>Ga0247741_1000688_pt1 | contig 18512 bp, 10 predicted proteins | sample UWRJL213509R2_FD_180945 | JGI IMG/M metagenome (GOLD analysis project Ga0247741, IMG submission 180945) | Plant litter microbial communities from Arlington Agricultural Research Station in Wisconsin, United States - UWRJ-L213-509R-2 | ecosystem: Environmental > Terrestrial > Plant litter >... | reverse complement strand
TAGGGACTCTATCCTATTAATTGCCAGACTCAATCGAGCACATAGCCGTAAGTCATGGGATTTTCACTATGAATTTACCGCTTAAACGGGAATAATAGCGCCCCCAAAAGAGCATCGCGCCACTTGTGATTAGGATAGCGAGGCCACACATACAAAGGATGTTTAAGCGCGCAAATGAACCGCACGGCAAGCACGGCTTAAGCTTCGGTCGCACCCAAGTTCAACCCTGATGTATCAACTACAGACGATAGGCTACGAATTATGAAACCACTCTCCGACATAGGCCTGGTTGGCTTGGCCGTAATGGGCGAAAACCTGATCCTCAATATGGCCAGCAAAGGCTACACAGTGACCGCATTTAACCGCACTGTTGATAAAGTTGATAATTTTCTCGCCGGTCGCGCGCAAGGTAAAACGATTCGCGGAGCACACACCATTGAAGAACTGGTGGCATCACTCGCTAAACCGCGCAAAATTATGTTGATGGTGAAAGCCGGTCAACCAGTTGATGATTTTATCGAGCTATTAATTCCGCATCTTGAATCTGGGGACATCATTATTGATGGCGGCAACACGCATTTCCCAGACACCGACCGCCGCACCGCTTACCTTGAAAGCAAAGGCTTTTTATTTATCGGCACCGGCGTTTCTGGTGGTGAAGAAGGCGCATTAACTGGCCCATCAATCATGCCAGGTGGCTCACCAAAAGCATGGCCGTTTGTAAAAGAAATTTTCCAAAGTATCGCCGCAAAAGTTGATGACGGCAGCCCTTGCTGTGATTGGGTTGGCGAAGGTGGTGCAGGCCATTTTGTAAAAATGGTTCACAACGGTATCGAATACGGCGATATGCAATTAATTTGCGAAGCCTATCAATTACTGAAAGAAGTTGTTGGTTTGAGCGCTGATGAAATGCACGAAGTATTTGCCGAGTGGAACAAAGGCGAACTCGATTCTTATTTGATTGAAATCACTCGCGACATTCTTGCATTCAAAGATGAAGACGGCTCTCCATTGGTTGAAAAAATTCTCGACACCGCCGGACAAAAAGGTACGGGTAAGTGGACCGGTGTTATCGCATTGGATTTAGGCATTCCTCTCACACTGATCTCTGAAGCGGTATTCGCGCGTTGCCTGTCATCACAAAAAGATGAACGTGTTGAAGCATCTAAAGTTATCAAAGGCCCGCCAGTGAATTTCACTGGCGACAAAAAAGCGTTTATCGATGATTTGCGAAACGCGGTTTTTGCATCAAAAATTATTTCTTACGCACAAGGTTATTTGTTGATGCGTGAAGCTGCGAAAGAATACGGCTGGCACTTGAACTACGGCGGCATCGCATTAATGTGGCGCGGCGGCTGTATCATTCGCTCCTCATTCCTCGGCAATATCAAAGAAGCATTCGATAAGAATGGCGAATTGAAAAATCTGTTGCTGGATGATTACTTTGCAAAAACTGTTGATGCAGCCCAAGCAGGTTGGCGTCGTGTTGCTGCAGCCGCAATTGTGAACGGAATCCCCGCTCCAACAATTACGTCTGCACTGACTTACTTCGACGGTTACCGCACTGCACGTTTGCCTGCAAATTTGTTACAAGCGCAACGCGATTACTTCGGTGCACACACTTACGAGCGTACCGACAAACCACGCGGTGAATTCTTCCATACTAATTGGACGGGTCGCGGTGGGAATACGTCCTCTTCGACGTACAATGTTTAAGTTTTTAAACATGTAAATAAAAAGCCCAGACAATTTTGAATTGTCTGGGCTTTTTATTTACAGAAGTATTTAACTTAAGGATTGGATTCCAAAGTGCTCGACACCACATCATCAAAAGGAGCTAGATCTACGCCATCCACACTACCGCCATATATGAAATCGCCCCACGAGAATACTTCGCCATTATTTTTTAAGGCAGCATATATCCCAGAATTACCGAAAATTTTTACAACATCTTTGAAGTCCGCTCCTGAACTATATTCCCAATAGAAAAAGGCTGGAGAATTTGGTAAGTTAATTACCGTTCCATCGTCTTTTAACGCTACAAACACTAATCCGTTACTCAGTAATTGAGCAACATGATCCGCTCCCTGGTCAAAACTAGTCCTACAAGCGGTGCCCCAGGTGGTGACACTCTTATCAGCTTTTACAGCGGCAAAGCCACATAATGAGGGAATTATATCAACGACATTTGTAAGGTCTTTTCCTGCAGTATTACCGCCGTATTGTTCACCTCCCCACGAAACTACAGTCCCGTCTGTCTTAATCGCAGCGAAAGCATATTCGCTGGGAACGATGCGAGCCACATTAGTAAGGTCTTTCCCTTCAATATCACCAACGGAGTCTGGATCCCCCCAAGTCACTACACTTCCATCGCTCTTGAGCGCTGCAAATGCCCTACCATTTGAAACAACATCAACAACGTTCGTTAGATCCAACCCAGTAGGAACCAGAGCAGCCTCTGAGGGCCGGTATGCTTCCGTTACTTTCACGACGCCGTTTTCTGTGAGGCCCGCAAAAACGCAACCAGAAATTGAGACTTTTACTATATTGGTGAAGCCTGGACTTGTGTTGTCCGAACCACAGCCTGTACTCGCCACTCTGACCACGGTACCGTCGGCCTTCACAGCTGCAAGAGGCCAAGTAGACCCCCAACGGCTAAGCGTTACTTCAACAATATTTTCGAGTGGTGGCGAGGACTCATCTGTACCGATTCCATGATGCCACGCATACAATTTATGGTCCTTGGAAAGCGCAGCACCATCATAAATAGTAGCCGCATTTTTTATCTCGACACGCTTGTTCTTTTCTCCAGAGCCAGACTCAATCCATGCGACTAAGGTGTCCTTATCGTCCAATACAGAAAACCCGGAGCCATCGATGTGTACGCTTTTTACGTTGGATACATTCAAATCGGAGTTAGTAACAATCTTGTCCCACTTCTTTGCTAAAAGAGACCCGTCAGTCCGAACAACTACAAAGCCGCCGTGCTGGAAAATAAAGTCTTTTACTTGATTGCGAAGCATCACAACCGTTTCAGTATTCCCTGCTTCCCCAGAAGTGGTGTAAGGAGTCGCTTTTAACGTAATTTTCTTAAATCGATCTTCTGATTTAATTTGATAACTATTTGTTGTAGATACGGGAGTCGCACTACCTTCAACGTACCATTCGTATTTGGTCAAGCTAGTATCGCAACTATCACAACTCGATTGAGCTGTTACTGTATTGCCAGGTATCAATTCCGTATCAATGCTTTTAGATAACGCAGTTAATTTAGTAGTTACATTTTTCACTGCCACCATAACCAGTTGAGAACTTTTGCCACCTTTACCATCAACGACCGTCACTTCAACTTCATAAACATTGTCGAGATTGGCATCAGCCGGCTTTTCAAAATCTGGAGCGGTAACGAAGCTCAGTAATCCACTGGTTGCATCAATAGCGAAAAGCGCTTTATCAGCACCAGCGCTTAAACTAAAAGTTAATGAATCATTATTAGAATCCGTAGCGACAGCGGTGTAGCCCGTCAATTTGCTAGCGCCTTCATCCCGACTCACGGAGGTGCTTGAGGTAAATTTCGGTGCTACGTTTACGGCAGTAGAACTGTTGCCTGAAGACGAGGAGGATGGACTTTTGGTACCGCCGCCTGAACCACCGCCACAGCCGGTTAGGATTATGGAGGCAATAGCAGAAGCAAGCAGTGTACGTGAGGGGGTGTATCTCATGATCTACGATCCTTGAAGATGATTGATTTAAAGGTTGGTGAAACGGCGCGGACTTTACCATAAGCAAGGATTAAAAATCCCAGCGGAAATGCCTATTTGCGAATCAGTTCAATTGCGAAGATGAAACGATAAAACAAGCTAAACCTAAGGAACGAATATAAATTTTATCCCAACCTAAAAATAGTTTCTGTCATTTTTAAGATTTGATCTTGTTGGGAAAAATGTTGATATTTATCTTTTATAGCTGCGCAGTTTTGTTCGACTACAGAACTTTCTAACGATTTTGAAAGCACATCTGTATAAGGTGGGTTCGGTAAATTAGGGTCAACCGCAAAAGCTAACTGCTGAACAAGCATTCGTCTCGCAAGCATTCGCTGCTCAACTTGAGTAGGAACAAGAACCTGCGTTATTCCTCGCATAAAGCATTGCGAACTCACCCCCATACCACCCTGACAAATAACAAGATCTACTTGCTGTAGCATTGAGCCCATATGCACTGGGGCTAATTGAATTTTCACATCACTTCTGCCCGAAAAATGCTGTTGTAGATCTGCGCTCAAACCTGGCACGTGAAATAATTTGAATCCTGGCAGCCGAGATATTTCTGTAAGAGCCAACGCTATATTTTTCACTTGGGGTGTGAGGTAAGCAAAAATCTTTTTCTCTGCATTTGGCCAACTAAAAACATCACCAATTTCGTCGGCGTAAAGTGGGCCACAATAATTGCCGTCGTGGCGAACGCCGTAGTGATCCAACTCGGAAAAAGTACAAAGAAATTGAGTTGCGCAGGAAAAAATATCACCTATGTATTCAAAAATTTCCGTATGAAAAGATGTTAATACTTTATTTATAACCTTGAGGATTTGTTCGCTTAAATTAATTTCCGTTGAAGGCTTTTCAGGGAAGAAAGGTGGAAAAGTATGGGTCCCCGGTGGGTTAATAAAACCGGTACCAATTGCCGCTACCGGAATTCGCAACACCCTTGCCGCTAGCGATGCAGTTGGCGCGTGATCGACAATGATCACATCTGGGCCGATATTTTCTAACAACTTACCCCAATCAAATAGGTATCGCGAAAGTACCCTTTCATCCAAATATCCGACGCAAGCCAAAATGTCCGCATAAGAGCGAACCTCTCTCTTAACGGGCGCAAGAATAGGAGATGGAGCTTGAAAACATTTGGAAATAGCTTCAGGGCCGAGCAAGTGAACAAACTCAAGGCTTCGGAGAATGCAATAAACGTCGGCTCCTTGCTTCTTCAGCTCCCTGTAGAGTGGAAGAAAACCAGCTATGTGGCCGTAATTGCCGCCCATCTCCCAACAAAAAACAATTTTTTTCATGAAGACTCACATTAACCTTTATATGTGTGCGCATCATAAATGAATTGCGCCGATTCACTTATACAACTTTTAAAGTTCGCGCTAACCGGGCGGTGAATTCTTCCGCGCCAACTGAGCTGCTCGCAGGGTAATGCATCTTCTTCGACGCACAATGTTTAAGTTATATAAAACGTGAAAAAATAAAAAATCGGATTAAAAGTAATCCTGTTTTTTTGCTTTTTCTAACCGTCAGTTTACTTCCCATATTCCTGCTTACTATTGTGAAAAGCAGTCCGCTTATTCCATAAACATCTGCAAATAATTTCAATCTGTTTTTTAGGGACTAATAGCTCTGTTAAGAATAGTTTTTTGAAATATAACGGCCTACAAATTTGCCAGCGAATGCTATACCTAAAGGATCGATGTTAAGCATGCTCACTTAACTCGTATTCAACTTATTGTATGGTTTATTGATGAAACGATTTTTAACGCTATTTGCAGTCGCGTGCACACCTTTTCGATTACCCGACCGACGTTTTCGGCATTGTGTTATTGGCTTTCTGTCCCTGTTATTTTTTATTACTCACTTGGCGTTTGCCGCAGAAAAAACATCAAACATCGACTACCCCAAAAAAATCAGTTTTCATAACATCATGCAAAACCAGGATATTGCCCTGGGTGAAGTTGAAGCCATAACACAAGATTATGAAGGCTTCATGTGGCTGGGCGGTCGCAACGCGCTTTTGCGATATGACGGCTATGAGTTCCTGAACATTTTGATCGCCGATAACCCCACTGATCTAACCAAAGTCTCACCTGTAACCCAGATTCTGGAGCTATTAGAAGATAAAAGTCGCACCCTGTGGGCGGCCACTCGGGCAGGCTTGTACCGCTATGATCGAAATAGGGAAGTATTGTTGCCAGTCCATGATAGAAACGGCGCGCTCCTGTTTCGCGAAACGATTTACGCACTGGTGGAAACCCAGGGCGGCGAACTGATAATAGGTGCAGGTAGCGGCCTCTATAGCTTTAACATCCATACTATGACGATGAGTAAGTTTAATCTGGAGAAAATCAGCACCCAGCGCTTGACCAGCACGCTTGTCAGTGACTTATTGATAGACACCCAGGGAAAGTTATGGGTTGGGCTTAACGACGGCATATTGCGTATTGATTGGGCTAGCAAAGAATCCAAACTGTTTGTGCCTGATCCTTCAAACTCTAAATCTTTAACAGCAAACGGCGTTGTCACCTTAGCGGAAGACCATAACGGCGATATTTGGGCCGGTAGCAATAATGGAGTTTATCGCCTTAATGTTGCCAGTGGTGCAATTAAACATTATCAGCACAACGCGGCAGACCCCCATAGCCTTAGTGACAATATCTCTCGCAAGATATTTGTGGATAGCCACGGTTGGGTATGGATAGGTAGCGATGCCGGAGGAATCAGTCTTTATGACCAACCGAATGACCGCTTCTTACGATTCTCCAAAGAAGACGGACGAGCTGGCAACTTAGCCAGTAATACGGTGCGGCGCATCTTCGAAGACAATATTGGTGACTTGTGGATAGGCACTTATCCTTCAGGCATAAATGTTTACGATCAATCGACCCGTGGTATTACGCGTTACGCTAAAGAATCCGATAAAACCCACGGCTTACTCGACGACAATGTAGAAGCGGTTGAAATAGATAACGACGGCAATTTGTGGATCGGCGCCTCTGGCATCACGCGCTACAACCCGAAAGACGATACCCTTACTCACTATGACCCAAGGGAGCCGAACGACGCGCGCATACAATCTACGTCGGTAATGAATGGCCTGATAGATTCAAGTGGCGAAATTCGGTTCGGTTCCTGGGGCCACGGCATACAGTTTTATAACAAAGCTAAAGATCGGTTTGACGAAGTTCCGGTCGATGCCACCCAGGTTGCACGCGGTGAGAAAACCGGAAACCTGCTTAATGATCAAATGATATGGAGCGTCACCGAGGACAAGCGGCATAATTTATGGATCTCCACGCATTTTAATGGCTTGACTAAATTTGATAAAAAAACGGGACTCTATACGTTTTATCCTCGTGACCCATCAGATCTAACCACTATTTCCAGTGCAGTGGTATGGACCACCTTCGAGGATTCGAAAGGAAACTTTTGGGTTGGTACTGGCAACGGCCTAAATTTAATGGACCGGGATAAAGGGACATTCAAACACTACATGCCGGATATTACTAAACCACGCAGCCTGGCAAACAGCTCTGTACTTACCATTTGGGAAGATCATAAAGGCCGCCTATGGTTTGGTACAGACGGTGGTTTGCATCTTTACGATCCCAAAACCGATGACTTCACCGTTTACGATGTGAAAGATGGTTTTAGCGATCACGGCATCAGGGTTATTCTGGAAGATCATTCGGGCAATTTATGGTTAGGTACTAATAACGGCATTGTGATGTTTAACCCCAACACTAAACTTGTTCGCAATTTCGTGCGCTATAACGGTGAATTAATTGGGGGCACGGCGACGGGCTCAGGCGCGGTTATGCACGATGGCAAAATCGCGTTTGGCACCCGCACCGGTCTTTATATCTTCGCCCCCGAGAAGCTACTCTTCAACGATAAAGCACCGCCCGTTGTGTTGACAGATTTTCGTATTTTTACCAAAAAAGTTCCTTTGGGTGGCTCGGAAAAAATTCTCGATAACGTCATCAATCAAACTCAACAGATCACCTTGAACCATACGCAGTCGATGCTTTCATTTAGCTTTGCCGGGTTAAATTTTCGCGACCCGGAGAAAAATCAATACGCGTATCAGCTGGAAGGATTTGATGATAGATGGCGCGAAGTTGGTGGCCAGCGCACAGCGCTTTACACGAACCTTCCGCCAGGAACATTCACATTCCGCGTTAAAGCCAGCAACAATGACGGGGTATGGAACAATGAAGGGCATAACCTAACGCTTAAAATATTGCCACCTCCCTGGAAAACCTGGTGGGCCTATTCCCTATATGCGGTCTGTGTATTGGTGTTGTTCAAGCTGCTGCTACTTAAACAAGATCGCAAAGTATTAATTGAGAGAAAAATTAATCGCGACCTGGAAGTAAAAGTTAATGAACGCACCGCCGAGTTACAAGCTGCCTACGCACAACTGGAAGAGATTAGCCTATCGGACCCGCTGACAGGATTGAACAATCGTCGTTACTTGCAAAAGGTAATGCCGGTAGACATCGCTAAAATACACCGGGAATACGATACCAAGTCGTCCGCGATATCCGCGGATAAAACATCCTTGAATCTCACTTTTTTTATTTTGGATGTAGATTATTTCAAATCAGTCAATGATATCTATGGTCACGCCGCTGGCGACCAACTTTTAATTCAGCTGTCAGATTTGCTTACAAAAATTTGTCGCGAGTTTGATTTTGTTGTGCGCTGGGGTGGTGAAGAATTTTTAATTGTTAGCCGTTTTACTGATCGCAACGAAGCGCCAATGATGGCCGAGCGTATTCTAAAAGCAATCGAACAACATACGTTTTATTTCGCGGATGGCACGCACTTGAAAAAAACCAGCTGCATCGGCTTCGCCTGCTTTCCATTCCTACCAGAACACCCTCATTCCATATCCTGGGAGCACGTTATCGATATTGCCGACCGCGCGCTCTTCGCCGCAAAACGATCCGGGCGCAACCGGAGTGTCGGCCTGGCTGCAAATGCTACCACTAGTGAAAATGAGCTCTATCAACGCATTCGCGACGATCTCAATCAATTAATCGTGAATGAAGAGCTGAACGTTATTTCGGACAATCCTGAAAATCTGATTTGGATTAAATCGTAAAAAATTATGTTATTTAAAGATTTGAACAGTCGGATCAGAAATGAGCTGACTGTTTTTTTTGAGCAATCGTAGTGCTGGGCCTTTGCCCTTCCTCCCCACCATGCCTGATCCCCATCCCAAACCTGCAACTCCGTCTAATTTAAATAGCCAATAGCAGTGCCGCTTCATATAAACGGTATAAAACATGCGAATTTTTTAGCTGGTGCTATAACTAAACCAAATGGGTATGAAGTAAATAAACCCAACGTCGGTTATTCATCTACTGTATCGGTTTATTTAATGAAACGATTTTCAACATTACTTTCAATCGCTTCCGTCTTAATTCGACTCGGCTCATTTTTTCGGCGTTATCTTGGTGGGCTGCTAGTAGTCTCACTCTTCACCGTTAACCCTGCTGCCTTGGCTGCAGAAAAGCCGTCGGTACTCGAATATCCCAAAAAAATCAGCTTCCGCAACATTATGCAAAACCAGGATATCGCGGTAGGTGAGGTCGAGGCGATCGTGCAGGATCATCAGGGGTTTATGTGGCTGGGCGGACGCAATGCTCTCTTGCGATATGACGGAGTAGAGTTTGTCTCCATACCGCAAGCCAATCCCGATGACCTCACCGAACAAGGGCCCGTCACCCAAGTCCTCGATCTATTTGAAGACAGTCATCAAAACCTGTGGGTCGCCACACGCTCAGGACTGTATAAATACAACCGCGACCGTGAACTTATGGTACCGCTGGAAAATGCCGAAGGAATAACGATGTTTACCGCAATCGTTTCGTCCCTCGGCGAATCGCCCACGGGTGAACTATTGATTGGGAGCGGTGCCGGCCTCCACATCTTCAATACCGAGACTTTGGCTTTTACAACTCTGACCGAGCAGCCCGGTGTTCCCAAGAGTTTACCGAGTCACATAGTCAATGATTTGGTTATGGCTAAAAACAATACCCTATGGATTGGCGTTGCTGAAGGAATAGTGCGACTCGACCTTACAACCATGGAGACGAAACTGTTTGAACCGGACGCCGCTAATCCAGAATCCGTCACAAACAATAGCATCAGAACCATTGCGTTAGACCATCGCGGACGCGTGTGGGCGGGAAGTGATAATGGCATTTATCGCCTTGATCCGAATACTGGCGAGATCAAAAGATACCACAACGATCCAAACGACCCTTACTCGCTTGCAGATAATATTACCCGTCATATTTTTGTGGATCACAACGGCTGGGTATGGAGCGGAAGCGATGGTGGGGGCGTTAGCCTGTATGACGAATCCAATGATCGTTTTCTGCGCTTCTACAATCAGCCTGGCGAGCGCAGTTCATTAGTTAGCAATACCGTGCGTCACATCTTCGAAGACAACATTGGCGATATGTGGATCGGTACTTATCCGTCGGGAGTGAATTTTTATGATCGCTCTACATCGTCAATTCGCAAATACGGGTTAAGCGCTAATCCCCAGCGTGGTTTGCAGGGCGAGTACGTTGAGGCTATCGAAGAAAATAAAGACGGCGCTCTCTGGATTGGCGCTAACGGTGTGGCTCTGTTCGACCCCGCTACGGAGATTTTTAAGCACTACCCTCATACCGATGGCAGCGACTCCCGCTCTGATTCCTCGTCATTTATGAATGGCACGGTAGATTCCGATGGCGAGATTCGCTTCGGTTCGTGGTCTCACGGCGTGCTGCGTTACAACCCTGAGAAAGACCGCTTCGATGAAGTCCCGTCAGATACCACTTTGATAAAACGAGGCGAGAAAACCAGTAATTTACTGAATGATAAAATGATCTGGGACGTCTATGAGGACAGGCAAAAGACCTTGTGGATTTCCACGCATTACAATGGCTTAACCAAATTTGATAAAAAAACCGGCCGCTACACGTTTTACCCCTACGACCCCGCTAATCCGAACAGCATCTCAGCCGCGCTGGTATGGAAAACGCTTGAGGATTCTGCTGGTCGGCTCTGGGCAGGTACAGCCTACGGGTTGAACTTGATGGATCGAGAAAAAGAAACGTTCAAGCGCTACCTTAACAGCCCGGATAATCCACGCAGTCTCAGCAACAATTCCGTGTTATCGATTTACGAGGATAAAAAACAACGCCTATGGTTCGGAACAGACAGTGGCTTGAATCTTTATCACCCGCAAACCGACGACTTCACCGCCTATTCATTAAAGGATGGGTTTAGCGACCAAGGCATTCGCGTCATTGTTGAGGATCAATTAGGAAACCTGTGGTTGGGCACAAACAATGGCATCGTCATGTTTAACCCGGACACCAAAGAGGTACGCAATTACCTTCGCTATAACGGGGAATTAATTGGTGGAGTATCCACGGGAGCGGCCGTTCTCACTCGCTCAGGCGAAATTGCATTCGGCACTCGCACCGGCTTATATATTATTGATGCCAATAAACTTAAGCATAATGAAAATCCGCCGCCGGTTGCGCTGACCGATTTTCGGATTTTCACTAAAAAAGTCGCCGTAAATGCGCAGGAAAAAATCCTTAAGAAAGCAATCAACCAAACCGAAATAATTACGCTGGATCACACTCAATCCATGCTTTCATTTAGCTTCGCAGCGCTGAGTTTTCGCGATCCTGATAAAAATCAGTATTCGTATAAGCTCGAAGGGTTTGATGATAAATGGCGCGATGTCGGCAATCAGCGCACTGCCCTTTACACCAACCTGCCGTCTGGCACATTTACCTTTCACGTCATAGCCAGCAACAACGACGGAATCTGGAATAAGACAGGGCGTAGCCTTACTCTTAAAATATTGCCTCCCCCATGGCGAACCTGGACAGCCTATTCCATCTATGCTGCATTAGTGTTGCTAGTGGCTTGGTTGTTGATCCGAAGACAAAATAGAAAAGTGTTAATCCAGTTAAGCATTAATCGCGACCTCGAAGTAAAAGTCGCTGAGCGCACCGCTGAATTACAAGGCGCCTACGCACAACTTGAAGCAATTAGTCTCTCCGACCCGCTAACCGGGCTGAGCAATCGCCGTTATTTGCAAAAAGTATTGCCATCGGATATTGCCAAAGTTCAGCGGGAATATGACGTTAAATTTTCTCCAATGCCCGCTAGAAAAACGCCATTGGATCTAACATTTTTTATTCTTGACGTTGACTATTTCAAGTCTGTTAATGATACCTATGGCCATACAGCTGGCGATCAACTATTGGTCCAACTGTCTGAGTTACTCACTAAAAATTGTCGGGAATTTGATTTTGTTGTGCGCTGGGGCGGAGAAGAATTTCTAATTGTTAACCGATTCACCGACCGCAACGAGGCACCGCTGATCGCTGAGCGTATTCGAAAAAATATCGAAGAACATTGTTTTAATTTAATTGGCAGCACATCTTTGAAGAAAACATGTTCAATTGGTTTCGCCTGTTTCCCGTTCCTGCCCGAGCAACCGACCGCATTGTCGTGGGAACAGGTTATAGATATCGCTGACCGCGCGCTCTACGCCGCAAAACGATCTGGACGCAACCGCAGCATTGGTCTCGCCGCTAACGCCAATACTACTGACGATCATCTGTACCAAAGAATTTGTGATGACCTTACTGGATTGATCGAAAATGAGAAGCTGAACGTTATTGCAGAAGACAAAGACAACATCATCTGGACTAAATCTTAATATTAATGCGCAATTCAAGCCGTTAAAAAATAAACCCAGGCAATTCGATTGCTCGGGTTTATTTTTTAACGGCTTGAATTCACTTCCACCAAGCTGGATTAGCTGAAATTTTATCAACCAATAATTTTGCTACGGCCTCATCGTCTTTTACTGATGGATGATGATGACAACCGGTGTATTCCAAGTCGCTAAAAAAAACACTATCGATTTTCGTTTCACCCCTCGCCTTTAAATCTGCAATGACTTTTTCAACGTGTGTTTGGATTTCTCCATCGAACCGGTCGGACGCACTTAAAATAAAATGGGCTTTTGGATTTTCTTCCCGTAATGATTTTATAAATAATTTATATGTTTCCACATAATCATTTCGCAAAGCTTCGCGGCTAGCCCAACGCTCACCGGGGTTAATTTTTGTGGAAAAATCATTGGTGCCCAAACCTATAACAATTATTTGCGGCTTCCAGCTATGTTTATAAAGGCTGGACGTGTCATTAAGGGTATAGGGGTATAGCTTTGGCAAACTTTTATCCGGACTGGTCCCGTTGTAATTGCGTACAACGCCAAAACCGGATGACGCATTGATTTGATAATCTGCTTGAAAATATTTAGCTACACGAGGCACAAAACCTAATTGTGTATTGGTGGTTTCAAACACCTGATCAGTAGTGCAGTCACGGCTCGCTGATGTATTCCCGTAACCTACAGTAAATGAATCACCAATAAATTCTATTCGACGTTCTGATGATTTTATTTTACCGGAAGTATCTTGTTCAGAAATATAAAAGCCTTCAAAACGGCCACTACTAGATTGCGTTTCAGTGCGCTTTTCCAAACGAATTTTATGAGGGCCGGATGCTAAATTTTTTATTGAATAAATCGTTTTACCTGGTTTGGTTAACACAATTGCTGGCTGATCATCGACAATGATATTCAAAATATTTTGATCATCATCCAACTTTACATCCACCGCAGTGCCAGTAAATGCAGCCTCAAAATAGATACCCGGCCACGAATAACGGTAGGATATTTGGTCGTTTGCAGACTTTTCTTCCAATACGCGGCCACCTGCGTGCACAGATAAAGGCTTGCCAAGACCCTCTGCATTTGCGAATACAGCCAAACAGAATAAAGAACCTACTACAAAATTTATCTTTTTCATTTTTTCACCAAATTATTATTAACGAAACCTATTTATAAAACTTATTGCAGTAAGTTTCTCAACTAAGCTCTGTTGTGCAGAATCAATAGGTTGTGGCAGTAAAATAGACATTGAATTGCGGACTATTCATAGAACTTTTTCCTTTTCAATGCGCTAGACGCTGGAGCCCGATCTGGTTATAGTTAGGCGCAAATGTAACCGCTTACAATCCTTAATCCAATCGTTTTCTATGGCTTTACAATAACCAATGCTGCTTTGCACTGCTTAACAGCAAAAGCATTTATAACATTGTTTTTCTCAACACGCTTTTTCCATTTGGAGAATACCATGCAGCATAACAATAATTTCGCCGACGCATTGAAGGTGGAAAGTGAAAGCTCGCGCCGCGCCGCTCTCAAACAAATGGCATTACTGTTTGGCCTCTCACTTTCTGCACAATCGCTGGATGTTTTGGCTGCCACTGTAAAAGCCACAATGCCGCTTACAACCAAATTTTTTACACCAGGCCAATTACAAATGACAGGTGTCATCGCCGACTTAATTCTTCCGACTACGGATACTCCTGGTGCAATCGCCGTAAATGTGCACGGTTTTTTAGACAATTATTTAGCAGAATGCGTAAGTAAATATGATCAGGAAAAGTTTCTAAATGGTTTGAAAAAAATCAATTCCATCGCTGACAGCAAATTTCATAAACCATTTTTGTCCTGCACCCAAAAACAACATATTCAATTACTCACTGCCATTGAAAAGTCCGATTCAGGTTTCACGCCTGACGATAAAAATTTCTTTACCCAATTTAAATCGCTTACGCTGTTCGGCTATTACACCTCTGAAGTTGGCGCAACTCAGGAGCTTGCTTATTTAGCTATTCCTGGCGGTTACCAAGGCAATTTTCCATTTTCCAACATTGGCAAAGCATGGGCACTTAATTGGTAAACTCATAAGAAACATATTCAAAAATGCCAACCCAGCAGCAGGTAATAGTAGATGGATAATAATTTTTATATTAAAAAATCAGCAAAAATTTTTGATGCAATTGTCGTAGGGTCAGGTATTACTGGTGGCTGGGCAGCAAAAGAGTTAACAGAAAAAGGTTTAAAAACCTTGATGGTAGAGCGTGGCCGCCCTGTTGAGCACCGCACTGATTATGTCGGCGAAGGCGTACAAACGTGGAAACTGCCTCATCGCAATGATATGAATCACCAATTGGTGGAAGACCAATATTTTATTCAGCGCCAATGTTATGCATTTGGTGATACATCCAAACAGTTTTTCATGAATGACCGCGACTATCCGTATAGTACCCCGGAAGGAAAACCTTTTAGCTGGATTCGCGGCAATCAACTCGGTGGAAAATCTTTACTGTGGGCACGTCAATCATATCGATTAAGTGATTACGATTTTAATGCCAACCTCGCGGATGGGCACGGTGTCGATTGGCCGATTCGTTACAAAGATCTTGAACAATGGTATAGCCATGTTGAACGGCACGCAGGCATTAGCGGGTCTACGGAAAATATTCCGGTTTTACCGGATAGCGTTTTTTTGCCTCCCTTTGAATTTAATACAGTCGAACTCGCACTCAAGAAAAAATTTGAAGCAAAATTTCCTGATCGTAAAATGATTATGGGGCGCTGCGCTCATTTAACAAAACCTGAACCGCATCATCTTGAGCAGGGGCGCGGGCCGTGCCAGGCGCGCAACGAATGCCACAAAGGTTGTTCATTCGGCGCGAATTTTACTACGCAGAGCTCAACATTACCTGCTGCTGTAAAAACCGGAAATTTAAGTGTTGCAACCAACGCTATAGTACACAGTGTAATTTATGACCCAAAAACGAATCGCGCAAAAGGTGTAAGGATCATAGATAGCGAAACCATGGAGACGCGGGAATATTTTGGCAAGTTGGTTTTCCTGTGCGCATCCACATTGGGAACAACGCAAATTATGTTGAACTCAATCAGCGAACGTTTTCCAAACGGTATTGCAAATTCATCGGGTGTGCTCGGTCATTATTTAATGGATCACCTTTACGGCTCAGGCGCCTATGGTCGCATTGAAGGGTTCGAAGACGATTATTATTCAGGGCGTCGCCCCACTACGCCGTACATACCAAATTTCAGAAATGTAAAAGAAAAACACCCAGGCTTTTTGCGTGGTTATTCATTAGCAGGTGCGGCAGCACGTGAGAGCTGGGCAAATTTTGCTTATAAAGATGGCTTTGGCGCAGATTTTAAAAAACAAATTCGAAACGCTGGCAGCTGGAATTTTAGTTTGCACGGTTCAGGTGAAATGCTACCGCGCTACGACAATCAGGTAAGTTTGCACCCAACATTGAAAGATAAATGGGGCATGCCGCAATTACATATTGACGCAAGCTTTACCGAAAACGATTTGAAAATGAATGAAGATATCGCCAATACCGCCGCCGAAATTCTGGAAGCTGTTGGAGCAAAAGATATTGTCAAACAAGTTGTGCGCCGCAATGAAGATCGCCCCTTCGGATTATCCATTCACGAAATGGGAACTGCGCGCATGGGGCGTGATCCAAAAACATCGGTACTCAATGGCAACAATCAAACTCATGACATACCAAATTTGTTTGTGACTGATGGTGCCTGTATGACATCCAATGCATGGCAAAATCCTTCGCTCACTTACATGGCGTTAACTGTTCGTGCGTGCGATTACGCGACTAAACAATTAAAACTTGGCAAAGTTTAAGAATCGCGCCTACAAATAAAATTTTTGATAACTACTAATAATCTCAATAGGAATTTATTATGAAATTAAAACAAACCTTAAGTATTGCATTAGTTTCCGGAGCAGCCATCTTGAGCAATTACAGTCACGCCGTAACACCCACACAACCCAAGTTAAGCGTGCAGCTTTGGTCAGTAAAAGATGATGTTGCTAAAGACTTTGAAGGCACACTGAAACAATTAAAAGCTTATGGTTTTCAAGGTGTAGAATTTGCGGGCAATTTTGGAAAATACGGAGATGACCCAAAAGGCCTTAAAGCATTTTTAGACAAAACCGGTTTAAAAGCATCTGCAGCACATGTACCCTTTGATAAATTCTCACCAGAAAACTTTGAAAAAACTGTCGCGTTTTATAAAGCCATAGATTGCAATTTATTAATTATTCCCATGGACAAACGCGCAGAAACGCTTGAAGGCGCAAAAGCAGTTGCCAAAGATTTAACTGACGTTGAAGCGAAATTAGCGCCGCTCGGTATGCATACGGGATATCACAATCACAAACCTGAAATGTTGGATATTGATAAAACGACGCCATGGGATGTAATCGCAAAAAATACTCCGGCAGGTGTCGTGTTACAACAAGATGTGGGCTGGACCGAAGCAGCAGGTAAAAACCCGGTCGATATCGTGAAAAATTATCCAGGCAGAACTATTGTTACTCATTACAAAGCGGCTGCACCTGAAGCCGGCACTAAAGAAAATCCTATTATCGGTAAAGACGGTACCGATTGGAAAGCGCTGATTGTCGCTAACCGTACCATTGGTGGCACCTTATGGTTCGTGGTGGAGCAAGAAGTATACGCCGAAGGTTTGACGCCTATGCAGAGTGTTGAAGCTTCGTTGAAAGGCTTACAAAAAGAAATTGCCGATTTAGATAGGAAAAAATAATTCGTCTTTAATGGCCAAGGGTGAAACATCGCCCTTGGCCTAAAGAACCAAAAATCAAGAATCAACTTATGTGTCGCCTCGCATTTCCTCTTCTCGCCCAACATCGATAATACAATTTAATAATTACAACATCGTCAGTACCCCCCAGTGGCACCGAAAGCCTCGGCCACGAAATAACATTTTAAAATTCTCACCCGCAATTTCTTTTATTCTTATTTCGATCTTTAATAAAACTCTAAAATTTATATCAATTAGTGTAGAAGGTTTATAAGTGGCACCAAAGAATTTATAACTGAAATTCCAAAAACCAATTGATAACTAGTTTTCATACTCTATGAATTCAGCGGTTTTATATCCGTTTATTTTATTTTCATTTTTAACATAGCGTAATGATGTTAGAAATAATTGGCAAAAAAAATATTTTACACATCCCCTGAAAAGCGAGCCCTCTCTTCTTGAAAAAACTTGTGCCTTCATAAGTGCTGACTATCCTTTCGTTACAAACCTCCGGGCAGTTCTTGAGGTATACATATTTTTTCATCACGCTTATCAGGAAAATTTTATGCATTTACCCACCATTTCAAACTATGGCCTCACAGCAGGCATAGTTATACTCTTGACTGCCTGTGGCGGTAGTAGCAATTCGAAAAAACCGAACCCAACATCCGGCACAAACTCCTCAGCAGCAATATCCTCAATCGCAGCATCGTCCAGCACGCCCGCTTCTGTGGCAACCTCATCATCTTCATCCAATGGGATCGCCATCGTGGAAGATACAACTCTGGTTCTTCCATCAAGCCTGGAGGTAGTGACTAATGAAGCCGCTAAATAATGTCCGTTACGTGAAAAGTATTCTTGCGGCTATTATTGCAACCAGCAGCGCATGCTCTTTCGCAGAGTTCCAAAATGCAGATAGTGATTATTCACTCGCGCCACAAAATTATCATGTGTGGAATGAATCTTTAAAACCTGTTGATCTGGTCAATAATATTTTGTGTTTCACTGGCCAATTAAAAGCGAGCGAGTTTATTAACAAAGGCCCCTATTTGGCACTTGCAGATGAAGGCGCCTGCTTTAAAGATGACAATAGCGGTTCTCAATCCGCACAATCTTCCGGTGCAAGTAACACACCTTCGTACACAAAAATCATTGTGAATGCGACCCGCGCATCAGTGAATGACCCA
>Ga0247741_1000687_pt1 | contig 18533 bp, 16 predicted proteins | sample UWRJL213509R2_FD_180945 | JGI IMG/M metagenome (GOLD analysis project Ga0247741, IMG submission 180945) | Plant litter microbial communities from Arlington Agricultural Research Station in Wisconsin, United States - UWRJ-L213-509R-2 | ecosystem: Environmental > Terrestrial > Plant litter >... | reverse complement strand
CGCGCAACCTGCTATGAGTATCGGCTCGCATGGTGAATCCTACGGCATGCGCGAGTTTGGAAATTCAGGTCCGGGTGTGGGCGAGATCTACGACCCGTACGCTGCCGCGGCGGGTGGTGCGGCGGGTGCGGCTGGGATCGGTGTAGCTCGTGCTCGCAGCATGAGGAGCGATGGACATGTCAGTCCTGGTGCTGGTCTCAACGAAGGCGGCGCGCCCTACGCTGCATTCGCCGCACCAGCCAACGCCCCTCCTATGCCCAGCATGCCCGTAGGCGTGGCGATGGGTGATCCGTTCAACAATGGTGTGGGCATGGCTATGGGTGACCCATACGCTGCTGGTGTAGCGGCTGCCGGTGTCGGCGCTGGAGGGTTGGCTAGGAACCAGAGTTTGTATAACTCGCAATACTCGTATGGAGCTGGACAACAGCAGAACCTGCATCAGCGAAGCCCATCGCAGACTTCACCGAACCGATCGCCTTCAGATGGACATGGTGGCTATGAAAGAGGACACGCACCATACCCACCAGGCGTGCCCAACTCGGCTGCAACGGGCAGCACGCAATACTTTTCACCAGGGGTCGAGAGTTACGCCTCACACTACGCCGCTGGTGGGGCCGCTTCTGCCGCAGCCATAGGTGCTGCTGCACAGAGACACAGCATAATAGACGACGACGAGGATGCATATGGCGGGTACGAGCACACCCCTTCCCCTGCTGCAGCTGGATCAGCACAACGACAGAGCACCCTGGCAAACCCGTTCGATGCGGGTCCGGGGAGCTCGAGCCACGGACATGGGCATGCGACTAGTGGGGCCAGTGGGAGAGAGAGTAGGAGCAGCGAGTATAGCCAGGATGATGAGCCTAGGAGGGTGTTGAAGGTACGTTCCTCATTAGATGTAATTAATGGATTGTGTACTCATGTTACCTTTCCTTCCTTTGTACAGGTTGCAAATGCAGATTAAGCTCGCTTCTCCTTCCCCCTCCAACGCCAATACTAACGCCAATGCCAATATCAAATGCTAATCACCACCTCACTTCCTTCCCTCCTCCCTCTTGGGCTTATGTTTGTTCGGTCAATGTGTCGTCCACTCTTTTCATTTGTTCTTTTGTTTGATGCCTGCTTGTCACGACCGGACTTCCTTACCTCCAATGCACCCTATATACTCACTCCCATTCGCTAATTTGCCTTTTACCACCCGCCGCCTCCGATGGATACCTACCTCGGACAACCTTGTCTGTTTCATTCTCTTTTATAACTTTTGTTTTCTGCCAATTGCTTATCATTATACCTCCTTGTCCGATTATCCCCTCCCTCTCCACCCAAATACCCGATGTACCCCCGTCTTCACCTACACGCCCCATTTCGCTCCCAGAGAGATGTCTTTATTGTTCATTTATTCCGCCTTGTTGACTTATTCCATCTTGTTGACTTGCCACCTCGCTCATACGCCTTCTTGGAACCCTCCTCTTTAAATTTGTGTGTGTGCCTGTATACTTCTCTCTCTCTTGATATTTAGTGTACATCCAGACGGTGTTGAAGGAACGAAGAAGAGTTTAAAGTTGAAGGTAGAAAATTGCAATATATTCCCTCTTTTCCTCTCCGTTTTCCCTTGACGTCGCTCTGAATCATGTTCGAAACGATAGTGCTGGGTCTGCTCTAGTAATTTTGCAACCCTACTTTCGTAAACTTGAAATCAGATCACTTGATCAGCAAACGTAGAGAATTTGTTTTATCAGGTCATATTGCGATTTGTTATGAAGTGACACTCGTCAAACATAACGAGAAAGATGGGCATTCAAAGAAATCTTGGCACAACCCGCACGCCTCCCTATTTGGAAACTCGCAAACTGATGTGGGAGAACGCCTTCCCATTTGCAGTCGTCACGTTGACGCCACATTCCGTTGCTCATCGCATATGCCCTGAAAGTGAACATGTTTGACAGACGAATATGAATGTCTGCGAACTCTCAGGGTCTTCCTTTACGTCTCGTTCCTCCTGTCAGTGTCCTAACATAAAAGCTGCAACATCTCCCAGGTTTGTGGGCTCTTGGTCCTTCCCCGGTCTCTTCACTGTGACCTAAGTCCATCTCCCTTGCGCTTCAGTTGCAACATCGTTAGGACAAGTGGCCATAAATACTATCACCATGTCGTCTCCTACTCAAAATATTGCAAAGCTCAGCGGCTATGCCTCCGAACCAGCAACAGCGGTCTTCTCCGCCTTGTACATGCTCCTCGCTGTGTGGTTTCTCGTCCAATCCTTTCGTTTCCCTACATTTGTGCACTTCGTACTTGTCGTCTTCTGTTCGCGTGCGTGTTTTTTCTATCATTGGTTCTGTGTATATATCGAACTAACGAAATACATTTGTGTCTTCACAACTGGAAAAATACTTAGTTCGTATAGCAGCATTCATTATCCGAGCGATTTTTATAAAGAACGATTCGTCAGGAGTGAAACTTTCATTATTCATTGCCGATCAGTCTCTTTTCGGGATTGGATTCTTTGGGCTACTCTACTCTGCGTACACTCTTGTCCTCGATCGGTTAGCTGTACCCTCTCATCCTCTCACCCGTCAAATTTGTATAACTTACTATTCTCATTAACATAAATTCAGCGAATCGCTCCTTCCCCGCCCACCATCCAACAGACCACTTCTCCGTCTAACTAAGAACCGCATGCTCTTCCGACTAACCATGCTCGTGGCCGTTGCTCTCGGCGTTGTCAGTGCGTCCAAAACAAACGCGGCTCACAACGCTTCAAATGATTCCACGATAAAATCCCTCCGCGAGGCCAGTACGGCAATTTTTCTTGTCCTCACAATTTTGCAGGCGTTCCAAACATTACTGTTGGCAAAAGAGGATATGGAAACCGTAAAACGTATGCATTTCCCTGTTGCACTCATGCTTCACTCTTTCTACTTCTTCTGTTGATTTTTATTGACTATTGACACCTTTATCTGAACCTCAGGCGCCCACACACACGTCAATACCGTGTCTTCCTCTCAAAAGTCTGATGCAGAGCCTACCTCAGAAAAAACTACTTCGGCCAAGCCCATTGGCGACCGTTACGCAATATATATCCTTCTCTTCATCTCCCTCCTGCTCCTCATTCGCGAGATTTTCGCCATGGCCACCATCAACGACACGAGGAAAGCCAACAACGAGAGCCTTTGGTACCCTCTCAGCGCGCTGCCTGAAAATTTCGCTGTGTGTCTGTATACAATCAAAGGGTTGGTTCCAGGGAGGAGTGCTCTGGGAAGAGGAGCTGGGCAAGGTGGGGGAGGGTATGCATGAGCTGTATGTACTACGATAAGATATATTCGATTGGATAAGAATTTATTTATTTGCTGTAAGTTCAGAGCGGCGTGACGCATTATCTACAGATATTACCCATAAATAAAATGTGTACCGAACTCTGTCAAATGTCGTGATACAATAGTAGTGGTATCAATTGTCCACATCGTTGAACATGATCGTGATAATTTTTATCTGCCTAGGCCATGGTCACTATTATCGCTATTGGAGTGGGTGCTCATATTTATTCACTACGAACAGCTTCACGTCTTCTTTCGGCGTTCTGGTACACCATATGTCGCGCTGGTGAGTTTATAATAGATGGGTAATTAAGCAGCTGGCACTATGTACCCTTCTCGCCATTTATACCACCGCCTTGTACAGTACTCAATGGAATCGATGAGTATGAAGACCTTCACAACTTTTGCGAGGGTCAGTCGCAACAGAAGTCCGGCGGTCCGGCGAACCGACAATCACCAGACCAGACGGCGATTAGATGTGCAAGAGGGAAGATACCTGCCACCGAGTACTATAGTGAAGACGAAGAGTCCTAATTATTGTTAGAGGTGCGTTAAGTGAGGTTTTATTTTTGTCAGAATCGTATGTGTGAACCAGTGGATATTCACCTATTGGATCGGGTTCCTGATCTCATGACTTCAAGTTACTCGGTTTTACAATCGATACCTCTCCTGTATCTAAATTCTACTTAGATGACCAGTTCACTGAGTGCTCTCGTGGCATTTTTAGCTACGTTTGGGGCTTTATTCATTCGGTTGATGTACTGCCCCACCCATGTCATCTCCTCTCTTTTCCTACTTGTCGTAACTGGTCCTCACCGTGCCCTTGATTCTAACCCCAAACCCCAAACTCCACAGTTTCTATATAGACCGATAATTTTCCAGTGGCCGCCATTATTTTGTTTTTCTTCCATACGTTCTCACTCCCGTTCGTTCTCCATCGAAACCTGGCTTTGTTACGCCGCACATCTGACTGATATATTTATAGGTTGAGTGACCCTTGGTGCTCATTTTCGTTGCTAATTCGGTTATTGCATGTACGTACCTTCTGAGGAATTGGCACCCTCCCTCTTGCGCGGTATTTGAGACTCAGAAAGATTACTTCGGTATGCCCTCTCCTAGTCAGTCGCAATTACCTTTTATGATGATCAACGATGATATGACATGCGATGTGATCAAATAGAAGAGGAAGCATCTATGCTTCTATGGACTTCTGGCTCCGTGTTCGCATATGGCATACGATGATCACGTTGTAGGCGCCCGCGTTGCTGCGCCGCTGTAGAGAAACGATCATATCCAACTGACACATGCAATGACGTCGTTGAAAGTTACCGTTTAACATACTACAGTGCGCGGGATGTTTCTTCAACTGGGTTAATTGGTGAAAAATGCTGATCAGAGCGATTGACATAGACTTGTAGATTGTAACTTGGATAGTAAGTACGGTAGGCAGTAAATAAAGAGGATTATGCCAATAGCTGTAATACGCTACTTGAGTACGGTAGAGTTCGAGAATACTAAAGTTCAACATCGTTGTGAGGCTAGAATATTTAAAATCCGATATCCTTCGTGAACACTCTCCCCATGGTAGCCGTCCTGCGTTCGATTATGTTGACCTTGTTACCCATCGGATCATACACGGTAACCGCCAGATGTCGTTTCTCCTCTCTAGGCTCTGACTTTCCTCCAACGAAATTGACTCCCATGGTTTTCAATCGATTATAGAGCGTATGCCAATCGTCGCTCTCGACTTGGAGAAAGACAGAATCCCCCGCTTGGTTCCCCACCGCCTGCTTATCTTTAGCCGAAACTGCTTCGCGGAATTGCAACGAAGCGCATGGGGTGAATTCGACAAGATTAGGGGGGGTAGCGACGACCATACGGTGGCCGTTGACCTCTTCGTCGCATCTGATGTTGAATTCGAGGATACCGACGTAGAATTGGACTGCTTGTGGGATCGAGTTGCAAAGTATTGTCACCAAGGAGAGAGTATCAGAGCGAATGAGTGGTGAAGATGCCATCAGGTCTAGGGTGTAACACTTTCGTGTGGGGGCACTGGCAGGATGTGGTTTTACGAGTTTTGTTCTGCGAACATAAATTGAGCTACTTGTAATCGTCAGAGGCTTTGACATCACTATGGAGGAAGAGATGATATCATATTCTCTCATCGACTCCTCATTGAACTCCAATGAATGTGAACGAGTGCCCCATAGCGCCTCCACCTTCATCAAAAGCATTTAAATGAGGCAATATTACGTTGAGCGCCAATGACGCCAACGGATATTTCTATGACTTCAATGTATGTCGGTGTGCAACTGCGTACATGTCGGCGTTAAGGAATTATCACTTTTGTTTCGCGTTGATCTTCAGTGAACGTTGAAATTCTTTCGTTTCATGTCATGGATCTCATTCGCGTTATGATCGTTAAAATTTTTATTAGACTAAGTATTCAGTAGCCTAAATGTTCATTCGAATCATCTGAAGTCCTATAGTACTACGTCGGCGATGCATTAAGTAGCTGTATATTTGGTTTAAACTAAGACAGAATGAGACTTCGATGAGACTGATTGAAGGAATAAACTCACGAAATAAAGTTCGTGTAGGGCCAGATACGAATGACGCCTGGGCTAGTTGCTAACGTGGTATTTAGTCACTGTCTCGTAAGTCATGGTTGGATTGACCAAACAAGTTTCGAAGGAAATAATTACTTACAGGAGTGACAATGTAACGTCGCCATGAACGCGAGCCTTGATTTGAACGTCGACGTCAAGATTGAGATCCAACCTGAGCTTCAACGTGTCCTTGCCACCACGACCACTGGGCTGACCGGTCACCTGGCCGAGAGTATTGCCAAGTAGCTGTCCTGCTTGACCAGCTGCGTTGCCGACGCCTTGCTGGCCAAGGGGCTGAAGGGCACCACCTTGCTGTTGCTGGGGTTGCTGGAATTGCTGGGGTTGCTGGAATTGCTGGGGCTGCTGGAATTGCTGAGGCTGCTGGTATTGTTGGAATTGCTGGGGTTGCTCCTGAGGCTGGTTTCGACGACGGCGAGGTGCAGGAGGGGCTTCTTGTGTTGGCTGGTTGCTTTCTTCCCATTGACCCATGGGCATGGGGGAGCCAGAACGGGAGCGTGCATCGTCGGACATTGTCGGTGGTTTAGTGCGCGAGAGTGGTGTTGGGTAGCCTATGTTTGTTCTGGGATCTTACGAAGAGCGGTTGTCCTTTTAACACAAGGAATGCCTTGCCATTCTCATTCTGCCCCACTTCGAATGAATTCAATCCGGAAATATGACGGTTGTCGACGTAAGATATGATGAAGTTAATACAATTTCGTTGGAGAGTCCATGATATATTCGGCAATGGTTGTCAACATGGCACCTAAATATAAAGAGGATTGCTGGTTGCTGTGGCGCCTGAATAGACGTCATAATCGTTGGCAATTATATCTCCAGAAAGGTACCCTACCAAATATATATTTCCTTCTGCTTTTCAACTTATACACGAACTATGGACGTGATTGGAATTATTGGTGTCGCCGCAGGCTCTGTCGCCATCCCTCTCGCGGCAGTCGCCACCTCAACCTCGGTTGTCGGTATCTCACAAGGAGTCAGCGCACAACAACGAGGCGCTGCTGGAGGAGATTCAGGAGCCGCGGACAAAGAGGACCCAAGGATTGCTAAATTCAACTTATTGGTGCAGTGCACAGAACCAGCTTCGCCTGCAATCCACCTTGTCAACAACAAGGTCGTCGTGCTACGTCAAGGGAAGGTGAGTGACCCACATCTAAGTATCGTACGCCAAGCGCTCACCTTGTCATTCGGACCAGCTTTACCTTGACGCCGCAGACGAGAACTACCGCATCTTCAGTGACGGGCATCCCTTCTCCGGGTTCTATCTCGATTACCCCGGGGGGAAAAAACCACTAGGCCTCGTCAGCACGATCTCCCGAGATCCACCCGAGCTGAATTGGATATATGTCGATAAGAACGACCTGCAAGTAAAATATGGGAACAAAACCAAGAGTATCGACCATATCCACGGCCCATGGGACTGGACCTCCAATCAAGCTGGGCTAACGCTGGAAGATTGGGAAGGGTTCGTAGCGGTTGAAGAGTCCCCGGGTGTTTTCTTCTTGTGCTATGATAGGGATGACGATCATCTGGCGGGTTTGGGAGAGAAACGGAGGGTGCTAGAATGTTCCTTGCAGAGGCGTCTCGAACCACCTAAAGCTAAAGCGTAAGTAATAGTACTGTATTCCGCACTGTAATCGAAGATTATTCCGGCACTGAATGAATTGTGTGTGCACATAAAGTTGTGAGGCTACTTGAGTAGATTCGGTAGGAAGACGGTCGACGATTTGATGACGTGCCAGGTGGCACGAAAGACAAAAGAAAGACATAAATTAGGGAATGGGACAAACATATGCAAGCGAAATGGGGGGATTTGCTCAATAGTAGAGGTATCTCCATGAGGCAAGTGATTCGCCCACGCCTATTGCAGTCGCGCGAGATCCCATGCCAATGGTGCTTCAGAAACGACGTACAGTCGTTAGTTGCTGACAATTAGCCCTGTATAAGATTCTATGCATAATTATATTTGCCTGTATCTTATTCTAGCATTCTCCCAAGTTGACTCTCTGGTATTGCGAACATTCGAAGATCTCACATATCCCATAGGGCCGCGACCCAGGACTCCACTCAGGTTCTCGATTTTTCTTTGAGTGAGTCGTGGTAATTTTAGTTGGATCTGACCTGTTGACGAGACCGACAGTGCTGTTGCCCCAATCAAGCGTCTGGGATATCGATACCAAAGTTGGGAAGAGCGGCTCGTCAGTGCCAGTTATAACTCCCTTCTCGCCTTACGCCTAAAACATTTCTTGAGTACACGACTAGGGTGGTGAAGCAGTGAAAGCAGGAAGATGTACAAGTACATTTATCCTCTGTTAGACTTTGGCCAATGCCATACATCACCAACGAAACGAGCACGAAGCACAATCGTCTGCGCTGATATCTAGTGGTGTCAAGGTTCGGTCCTGAACTTTGGTTCGAACCCGAACCACCTCGAACCGGACCCAAGTTCGGTCCAAAGTTCGGTGAAAATATCCGAACCGAACTCACAGTCCCGTTCGCGGTTCGACCAGCCAGCAGTTGGTTCGAACGGGTTCGAACCAATGGTAAATTGTGGCTAGAAAATAGGCATTTTGACGAGAAATCTGGGTGTGGCGGAGGGATTTGCGTGTAGAGAGTCCAACGAAAGGTAAATTAGACTCAATCTAATCACTCGGCATGTGCCTCTGCTTGCTAACTCAGAGCCAGGGCTCGTGCCAAGGTTGGGAAATAATCCCACGGGGTCAGCCGGTGTGACAAAACATGTCTGAAGCGCCCACCAAGCGCTCAAATGTTGCCACAGGTCGTGTAAACAACTGTGAGGAGAGCTACATCGGATTTTCTCAGCTTTTGGCACCAAATTTCGTAGAAAAGAGGGACCCTCGTTGCGGAAATGGTTCGAACGCGTTCGAACCGGAACCGAACCTGAACCTGTGGTCCAGTCCGAGGTTCGACATAAGCGCCCGAACTGGACCCATGGTCCCGTTCGGGGTTCGAGAAAATGTGGTCAAAGACCGGACTGAACTGAACTTTGACACCACTACTGATATCCAAACCATGATAATCGCTATCTTTACCAGAATGTACTGAGTCGCCTCGAGTTTCGTTCACTATTCCCTCCCTTTTTTCAGATTTACCAATAATCATGTCGGCGATCGTCTAAAGGATCATTTTCTTATCATTGTCAGGAAATTAATTCCCCGTTGTTGGCTCTACTACTCTCTGCTTATGACCTCGTGACTGATCTGCACCTCGTACCCCAAGCAGCTGACTGATCGCCTGGTACTGCCAGTGAGACTACCTTCTAGTAATCTCTTCACACTGATATCTTAGCGATTATATATTTTCTACTTATCCTGTTAGTTGATGTAGTTCTTGGAATCTTCCCAGCGGCCAAAAAAGATGCCTTCGTTCAATCTACTGACGCACTCCACGAAGCGAGGACAATCACGTTTTGATTCTCATCTTTGTTCACTTCATGGTGGCCATTAGACTTGTAAGACTGCAGCTCCCAGATGACGTCGTTGACTTCATGACTCTCAATTGTCAAATGCAAGTCGTCCCTTTGTCTGGAAGTCACCGGTTCCCATGTGACTAGGTCTCGTCTGTGCGGACACTATCTGCAATACCTATTAATATCAGCTGCATCCCTACCTCTAGGAGCTAGTGGTATAGTGTCTTCTGCTTCTCAGACAAGGCATTCGCTACACTGGCTGCAGCGGTGACTGGCCCAATACAGCGCTCTCGAGAAGATCTCTGGTGCCTCCGCTAAGCAACGCCAGAGATTCTATCTGTCCCTACTATGTTCATTACACCTGCATATGTCTGGCGTACTTCCACATACTTTGCTTCAGTTTGAGCTCCTGGGATAGATTGTAGCCTCTATTTTGTATAGTACCCATTCGTCGTATCAAAATCATCCTTGCCTGTGATATTAATGTACACTCTAAGTATGTCAATTCGCTCGTGTTGAGGTAGCAGCTCAGTTGTCCGTGAGACCACATTGCTCTTTGAATCGCAGAATACTTGGTTTGGCATGGCCCGAGAAAATGCAATCACGCGGCATCAAACGGACATCGATGAAGCAGTGGATGAAGGTTCACCCGAAAGACTGATTGAGTAAATCATCTTCCTTCGGAGGAAATTCTAACTTCTAAAACACGTACCTATCAACCTGAGTCTCCGAGGCGAACGCGATTGACCTTTTTGCTCGAAAAGCTGGGAAAAATGTACTAGGCTGTGAAGTATAACATGAAACTATGGAATTTTGACGTGAGACCCCCGAATCCTTTTGAAACGAAGCACTGACAATAGCACATGGCATGTTGCACGAAAAATACCACGAACGATGGACATTGAATAACCATTTCCTGCACGCGTATGAGATCACCAGCCTAGCAGCGAGGAGCTTCTATCTCTCACCTGTCATGTTGTACTCATGATGTATCAAATAGAACGATGTTTGACGCACGAGTTTTCATGCATTTTATTACCCACTGGTGCAGTACATGTTCCCATGGATAATCGCAGTGACCTCCACAATGTAAAAATATGTGATTGAGAAGGCTCCCACTGACTTCCAATGGACTTTCACGTCATGATACACCGCAAGAATCAAGCGGCTTTGGAGTAACGAGATGGTCACCAGGCTATCCTGACTCCCGAGGTTCACATATCGAATGAATTCTCCACATTTTGGGGTTTGATTTTATGGCCCGATAGGATGGTAGCAAGCAGCATCAAGCCTGAATGTAGGCCACTTCTAGGTCATTGTAGCAGCTCAGGTTCCCTCGATGCTTCTCGCTTGAGGGAACCCATTTCCTATTTCGGTGTCGAGCCACGCGAGATGATCGAACGATGTCTCGTGGGGATCCTGTTAAGGCCGCTTCACCCAGGACCGTGGTGCTTAAGGGTATGTCAAAGATGGGGACATCAAACGGCGATCCTTCAAGTTATTCCAGAGATAACTCCATATACAACTGAATTTCCACCTGGATTAGATATCCCTCCATCAAATAATATCAGCCAGGCTCTATCAAAGAGGATGGATGATGCAAGTTGGTTGAGTAGTGCTCATACCAGAAGTACTTGGTTCCTTTCTTCTAAAGTCAACTAGCCAGTTGATTATGAAGCTAAAACTATGCGCAAAGCCACCGGTGTTTCCCCTTTAATACGACGAAGTTATGGTCATTGAAATGACGCTTCCCGAAAGCAGCAAGGTCTGAGTGAATTGTTTACCTTCAGGCTTCTGCGCCACGCGAGACGCGGATCATCGATTGTCTCGCGTGGCGAGACATATTCGCCCGACAGAAAGTCGCGTGGTTCACCATCATCGAAACATCCCAGTCGTAGTTTCCCTTCCACCTATAAAATACCCTCCAAATGAGCCTATCGCTAGCAGGAAATATCCTACCCTTTTCTCATTTATCTAATTTCTTCTAGGAACATGTTCAAATTCCAATATCTCCAAGTCCTGCTGCTGTTGGCCCTCACTGGGTCAACCTTCGCTGCTTGCACTAGCCGAGTCGACATTTCCACCCAACTCATTAAATTTCTCGACTACCCCGCAATTCAGCAAGCCGCTGATGATGCTGTCGCCGCAATTGAGAAGACCAAGCAAATTATTGATGGGACCTCTGGCCACAAACCTCCAACAAAGTCCCTCACGTGTGATCGGATTCGAGTGCGCAAGGAATGGAGGACGCTCACAAGGAACGAAAAAAAGGCATACATGATCGCCGAAAAATGCCTCATGAAGCTACCTGACCCTGGCCTAACGAACAGCACGGTGGCTAAGTATTTCGACGGGTTGACCAATGTAAGTAAATTTCTCTGCCTCCTCGATGAACAAATTTGAGTTCATCCATGGTAGTCCCACGCCCAAGGCTTCGTACGGTATCACGCTGGACCTAAATTCCTTCCGTGGCATCGCTGGTTTGTGTGGATGCACGGATACTCATTGGAGAAGCTGTGCGGATACACTGGCCCTGTTCCGTGAGCATTCACTAGTTTCTTGTTCCAATTTTCATCCAATCATTTCCTCATCCACAGGTATTGGGACTACTCGATTGATGCTGGCCCCAACGTATATAACTCCCCAATTTTCTCGACCGACCCAGAGATAGGCTTTGGCGACGGGGGCTCAGTCCCCATCAATGAGATTGGCGGACGTGCAGGCGGCTACATTGTCGAAAATGGCGCTTTTGCTCACTTCCGCGTATGTGCCTCTCTATCTTCGATTTAACACAACTGACCTCGATGCAGCCTGCGTTGCCCGTTCCGCATTACTTAGTTCGTAATTTCACCCCAGATGCGCTGTATAACCCAGACAACAAGTACGGGATTGGACTGAGCAACACCTAGTGCGGCCATTGTTACTTTTCTTCCATGACCGGTGTTCTGACTGGGCCCACAGCGATCAGGCCGCTCGTGCTCGCGTACTGAACTCAACTGATTTCTGGAACCTTGAGACTATGATTGATGGACTCGACGACCCCACTGGGAACTACCGTAGTCTTCACAATAGCATTCATTTCATGGTCGGTGGTGATGAGCAGAGTTTCAATTTGTGAGTGACGAATCTACTCTGGTTACTTATATTGTACTCATGGAAAACGTGAATCCAACAGCCTCGAAGGTACGCCCTACAATGGCGTCCAAGTCTTCGGAGCAAACGACCCTATCTTCGTAAGCTATATTCTAGTAGTCACGATTCAGCAGCGCCCACCTAACTTCATACCATCTAGTATCTGCACCACGGAAATGTTGATCATGTTTGGTGGACCTGGCAGCAAAAGGCTAAAGCTAATCAGTTTAGCTTTAGCGGACCAGTTAACTCGAGCGACACTTTCTGCGATAAGTTACCCCTCAACAGTATGTGCATTATTCTACAACCTGAGATACGCCTAATGCAGCTTACAGATCTCGGTCCTGATGTTCCGATTGCACTGGCTTTGAAGACTGAGTGGTACCCGCAGTGTTACACCTATGCCACATGAAGTTTATGAATTCGGAAAGAGAGTTTGCCGTACTATAACGATCCAGTACCCATCGGATGAGCTGCAGGAACCGAAGAAGAAATAGCCTCGTGTACATAAAAAAAGTCGTCCATGGTATCCAAATGTAACTACTGCAATAACCAAACAATTTTTGGGAACCTCTCTTTTTAGTATGTGCATTTTATTGACAAAGGGCGTTACGCTAATCTTCAAATGCCCGTCCACTCGAAACCAGTCTTCACTTCGAAAGGAGCGTTCAAAGACAGCCGATCGCTGCTGGGTCCAACCTGAATGCTATAAACGCCCTTCTCGACCGTCCAAGTATCGTACAGTTGGCTCCAATAAGACACCGCATACTTGTCCAGTTGTATATTCACGGTCTTGGATTGCCCTGGGCTTAGGTCGTGTACCTTTGCGAAGCCTTTCAGTTGTAGCGGTGGGTGGGCAAGCTCGGAGGTGGTAGGAAATGCAATGTAAAGCTGAACGACTTCCGATCCTGAAATGTTACCAGTATTGGTGACTTTGACGGAGGCCGTAAGGCTAAACTCTAAATCTTTCACGACAGGTGCAGATAAAGATAATTCGCCGAAACTGAAGGTGGTATATGAGAGTCCATGTCTTGAGGGTTGATTAGCTTATGCGGTAAAATCAGAGCTACTAGAAGATCGACATACCCAAAGGAGAAGAGAGGAGATAAGTTGCGATGTTGATAATGTTTGTAACCCTGTATAATCTGAGTATACTCGAATATCGATGGTAGAGACAGAGCAACATACAACATAAAGGTCTTCACCGTATCGAATTTTACCGTCTTCAGAGTGGAAATGACCGTACGAAGGGACATCTTCTTCCCTTTTTGGGAAGGTGAGGGAGAGCTTGCCACTAGGATTGTGCTTCCCAAAAATGACATCCGCAATCGCATCGCCGGAAGCATTGCCCAAATACCAAGCATGAACGATAGAAGCGACGGAGTCGACCCAGGGCATGGTAATCGCGGAACCCTGGAAGACGCAACAGAAAGATCAGTTAAAGATACCCCAGCCAGGAAAACGACGAATCCTACTGATTGAGTAACGACGATCGTTTTCGGATTGACTGCTGCCACCTTTTCAATCAATTCGTCTGTCCGACCTGGAAGGGCAAGTGTGGTTCGGTCATATCCTTCTGTCTCCCAGTCGGAATTGAGGCCAACGACAGCAATAACAACATCTGCTTCCTTAGCAAGAGACACAGCGTCCTCCATCAATTTATCAGAATCCGCGACCTCGGCCCCACCAAGTTTAACTCCAGGGTTACTAGCAGACTATCAGCACGTCGTGCCAATCTTATTCACACGAAAACATACCTATCCATTACAGCCTCATCCTCATCGCCATCAGCTGGCGAACGGACGTTGCAGAATTCGACGTAGATGTCGTGTTTCACACCGGCCTTGAGGTCATAAATGCCTTTCTCCTCGACAGAAGCACATCCAAAGAAGTCATCGCCACGACGTTGGCGTGTCCAGTTATCGATTACCAAATTACCGTCCACGAACAGCTATGAGACGACATAATAGGTAAGTTTATAATGTCCTAAACGGCGAGACGTGACCTACTTTGGCGCGCCCCGCAACGGTCAACCCAAACTCAAACTTGCAATCCTTGTCTCGTGGCTTTAGTTGGCCTCTCAATTTCATCGTCCAGCGCTTGGTGATACCCCTGGGAACAGAGGTACTGATGAATATTCTTGTTTCGTCAATAACTCTTTCCTCGATGACTTCGTCAAGTGGAACAAGACTATCATCGTTTTCGTGAGCATGCCACGAGCCAACCCAACCGCGTTCTCCGGATGTCGTGAACATATCATATTCCAAAGACGGCATAGTCTTGTAAGCTACATTTGCATGGTTAGCGAGTACAAGTGCGAATTCACATGACGCATACCTCTGGCCCCCTCGCTATAGCTGATCTGCGCTCCATAGCCTTCCAGAGCCTTCACGATACCTTCGTAAGGGCTGACGAAGAAGCTGGCCTTCAAAGCCGCGGATCCTCCACCACTCAGGACTATAGCTTTGGCGTTGGCTCCGACGATGGCCACCTTCTTCACCTCTTTAGGGTTCAGAGGAAGGACTGAACCTTCATTACGAAGTAATACAATCGACTCAGCAGCGACTTTCCTCAGAAGCGCAGTCGACTCGGGTGAGTCCACTGTGCGTTCAAGACCGTCGCCATCAAGAACCTTCAGTCATGTCAATGCTCAATTTCGGAGATAAATACTAAGGAACACACTTCGGGTGCGCCAGCGGCACATTTCTTAACCAGTTGCAGAACCCTCTTCGCCCGTTGCTTGATGGTGCGAGTTGTCACTTTCCGGGCGACAATGGTCCTATTGACAAGGTCAAGAGTCCGCCACTTGTTGAGGCCTGGCATCTCAAGGTCAAGACCGGCATTAAGTGCGTGATCAACGCTGTATGTGCCAAACCTGACATCGATGGATGCATGAGCGATGTTCTTCTAGTCGTGTTCGGTAGCGAGGAGTGAACTCACCAATCACTCATGACCTACAACACATTCGTAAATTAGCTGTGAACATACATTTACTACTTCGGAATAGACTCACCATCCCGTCAAATTTCCACTCGTTTCTCAGAATCTTGGTCAGAAGAAACGGGTCTTCAGAAACGTGAGTACCGTTGACGCGGTTATAACTGGTAAATATGAGTGGGGAATATAACCGAAGATGGGGTTGCTAAACGTACGCAGTCATGTATGCCCAAGGTTGGGCGTGCTTCTGAGCCAACATGAAAGGCATCAAATATATCTCCCGAAGGGCCCTAGGGCTGAGTACGCTGTCATATCCGAGCCGATCGTCCTCCTTGTCGTTGGCACTGGAAAGGATTGTTGTAAATATGACGTGGACCAAGATAGAGAAAGATACTTACACGAAATGCTTAATTGTCGTGCCAATTCCACCGCTCTGAACTCCGTTAACATACGCAGCCGCGATCATGCCTGATAAGAAGGGATCTTCTGAGAAGCTCTCAAAGCTCTGGACAAATACGGAAGTTATATTTAGCAATGTGATGGTATCAAGAGTTTAACTTACCCGACCGCCCAATGGATTCTATAATCGAATCGTGATCAGAGAATGGCGCCATGGGGAGAGAAAAGGTAGCTTACGCGCTGAATGTTACAAGTCGGCGCTAGGACAAGCGAGGCAGAGCGTAGCTTTGCTTCTTCTGCCAGGAGTTTCCGTCCAATTTCATGGATCAATTCAGGATCCCAAGTTGACCCAATCGCAGTAGATGACTGGACACCCAGTAAGATAATGATACATAACAGTGCAGAATACGTACAGGGAGACATTTTGCTGGCGTGCTCATGAAGAAATGGTTTCCTCGAATACCGTTTGGACCATCGCTAACCTGGAGACTCATGAGTTATCGAGTCAAGTGCAGAGTGACCTTAACGCACCTTGATTGCAGGAATGCCCAACCTATCGATCTGATGACTATGCCAAAACCCAACGCCAGCGGTCATGAGAATCGCCTCGTCCGTCGTCAACGCATCCAAAACCTCATCTATGTTCGCTTTCGCAAAGTCAGAGGGTGACATCCTTGTTCATCAAGGGCTCTTCGGTCGTGAGATCGGCTGGTAATCAGCGATGGGTGGCGAGAAGGCCCTTGAAAGATCTTTGTGGGGTAGATATGATCGAAGATACATCGCAAATGGCACCCCAACTATCTGCTTTTAAGAGGAGGAGGACGGAATTTCCGAGGATTGTCCGCATCGAAGTTTCGCAACAAGCGACGAGGCAGCTGACCCGTTGGTCCCATCGGCATGATAAGCTCCTTATAACGTTTAGGCATAGGAAGGATCCGCTGATGTCGACCGCCATATGAATGTGATATATAGAGCGTCCGACGCGACTTCGTTCGTGAGACCACATTGGTTTTTGAGATTCGACTGCATACGGAAGTGCTTGAAACATGGTTTCGATGGAGTCGAATGGACCTCGGAAGTGGGTTCGATAATCATTGATAGAGTGAATGTGAGCAATATGTGCCGAAAATGCCATGAACTTGAAGGAGGAAAGATATCATGATCGCGACGTTGCCAAGACGCTGCCACATCAAAGAACTAGAGGGCGATGTCTCCTTTTCAGCCAACGCTTCTGGCCTCCAATTTCGATAGCGAGAAATAATCTTCCGGTTGTCGAACTTCTCGTTTCAACGGTCCTTAGGCGCGGGTATAGGTGCCGGGTACCATGGTTCTTCTCGAAAATGAAGATGTAGAAGTTCGCATCCAAACACGCAGGGCGCCTCTTATTAGCAATAAAAGGGACGGATGATATGTGGTGGATCGTGGCGCTATCGTCTGTTGGGCCTCCGAACCGGGGTGACCATTGTAGACTGCAGTGAGCACAAGTGGAAACCAGGTGTCGGGATGGCAAGCGAACGAAGATCGGATGGCTGGAGTGGCACTGGCAGCGATTTACGAGATATATGAGGCCCTGAACGCATCGAGTATAAGTATTCGACAGCTTGGCAGACGTGAATACGCACTGGTAACTCGGGTGGGAGGAGGTGCATCTTGCACCGCAAGACCGAACGAGGTGGGATAATATGTTTGGTTTAGTGCACCAAGTAGGTGCTAAGGCAATGCTAAGATCTGCCGAGGTTGGTGCTGCAGAAAAGCCATTGGAGACACCAAACAGAGAAGGAGGAGCTGAAGATATACCTGAGGCCATAGTGCCTTCAGATTTGTTACAGATAGACCATACCCACGATGATAAGGCCTCTCTTCGAAATTTCTTCGAAAATGTATTTCGATAAACAATGAGACTGATTTTGGAAAGTCTGAAGATCTGAGGCCATTCGCCCAGCTGGTTGAGATATAGAGGCCACGAAGTTTGCACAGACAATTTGCACCTGTTTACATGCATCACCCGCTTTAGGGAATAGATGCTCGCTTCGCTCGCATCATCAGTGATTCATCACGAGTGGGAGGAATGGTCGCAGGGAGGCGTCATCCAAGGATTCCAAGCCCTAGACCCAGCTCTGCCACGGCATTTTACGTCACATGCGTCACACACCCCGTATGCATCTTGAGCTTGGGCACCTGGAGTCCGGGGTGTGAGAAGGCATATTCCTGGCATTCACCGAACCTTCAATGGACAATGTCCTCCGTCTCTATATTCGAGAGAGCAAGGACGGTAAGATGATGGGCAATTAATGACGTTGTGCGAGGTCAGGTCGCTATACGCTAAACGTAAGCATTGGGCAGAAATCGAGGGGACAGACGGGTACCTTGAGGGCAGGTCGTAATATTAGGGTTTAGGCCTACCCTGTTTGCCAGAACAAACCGGATCCGACTATGTGACGAGTTGGTAACACGGTGACCACAGACAGTGATTGACAGAATCTGAATTGCGGGTCCCGACTCTCTCAGGTATGTTCAAGTGCCAAGGTATTTGCGGAAACGGTACTACGGATGCTGGATGTTAAAGTGGAGATCACCCGACATTAAGCGCCGTACAAAGGAGCTGAAGCCAACGAATGGTGCTCGACAACTTGCCTCTCTTCAATAACTTTTCATACCGGACTTATGAGTAGTGGCCGCCGCGGGTAGTGTGAAAGCCTA
>Ga0247741_1000686_pt1 | contig 18562 bp, 18 predicted proteins | sample UWRJL213509R2_FD_180945 | JGI IMG/M metagenome (GOLD analysis project Ga0247741, IMG submission 180945) | Plant litter microbial communities from Arlington Agricultural Research Station in Wisconsin, United States - UWRJ-L213-509R-2 | ecosystem: Environmental > Terrestrial > Plant litter >... | reverse complement strand
GATCCCATAAAAAAATCTCTTCAAGATCGGGCATGGCTCGAAGAAGAGGGATGAGGGACCAGCTATCACTTCGGGTTTCCTCCAGGTGGAATTTTACCAAGGGACGCGAGGAACGCACTAAAAGGCGTTCCAGAGAGTCGTAGGGATCGTAACCTTTGATATTCAAGTCTTCTAACCCTGGGAGTACAAGTTTATCGAAAAGGATCGCTGTTAAAGATCCAAAGGGGCAGTCCAATGTCTCGAGAGAGTGATGCGTTACTGGAATGAATGGACCATCCTCGGACGTGCCGGTGCGATGGAAGAAATTAATATCAAGGCTCTCCAGTTTAGGTGCCGAGCTGAGCAGTTCCAAACATTCGCGGACGGAGAGGGTATCGAATTCTACCCGTGTGACCTGGCTCCAGTCAATCTGGACGGCTTTGAGGTGCAATCCGCATATGTTAACCATCGCAGGACGCACTAGTCCTTTACTGGTAGACCCAAAGCCTGTCCGTGATCTCGAACCCCGGAGCTGGCTGGGTATTTTTATGGTAAGGTTTTGTAGTAGAGATTCTTCGCCATGAGAGCCGCAGTGCAGCTTCGAAGTCAAGGAGAAAGGAATGCATAGCTCAAGTGTGTGCCAACGATGCCAGTGAAGGTTCAGAGTGTCAATGATTGGGTAGAATGTGGCACTGGGAAAGTACGGAAGATCTTCATACTTGTGCGTGTCGATTCGAATGATTAATGGCAAAGATCTAGAGCGACTGAGAAAAGATTCGGTGTGTTGCAGAATTGAGACACTTTCGGTCGCACGGAGCCGCATAGACAGCACGTTCCAGAGCTGTGGTGTTGAACATGCAATATCTCTCCATGCACTGCACACCAAGCTCAAGATACTAGCACTGCTGGAGAATCGAGCCTGATTACTGCGTGTAAGTAATCGTTGATCCGTGGGTGGGATGCATAATGTGAAGATCTGCGAGGCTAATTCTCGAGGAAGTAGATGAATGAGAGGATCGTGGAAAGCGTTCACTGCGTACTTGAGGCGATGAGTTTCGAGGGTGAGCCGTTCCACGACGGCTTTCGCTGCAGCAAGCTTGTCTTCTGCCTGGGACAGCGTGTGGCACGGGCAGCTACCGTCAATCGGACATTGCAGCATGCCAATCTCGGGGTGAGGCGAGTTTGGGAGTATGCTCAAGATTCGCTGGAGATGTAACGCGTCGCCAGATGGTTAAATATGTCGTATTCGTTTGACTTCAGGCCAAAGAAAAAGAGGTTCAAAGGATGGATAAGTAGCTTGATATTTGTTGGGACTTAATAGATTCCTCGATTGAGTTGAATCTCACGCAGCAAAAGTGCCGGCCCTAGAGCGACCATGTGCACGATCATATCGATAATCAAACAATCGCTTGCATTCCAATGAAACAGGCAATACCAATACATAACAGCGGCTAACATGGTAGAAAGAGTATAAAAAAATCAGCCTCGACGATAGGACTAGGGCGTCTTGAGGCATGCATGTTAGCTGAATTATCATTGGAAAAAATGATAACGATGGTAAACTCACGATCTTGGAGTATGGTGGGGGTTATACCGTCTAAAATACATGGGACTCTCGACGAGCCGCCGTAAAACTGGATCACGTTAAACAATGGGCTGGAAAAAAGGGGATTCCAATGAGCTCACCAAAAGGCCGTCGTCGTAACAAGGTGGCGTTCGACACCTACATTTCTATCGCCGTCGGCGCGCCATCGTAAGAGCATGGTCTCATAAACCAAGAGGGCAAGGTCTCGGTGGACGAGCGGCCCAGCCCGAAAAAGCGCCAACGCTGGGTTGTCCAAGGACGGAGGAAGAACAAGGAGGGTTGTGGAGGAGAGGATGGTTGTGAGAAAAAGAATGTAGGTGATGATCTGGTTGACAGAGGACACGGACTTGATTCCGATAGTCGATAACCAGTTCTTCGAAAAAGAGTGCGATGCTGATGATAGATGTGCAAGTCATCGTGATGAGCAGATTGTCACGGTAGGTGGCGACTTGGTTGCTAGTGGGCATGGTTTTGAATAGTCGATGTTCGAGTGGTCCGGAAAGTGTTTGGGCGTTTAGGATACGGGTCAAAGTTCTCTATATAACGGGAAAAAATGTTTCATTTTGGTCTTAGACCACTAGATCGTGTGCAATTTGGAACTGTCCGGCCGATTGCACTTGGACTAGTCGTATATCCAGTACGGTAGAGTGTGTCATAACTCGGTAGAGGTTATTTTAAATTACTGAGCATGATCCATTCTGGCCAACCATATGAGAGATATGTGCCTAGCCGATGAACTTGACGATTTTAGCGACACCTCAGATGGGCGATAGGCGCTTCGATTGACTTACGTGGGCTATGACTGCATTGCTTAGCTCCAAATTGCTTCATCACATAGAAAACATAAATTTCAACGGTCATGTCGACTCAAAAAATTGCGTATCCGCGACTGATGTTCCGGTAAGCAACCTCAAAGAGATCAGAGAGAGAGTCATGGCCAATGAACAATACAACCTCAACACTGGAGAGGGGTCAATGAAGGCTATCAGGGTTTATGTACGCTAGCGCTGGTGGGGAACAAAGGGGATCGTTTCTCAGTATAAGCGTAAGTATCGCAAAGGAATAAAAGTTGAATTTCCAAGGCATATCTCCATTTTTTTTCCGAGAGAGAGAGAGAGAGAACGGTGTGTTATCCGACTAGATTGAAGAAAAGTCTGCAGATGTGGATTGTTAGAGATAGAGGTAATGACCCACAACTGCGAAACGGTGTGAAGTTCAATTTCCAGCGCTAAGGCGTGCACGTGCACGTTTTACTGTAGGGCAGGCAGCGGCACTTCAACCGGATTCACGATGCCCGTTCTCCGCTGTCCGCCATTACCCGTTATTTTAAGCCTTTTCAATGTTCACCGGCCTATCCACCACCTAAAAATAGCCAGCACCGTCGACGGAACATGCAGCTGCATCCCTCTTACCTCTTAAGCTTGCTCTTCCCCACATTCACCTGGCTGGTGCTGATGTTGCCGCTATCCGATTCGTGGCACATTTTTGGAACGCGAATAGATGTAAGGAAATGGACACGGCACCTTGAAGTTCGATGGCTGGGTAGAGTTTGGTATCGACGCGATGGGCAGTTGGGTATGTTGCGTTTTACTTCTTTTTCGTAATGCTATAGTACTGATTCGGGTACAGTACAGCGATCGTATGAATCGGTGGAACACCGAACACTCCATTTCGACCTTTCATAAATCCAGAGGCGGAGGATCTAGAGATGCACGTACACGCCTTCATGATAGTGCAACCGCTACCGGAGGAGTCGATAGCTGCGTGGGCCTGGTACTCGCGGATTCTGGACTCTGGATTATGGTTCGTGTTTGATTATTAGAGGTTGGAAATCGGCCCCGTTGCCAGTGTTCTGGAGGTTTCTTCGGGCTAGAACGCTGCTGTATACAGTACCCATGGCCAACACGCTAGTACGGACGTATCATCATCCAGCAGCGCACCGCCGCTTGCGTTATACACGGATTACGACCAGCAGACCACGAACCACGTTCGGCGGATCAGGATGAGGTGTCGAACTTGTCGATATGAGGGTGAGGTCGGCGATGAGGCGAAGGGTTAGGAGTAGGGGGGAGTGTGGGAGAGGAAAGGGAGGGTATGAGCAGCATCAGGGAGTTGAGTTCACAACTTGTCGTTGACATGTGGACAGGGATCCGAACCGAGTGGGACGAGAACGCAGACGTGCCCGCAGGATGTTCACAGCGTTCAAAGCACTCGACTGCAGCAGGGGTATGTCGATTTTTGGTTTCATTCATTCTGTCTGGTGCAATGTACTGAGATCATTCTCATAGACCCAATACGCCAGTGGACGCTAAGATGCTAGGAACTGGGGAGGTACTCGTCCGCGAGTGGATGACGTCGATGAATGGAAGAGTTCCACACCCGATGACTCTGTACATCATCCACATCATCCGGGTACTGTCCAGTGCCTGCACTTGTGCTCAACACCGCTGGCCTCTTCGCCATCACCTCGTCGCCCATCTCCGTTGTAAGCATGCAGTACCGCTCAGTGCCTAGTGCGCATATACCCACCCCAGCCCTTATCCACACCGCCACCACAACACGACGTCCACCGTGTCCGACATCCACCACTACCTTTCTCTAACCCACATACCCATCCTTTCCGTTCATCGAACAACATCCCCAGACCTCGTTCTCCCAAGCCAAGAACGCATTCCACCTCTTCACAATGGTACTCGTATAATGATTAATTTCTGTTGGCATTATTCTACAGGCTGTCCGGCTGTATCAATGGATCGTGGATGATGTCATGTTGCGGACTGGACGATGATCCACCACCTTAGCTTGGAGTTGAACCTGAACGTGAACATCGACGTGGACTGTTGACCTCGACTTTGCCTTACCTTTGACGCCCGGCGTCATGCCCCTTCCTTTTCTTTTCCTTCGTCCACCCCTTCTCCTTTCCGTCCCTTCGACAAACGACCTCTCATTATTATTTCTTTACCCCACTCATCTCCTGTTCTCAATACCTATCGCATCCCGTTTCTTCATCATTCACTCATCTATTTCATTCAAGATGGAACCGCACGTGCGTGTGCATGTATACAACTCTATCCTGTCGATGTTGGTGTTAAACTTGAGCTTGGACGTTGAACTATAACAAGTTATTACCGTTTATTTACCTTCATAGTATCTCAATGATCTGCTAGTCTTATTGACCTCCAGTAGATCTGAATACTTTATACCACAGTTTTCACGCAGTGTGACATTGGGAATCACGAAATATGAACGAGCTACGGTATCGAAGGAATTTTTTGCATTGTGAATTACGTTCCTTCGAATAACTACACCCTGTGCTCACTCTTGATCTGGAGTTCTTCTTCCCTTTCGGTCTAATCTGTCTCTTGTGAGTCTCTTCTTGGTACTATAGTTGCTTGGGTGGTAACTGACCTGAAAATGTCTCTAGCTCAGACGTTGAGATGCGCACCCTGTGGGGCTCAACTGTGACGATAAGGGGTGGGTATTGTTGGAACCTGGATTGGACATCCAGAGTTTGGCTTAAGTTTATTCCAGGGTGACTTAAGTCTATTCTAGGGCGGCTTAAGTCTCGGAGTCATACCGAGTCTAGTTTTTTGGGGTATCATATATGCCTTCTTAAGACTACCAACGAGCGCTGCGTGGTCTATCACTATCCGATGTGGCCTCTTAGATCTATTACTGCGGCTGACAAGCCGATACATCTCGTGCTGCTGGTACTACCATGGAAAAAAATATAGAGGCCTAGCCTATGTCCAGATTATGTACTATCATATGCTCAATATTCTCTCAGCTGTTAGTTTTAGAGGCATCAGACGAGTCTTACGAACCCGTTTGAGAAAGTGAGTAAAACATCAAGGAGGCCTCAGCCTCCAAATCTGTTTCGATATATAATAGGCGCCCCAATCTGACGCTCTATATTCCGACAGTCCACCTGGAAAGGGCTCTTTGGATGGGATGAAGTCTGTTGCTCACTGACAATACAATGGCCAGCCCCAAGCGTAGACCAATCGATGGTGCTCCTTGGTTAGTGTCAGGTATGTGAAAAAATTACCCCCTTAAATGCGGCGCTACATCCCAATGGTTGGCATTCTGGTGCAGCTCAGGTCGATGGTGATGAACAGGCTTTTTCTACAGCCATTTTGATAGCCACGTCTTTCTCCTCCGAGCCGACCGATTACAACAATGCTGGCATTCTACGTAGAGTGGATGGGGCATACCGAAAGACTAGGGACTCAAGTACTCAAAAGTTACCTGTACACGAGAAGATACGTAGATGATGTCGACAGATCTAGTGCTGATACCATACTCGGACTCCTCTTCTTCCAGAGGCCACTATTCTTATAGCCCAATACCGATTGTGCGTTTGTTTCTTTGTTTGACCCGTTGCACCACTTCCAATGACCATTCCTGGACCATGACAGCTTCCTCGGCATCAGAGCAATCATCAAGGGCGCTCCGATACCTATGGGGGTGCACTGGCCATCGTGGCTCTCAGAATTCATTACTATTCACGCCGTAAACAGAAGGCACTTGGGAACCTTCGAGATTAGACGTCTAGATATCCGCACTTGCTTCGATCTTTTACAAATCAAAAGCTGTGACCGAGGATGATAATGGGCCTAGCTTTTTTGTACTACCCCGTAAATATGTGGGACCTGAGTATATTCCTACTGGTCAAATGTTAGCTGTTCGACCTGCAATAGTAAGATTTCGTGATCAAGGTTTGAAGATTATAGACTGGCGGCGACTCCAAGCCCCACCCGTTACAAATAATTGCTATGGAGAGAAGCACCGCGCGCTGAGAATTACATGGATCTATTTATGACTGGACTGATATCGCTCTAGTTGTGGTCTATATTTGTCACGGAGTCAGTTCACGCGGAAATCTTGGTGAAACAGCCCCTGAAAAACTTGCTATTGGAGAGTTCTTCTGAAAGTATGAATAACTCCTGATGAATAGTGCGATTGCATGCATACCGAAAGACAGCCCCCGGATAAACACACATTTAACCGCCTGTCGTTCTTCGTATAGGGAATGGATCAATATGGACCGCTTCCTTCAGCTTCAGACAAGTTCTTTGTCTCTCGCAGGTTCTCTATGTAAGCACGGGATGCAAGATTGGAACATCAATGCTATATACATCTATTTACAGCAGAAGAATGAGCTTGCTTCTTCTAGCTGTGCTATTTGGGGTACCCAGTATATATTCGCCGAGAGGAATCTAATGCAAGTCCCTCCAGTGTTCTCCCCAACCTTCTACCCACTGAACAAGTCAAAATGTCCGGAATACCAGCTGAATTATTGGATGCAATCATGGTATCAAAACATTACTCGTATAGTTTCGGTGAGAAACGGGTATTGGTCTCTGGGCGCCCAACTGAGCTTAACTTGTTTTCAACCACAGTTGCTGTCATCACTGCTCTTGTATACGATACAGTACTTCAGTTTCCACTTGAGGTATGCATGCTAGCTTTCTCCCTGGGTGAGCTTCTCTAATCGTATATTGTAGGTGGCCTACATATGGAGGTACGATCTCTCACAAATCTATAATGTAGCTAACGCTGATTGCAATCTCTTCGTTAGTGCAAAGTGGTCTGCCCCTAAAGTGCTCTATCTGTTTGTTCGATACTGGACCATATTTTCAGCTACGTAGGATATTTTCCAAGGTTTTCAAATGGAGTGACTGGCTGAAATATGGTTTTGTTATAACCAGAATCTTATTCTTAGGTGCGACTCGTTTTGGTTACCGCCTTTCAATATAGTTAATTCAATTTCTATATAGGTTACTCCTTCATTCAACATTCTATCAAGGTTAGTGCTATATTTGCTTCTTGATATGACCAGATATCCGAGAATTCCATTTCCAGAGGTGCAGTAGCTATCACTTTGAATTACCTTACTCTTTGAACTATTATTCGTTGAGCATAGATGTCAACTCTTCTTTTGGTTCAATATCACAGGGTTGGTCTTGCAACTCTTATTACATCCGATATTACTCAACTATTGACAATATGCACAGAGGAGTGATCTCAGCAACGTTTGCCGGCAATGTGGTCCTTGCAATCAGAATATACGCACTCTATGGACACAGCCGTAAAGGTGGCCACTAAACCAAAGTCAATTTACTATGCTTCTTAACTCCAAATTTTAGTTGGACTCCTCGTGCTGCTTCTAGTGCTATGTACTAGTCTTCTATCTACTCAAATATTTTGGCTAACTGGCGTCACTCAGTAGAACTTGGGGTAAACAACACCTCCTGGTGTCGAAATTGATCGCTCATCGATAACACCCAGGCCTATATCAGCGCAATATGTCTAATTGGCCCAGATTCGTCAGGTATGGTTTTTTTAATGCCCGAGCTCGGGATGCCTGGATGTTTTGCCTTCCCGGATATAATGCTGAGTCTGCCTGCCTGGTGGGTGGCTTTTTCATGGTTCTTTGCAAGCACTGACTCTTCGCTAGGATATTAGCAATGCTCGTCTCAGGTATTTTCACGCAGTCATTTACTTAGCGTAGCTCTGACATTGCGCATGGTCTACAGTGACTCTCTTCCTTATGATGTGTGTCAGGTTCTATGGAGCCTATAACGATGCCCGAAAAACAGGAATAAAAGTCGATCTTCCTCCGTTGATGAAGGCATTCTGGAGTGATGGGACAATCTATTTTCTTGTGTACGTTTATTCTTTCTATTTGACCAGTTATTGTAATAATTGACCCGCCAAATCAGAAACTTTGGTATGCATTATATGCATTACCCTGGCGAGTAAATGCTGAATGTAACAAAAAAAAGTCGCCCAGCTTAGTGGTGCTCTGAATTTCTTTCTGGCTCACGGTCCCCGAGCGGTTCTATTTGAGCCGTGAGTTAGCTCTTCAAAAATTCCAGTGGTTCACAGATATTCACTTCTCTTAGATGGATACTACTGGTTATCTCTGTCTTGGTGAGCCAACTTCCATTTTGACACTACGAGACTTACAATACAGCCAGGCGACGCGCATGATCATCAATTTGCGTGAAGCCTCGCTGATGGATGTTACGCCAACACGGGGAAGCCTGTTTCACACATTGCCGAAACCTATTCAGTTTGCTCATTCACGCTCCGAGGCATATGGATCAGAACCCTGAAATTTCAGCGTCTAAAATAGCGATATACAAAAAATGAGGGGATAGAACAGGGAAACCGATTTAGTGAGACGTCTAAAGCAAGATACAAGAGAGATAACGAAAGCAAAGGAGTTGATGGAGAGATGTTTTGTACTACTTAGTATATGCTCGTACAATTGCCAGTTAAAGTAGCCTTAAAAGATTTGAATATCAAAGTTTATGGTCCCTACGACTCTCTGGAACACCGCTTAATGCTTTCTTTGTGTCCCTTGGCAAAAAAGTATATGGAGGAATCCCGAAGTAATAACTGGTCCCTCACTCCTCTTCTTCGAACCATGCCCAATCTCACTGCCAGTGCCAGTGAAGATCGTAAACTCTCCGGCGCAATGAGGCAGAATTAAATGTGTTTTATCCCGTTCCGAGTCCAGAACACTTGAAACTATTTAGAGTGGTCGCCTCATGACTGGATGCCAAAGCTCAGGGAATTCCATTTTGAAAGGACCCGCAAAATGCGGGTGCGCCTTCTTGTGTGACATGTGCGACCGTGACGCAGTCACGTACCCTTAACGTCTAACCTCCACCTCGCGCCTTCCTCGTCGCTGTACAGCCTCGGTCGACATCTCAGTGTCGGTCTTTTTATTCCCACCCACCCACACCTATTAAGTATTTATTTATTTATCTACCAATGACTGTAGGTAGAGAGGGACCGGTAGCTTTGGGGGGTTCATCCGCCTGCATGCCATCGACCCCTCGCCCTGGAAAGGGGACGGCTCATTGACTATCAAACCGCCCTCTTTCCACTCCCCAAAATACTACCTAGTCGTTTACACTATATCACGGTCGCGCGAAAATTTAGGCCACAATCTCTTAACAATGAAACGCTTTGCCTCTTTTTTTACGTGGACTATGACCGCATTGTTCAGCTCCATCACACAGAAAACATAATTATCAACGTTCATGTCGACTCAAAAAACCGTGTATTTGCGGCCGATGTCCGGTCTACTCAGAGAGACCGTCACGGTGGAGCCGTGCTAACTGGAACGTGCGACGGAGGGATGATGAATGGATTGTTCCTCGCCTACGCGTACGTGCTGGCTAGTGCTCTCAGCACTGCCACGGCTACACGTGGTTACTATCTAATCTACTTTGTAATGTTTGTACCGAATCCTATCTACTTACTCTACTGGTGCCAGAGCCCACGGCTACATGTACCCACCCCTACTGAAGCAACGCCCTCGTTGCGTTATCCCTCTCTGTCTCCCAGCTCCCTTCCTTCATTGCCCTCCTTTTCTCTGACCATGCTTCCCCCCCTTTCGTCTGTTGGTATCTTGTCAGCTTCATCCTCCTTCCTCCGCCATTTCTTCTCCACTGCCGCTTGAGCCGCTTCCAGGTCTGTTCCTTGTCGTGGTATGAAAAGTCGTAGGCGCCTGGAGCTGAATCTACCGGAAATTGGCAGTCCTTCGAGTGTTTCAAGTTTGTATGAGTTTCGCTGTCTGCTGACTATCCGTCGAGGGGCCAAAAACTTGGGCTCCATTTTTCTCTCTGATTTGAAGGTGTAGTCGAGGTCGCTGCAGTAAACCTGGACAAGATCGCCAGCACGGAAGATCACTTCACGTGGGGCTGTTGAAAGGACTTTCTTGTCGAACGCGGCTTTTCTGCGGCTAGCATGGTCTGTGATCTCGGCGTAACCATCGAAACGATGTTGGTCGACGTATGCCATCTGTACGTCAACCTCTTCTGGTGTTGGAGGTCCAGTTGATGCAACATTGATGGGTGTTGGTCGTGTGTTGACAACTAGGCCTAGCAAGAGTTCGTTGGGAGAAAACTTCAAGTTGGGGAGTATCCGGTTGTTGAGGGACCGTATTGCTGCGTCAAGATGATCAGGCCAGTTTGTAGGTATGTCCATTTTGTCATATTCATCCTCTCCTAAGGTAGGGCTCATGCACGATCCTACAACGTCACGTGAAGTGACTTTTCTGTGACAGGGTCCCAAGCTCAACAGTCAGTGGCTACTAGTTCTGCGCGCATTTCGTTAGAAAGTGTACTAGATGGTATTATAATGTATCTATTTCTTCTTCTTTTCGTCCTCTAAGTCATCCCAAAGTGTATCAGGCAGAACGCGGTGTCCGCGATATTTTCGGTTAGCCCAAGCTGCCCATTTTCCATCCAATCCCTTGTTGTATGCATCAACAAACCTTCGAGAACGCCGCGAGAACCTGAATTAGATAATTTTCTTAGTTTTATTTTAGGTTAGAATAGAATACAATTACCTTCTCATCTCCTCGAGCGTTACATCATCCAATGCTTTCAACATGTTGCGCTCAAGATCTTCTTCTTTTGAGGATGGAGGATTGAGTCGATAGTGATATTTAGCCCTACCCCAGACCATCTCAAGAGGATTGAGTTCGCAGTGAAATTTGGGGAGAAATAACACCTTGAAACCTCGCTTCTCGCAATGCAGCTCGAGGATTGATTTGACGTTCACAAAGTCAGGCTCATTGAAGAGCAGGCGACGGCAACAACAAGCTGTCGCTTCAGGTTCGCATTTGAAGTCTTTGCACTCGGCGCGAAGTTTACGAGCATCTGTATATCCGCGCTCTTCAAGAATGACTGCCATTCCCTTGAATGTCCCTGCACGTGGGTGTGGCGCCTCAAAATATAGGCGCTGAGGTGTGCCATCTCGGAACTGGGCATCCCCCATCCGAATCTTGACTTTTGCAGGCTTGCCATTGGGTGCGTAAACAATCTTCCCATCTGGTCCACGGTGTGTAACCTCCACACCCCAGTTGGTTCCTTCTTTGGGTGTAAATTTTGGCATTTTGTGAGCGGACAGTGCGCCATCTGGGCGCTTAGTGTGAATTGTCGCGTTGTCGAAGATTAAGAGGTGTTCTTCATCGGGGTAGTCCGCCTCAAGAATATCCATGCAGGTATCAACCTGTTTCATAAAGTCCTCGCTATCGAAATATCCGTCACGATTTTTTCCGGGCTTGAAGGTTATGCGTGCACTTTTTGTTCCATCGCGAGAACGACAGTATCCGTAGTCAGGGGAGAAAAATTCCGCATCCATCATCGAAGGTCCTTCCCCTTTTGCATAGGGTACAGGAGATTCGCCCTCGCGAACCCACCGAGACTCGCGTCGATCGTGCCCGTAGAAAATAGATTCGTCGTGATACCAGGGAACAATGATCCGGATGCCAGGTGGTAATTTGAGAGGGATTTCGTTGTCGTCTTTATCCCAGCTTCGCATGCGAGACTCGAAAGAATAAAAAGTTGGAAGAAAGACATCCTGTCGATATTTGACAACATCTTCCCTTTCGTGTCCGTCGACATACTGACCCCGAAGTTTGTGAACCCATCGATAACCAAGTTTCTTCATCCAGCGCTTAGCAGTTGCGCTGGAAATTGATTTTTTGAGATCCCATCGTGACTGAACCTCCGGTTTCTGGAGATATTCCCGGATGTCGTCGGCCTTGACATATTTACCTTTTTCCTGAAGATATAAATTGATCTCTTGAGCAAGCTCTTCATCTGCATCAATTTTTGACATATTCCAGGAGCCGTAGGGAGACTGAGGCACTGCTCGAGTTTTGATAAATTTCTTGGCGTCATCTCGGAGTTTCCGTTCCTTGTAATTGGTAGGATTACCGCATGCTTGTGCCGCCTCCTTTGAGGCTTCCATCCATTGCCCCCGTACCTTTGATTTAGACCCTGTGAATAAATTCAAGAAGGCCCGCACATCATCGAGGACTTTCCTACTCCATCCTTTGAGGGTCGACTCCTTGTACCGCTTTTGGCGCCCTTCCCTTCTCGGATGGAGCAAGCCATCTATTTCTTCAAGGGCTTCCAGTGCTGCAAGCTCAGACGGTGGCTTCCGGTGGTCCCAGGAAGTACCTTGGCCACGCGTTGAGCGACGAAAGCTTGGGCCAGCAGGTGCACCCAATTCAGAATCTGATTCCCCACTCATCTCTGATCCGGAGAGAGAGAGCGCGTCTGCCGCGGCATCAATTAACGCGTCATCAGACGCGTCAATTTCAGACGCGTCCGTGTGAATTATCTCGTTCACCCCAAAATGTGCCCTTTCGGGCACTGGACCTGGTATGCAACGACTGTCCATTCGCTGTAATATGTTTATAAATTTCGTTTATAAAGTGATAGCTAGGTGGACCCACAGATTGTAGTGCCTCATTGTGGCCATTGAAAAAATCACGCCCTTGCATGGTGGGAGCGCGTGTTATGCAATCGTTTGACTGCGTGAAAGCCGTGTTATCCACGCTTGACGCGTTTGACGCGTTCTCTCGTATTCTTTTAATATTCTTCTTCTGTTTCTGGTGAGAGATCTCAACGGTGAGAAATCTGTCAGAGTAGTAACGCGTATGGAAAGACAGTACCGGCTGTTTGTTCTCCTTCCCTTTACCTCCCGTAATGGCATCTTTCAGCACCTTCACAGCTTTGGCAGCGGCTGTTTTTGTAGTATTATTCTGGGCATAGTCTCTGAGGTTCTTGAGTACCTTAAGCTTGCGTCTGGGCATTGAAAATGGCTGGCAATGCGTAAACCGAGGAAACACGACCCTATTTCCCTACTGACAAGCCACATACCCAAAAATTGAAAAATCCGTCCGCACCACTGTCTAGATATTTACTTTATTTAGGATTTTGCACCATCCGATTGACCGATTTACCCCTCTTGCAACGGCCATTCAAATTTTGGTGAGAAAGTCACGCTTTTTGTGGGCAAGACCCAATGTATCTACTCGATAACTTGCCATCCCGGCCAAAATTCAAAAATCGGTCCGCACCAAGTCTAAGATATTACTTTATATAAGTGTAATGTGGCTTCCGATCGGCCATTTAACCCATTTTGCGACGGCCATTCAAAATTTCGTCGAGTCCCCGCCAAAGTCACGCAAACCACGTGACGTTGTAGGATCGTGCATGAGCCCTACCTTAGGTCGGGGGCGCACATCCTCTTCAGACGTCCCAACAGCTTCCTGTTCATGCATTCCAGGAGCCTGTTGATCCACGGCGAGTATGCTGCTACAATCTCGAGTTTGGTGCCCTGTTCTGAGCATGCCTCCTTCAGTTCCTTGTTATCGAATTTGGGCCCTCCGTCTGCCATGAGTGTTTCTGGGGCGGTGAACAAGTTGCAAATGTTCTTGAAACTTGTCGAGGACGATTTTCCCGTTGCCGCTGACTTCAACTTTGTAACCCACAGATGCTGCAAATATACGTCAACATACAGGCCCAGCTTCACGTACCCGCCTTTCCCTTTTGGCATTGAAAGAGTGTCCGCCACTATGAGCTCGAATGGATGGCGTCTTGTGATGGGTTCAAGAAGGGAATGTAAATGGGCGGCACCGAATCCTTTACATTTCCCGCAGCCAAGGATGGCTCTGGTGATGGATTGGTCCAGTTTCGGGCTAGTGATCTTGTTAAGGAGCTCCGATTTGATGTTATCGCGTCTAAAGTGGCCCCCGTTTCTGTGTTTGTCCCATGCCAGTGCTTCCGCCTCTTGCTGTGTGACGCACTCTAACCTTGCCCTTGCCCTTACGGATGATACATCACCTACCCTCCACAGACGATCACCCTCGATCATGTAATTCTTTGCCTTATGTTTTGCTCGTTTCCTATTGCGAAGACTTTTTCCATCGTCGATCTCTAGGATGGCGTCAATGATGTCCGAAAACACCTTCTCGTTCGCAAACCTCCTTTGTAGCTTTTCATAAGAGTCCAAATTTGTGCCCTCCATTTGAACAGTGAAGATGTCGTTAGAGAGACCCGTATGTGCTTCCCAGTCTTCGCTGACTGTCCACTCGTGGCCGTCACCTGGTTTCACTGGTAGATTGACAAATTTTCGGCTAATACCATCCGCGACGGGGTTGAGACAACCTGGCCGATGTCGAATGTCGATAATATTGTGTGCTAGAACACCGTCCCTCCATCGTGCGTGCGTTGTATTCAGCTTGTCACTGAGTAGGTTGTCCCAAAGTGCTTGACAATCTGTTTCAATCTCGACAGGGTAGCCCCAGATTGTGTCACCAAATTTGTCTAGGCTGTGCTTCAGCGCACCAAATTCAAGAATGAAGGGTTTGTACTTCTCTTCAGTAGACGATGTTCGCTTTGAAACAAAGCCAATGGGGTGAATGGTAGTAACTTCCTTCCCATTTGGAAGTACTGTTGTGTGCTTCTGGGTTAGCATTCCCGCAAAGCCATATTTGCAACCGTCGGTTGTGATGATAAAGGGTGTCCCATCGTACTTGGGGCCTTTTAGAATGGGTTCACATGTAAGTGCAATTTTCAGACGCAAGAAGGCTCGGTCGTGTTCCTTCATCCAGTGTCCGTTAAGCGAGCATCCTTTCATCGCACGGTTGTAAGCCGCTTTCCCTTTTAGCTTTGGCCCTTCGAGAAGTTTAGCTAGGTCCGTGAGAGGTTGAGCTATGACGGCATATCCTTTTATCAGGGAACGGAAATATCCTGTGATGCCCAGAAAGGATCCCAGATTTTGGAGGTCATGAGGTATTGGCCAGTCGGCAATACATGTCAATTTCGTGAGATCGGGTTTGAGTCCTTCTCACCCAACTCGACCACCGGCAAAGGTAGCCTCCGACATAAAGAACTGGGATTTCACAGCAGAAAGGGATAGACCCTTCTCACGCACCCGTAAAAACAGAATTCGCAAATTGTCCATAACCGTGTTGAACTCATCTCCAGCCATTCCTCCATCATCCACAAATAGCTCAATGAGGGTTCCTGTAAGATCACCCAGTGCTTTGGCGGTCATCTGCGCAAATGTGGATGGTGCGCCCGTCAGCCCGAAAGGCATTCGTTTATAGGAGAAGTATCCTCGACCCTCCACATAGAAGCATATGTAGGGCCGATCCTCTGGCTTGATCTCGCAGGCGTAGAATCCATTTGCAAAGTCAAATACGTTCACCCAGCGGTGGCCACTAAGTTTTTGTTGTTTAGCGGGAATGTCACCTTGTGGCATAGGTGGCACCTGTGTGACTTTGTTAAGTTCGGCAAAGTCCTGGCAGACTCGCCATTTATTTTGCTCCTTTGGTGGGGTTGTCGTCTGCTCGTGAAGATTGTTACGGGGTGGCAGGTTTTCGAATGCAGATGGGAATCCAGCTGCTATGCACTGGTCATTGACGCGATGCTGTAGTTCCTCCAGGGTAAGTCCACCACCTTCGTGTGCCTTCTTAGCCAAGGTTGTTGCACCACAACATTTGACGTCCTGATATGCGATCGGTTCAATAATGTCCGCTTCCAACATTTTTTCGATGACTCCGTTGAAGAAGACTTTCTGAGGTGGGCTTTGCGGTCTCTGATTGATCTTGGTTCTGAACTTTTTGTCTCGTGGGATGTCTAGTCTGTGTGATGCCCCTTCCACTACTGTGACCTCGCTCATTGAGAGTGCAAAGCAGTCAGCGAACTCTGCTAGAAGCTGTTTGAGAAGTTCGACTTCATGTTGCTCGAGATCATTTCCTATTGTGACTTCCTTGATGATGACCTTAACTCTTTCTGGCTTAAAGGGCTCTGAATGGCGAGTGAGGATATTGGGGTCAAAGATCCTTGCAAGCTCTGGTTGTGCTGTGCCTGGATCTGACCTGTCCTTCCCTGCTGCGCTGTCAAGAGTCCAGACAGAGCTCCAGTGTTCCAGTGGTCCTGGCTGTTCTGAATCCCGCAAGGTGTCAGCATTAGATGTCAAGATGTCAGAGGTTGGAGCTGATGGAACTTCCCTCAAGGGGGATTGCCAATCCCCTGTGAAGTTTGCATACGGCAGTGCGTTGTTCCACGCGATGTCAACTTGATTTGGTACATGGGCGTCCAAAACTTCATTTGCTGTTTCCGGTTTGGTAAGTGACAGCATAGCGTCTGTAAGATTTGGCTGGTTAAGGTGTTCGTGAACCAATGCTCTCATATGAGGTACTTGCCTCGAGGGGGATAACGAGTCCCCCATGAAGTTTTTGCGCTGTTTGATGTCTATCGTCAGCCCCGCAAGAAGCTTGGCTACTGCACTATGGGCTTCCACATATTGGTTCGTGATTGTGGTGGAGGTATCCCCTTGGGGTATGGTGATTGTATCCATGGCGTAATCATGTATTGCTTTGAGTTGTTCGAGAAGAGGTTTCCCTATCAACGCCGCCCATGCTCCTCCGCTGTCCAGGACCTCAAAGGTGCTTTTGCACTTTACGCTCCCAATTGTGATATTTCCTGTCCACACGCCCATAGAGGCAACCAAGTGCCCATCTGCCATTCGTAGTGTTCGTGAGGATGGTGTCAGCTGTGTGAGTCGGTTCGCACTTTTCATGAACATAGGTTTGTCGATGACGTTCACCATAGCCCCGTCGTCGAATACAACTCTCCTTGAGGTCCGTCCAGTATCACACCATGCACGAAAGGCCCACTATTCTTCTTGCTCGGGCTGTCAACGCTGTACAGGTTAAGTGCATGTTCATTTGAAACGATGTTGTACATGTGGGCTGCATCTGGGATAACCACGACATCTCTTGGTAAAGCTCCTTCCCCTCTCGGCGGGGCATGCATTGCGCTGACAGACTGACCATGATCCCCGAGTAGCGTCGTCTCCTGCACGGGGATTGTTGCTCCTCTAGATTCTATAGCTGGGGCCATCGACTGAGCTTTGAGCTCTAAACCGACGGCCCTTCCCCATTTCCCTGGCTCCTCTGAAGCTCGTATTCGGCGATGATTGTGTTACGATACTCTTCCATGGTTGCCCACCCACTTTCCTCTTCAAGACCAACTATATTTACGCTGGCTGGGGTGGTAGCCGCTGCCCTCGCTCTGCTTTGTATGCTTGTGGCGATCCTTCTCCACTTGGTTTCAAGTTCTGGTGCTTGAGGGCGTATATGGTCTGCCGGATGGTGAGCTGGCATCCCACATGTCCAGCACTCGCCACTAGCAACTGGAGCTGATCCGGGGCTTAGGGGATATGGGCGTGTTTCGTTGGGGTTCTTGGTTCCATGGGCTGTACGATATGCTGTGACTTGTGCATTGTATGCTGTATGGCCCGTCGTGGTGTCCGGATGTATGGGGAGTGCATTCCTGGTGAGGTCTCACATGCGTTCTGCAGCTGGCTTATCAACGAATGTTTGTGATGGAGGTGGAGGCGGCTGTATGAAGCGAGGAGGGAATCGTGGGATGAATTGCAAAGTGGGGTTTGGTGCAGCAATACTGAATCGTCGAAACGCGTCAGTGAGTGAAGTTGCCTGGCTCTGCGCTTGGAGCTTAGTTAGGCGTGCGATGTCGTCCTGATTCTTCGCTGCAGTCCTGGCCTCCTCCAAGGCGTCTTGGATTTCCTCAAGGGTAATGGCTCGCACCGTGTTGCAGAAGGCCACCCAAGTGACGTCCTTGCTCCCAACGATCTTGCGTACGATGGAGGGAAAAGTCTTCCTTACAGCAGAGACTAGAAGGTTGTTGGTGTCCGGGATGTCGTTTGCCATCTTTTCGACCTTATCTGCCCATGCGATGTGCATATATTCCTCCACTCCTCCGACCATTACTCGTTTCCCCATGTCGCGCTCCTGCAGTAATGTTGTTTCGAGCAATCTCTGCTTCTCGCCTGGTGTTACCACTGGGGCTGTTTTGGCTGGCCATCGCGTCAGAAAAGCCGTGTATAGCGCCAGCCATGTCGCTTTGTCTACCGGTAGGAGACCCGCAAACCATGTTGCAGCTGGGGAACGTGACTTCAGCGATACCTCAAGAAACTCAACCTTTGCTAGGTCAGTGAGAGTTTTCATTAGGAAGTGCTTCCTGACGCCGTTGCATCAGCAAACCCTGGGTAGAATATGACATACTACATAGTGCAGTATAGTAGTATATTGTCATAGTGAGGGGTTCTGGGTGTATACCAGCCCGCCAACTCTACGTAGCGCTGCAT
>Ga0247741_1000685_pt1 | contig 18617 bp, 15 predicted proteins | sample UWRJL213509R2_FD_180945 | JGI IMG/M metagenome (GOLD analysis project Ga0247741, IMG submission 180945) | Plant litter microbial communities from Arlington Agricultural Research Station in Wisconsin, United States - UWRJ-L213-509R-2 | ecosystem: Environmental > Terrestrial > Plant litter >... | reverse complement strand
TTTGAATATGGCCTTCGCCTGGTTGCAGCCCGGGCCAATGCCATGCAAAAAGCCTGCGAGATACAGCCTGGCGCTATGGCTGCAATTTTAGCCCTTGATGATTTTACGGTTGAAGATATTTGCCAGCGCTTAACAGATGTTGTTGTACCTGCAAATTATAACTGCCCTGGCCAGCTGGTAATATCAGGCACCGAGGCCGGCGTTGATGCCGCCTGTATAAAAATGACCGAAGCCGGTGCAAAGCGCGCATTAAAACTAAATGTTGGTGGCGCGTTTCACTCGCCTTTAATGGAAGCCGCCCGCGTTGAACTGGAAGCTGCTATTGTAAACACCGAATTTAAAACCCCTATTTGCCCGGTGTATCAAAATATTGATGCAAAACCCTATACCGATATTGAGCAGATAAAACATAACCTGATAGCCCAGCTTACAGGCCCCGTACGCTGGACACAAACCGTTGAGCATATGCTTGAAGATGGTGCCACCTCATTTACCGAGGTTGGCCCGGGCAAGGTTTTACAAGGCCTTGTAAAAAAGGTTAACCGCGATGTACTTACAGCAAGCGCTGCAATACAATAAATTACAAGCCATCCGTTAAGTAGCGGGTGGCTTTACTTTTACCAATGATTTAGCACCTACATAACAAATTGACAACCGCTGGAAAAATACGCGTATTACTGGGCCTACTGTTTGCCAGTTTGTTATTTACAGCAATTGTTGTTGAAAGAACCTACACGCCGGAGAATAACCTTATCCAAACGGCTAAGTTGTTAGAGAATAACCTGCACCGTAAAGAAAACTATGTATACGGCGCCATTAAAAATAAGCAGGTATTTAATGAAATAAAACAACTGCGTAACACCCCCGCCAAAGGCCTGGCTTATATTAACGAATATACCATTAAAAACGCCATATGGATATTGGTTTATAAGAACAATCAGCTTGATTTTTGGACCGGGGCAAAAATAATCCCCCAAAACGCAACCCGGTTAAAAGAGGGCTGCTCCTTTATAAAACAACCCAACGGATATTACGAAACCATTAAAAAAACCGAGGGCAATGTATCGGTTATATTTTTCATACCGGTAAAAACCAACTATCCGTTTACAAACGATTACCTCCAAAACATATTCGCTAAAGACCTTACCACCGATAATAACATTGCCATTGCCGATTTTACGGATAAAAACATCTATGCTGTACATGATGTAAATAACGTTTACCTGTTCTCGTTGAAACTGATAAAAGGGGTAAACCACCGCTTTTTTTATTTTGTAATAGGCTTTTGGCTTTTAGCAATTTTTACCTTGTTTTTACTGGTTAATAATATTGCCCGCTACCTGGTTGGCAAAGGGCATATGTATGGCGCTTTATTGTTCTTGTGGGGGTTTATTATATTTTTCAGGTTTATAAACCTGCATTATGGCTGGCCTTATTTTACGCACGACCTTTCGCTGTTCAACCCCAAAATATACGCATCTTCGCCTATATACGGGTCGCTGGGTGATCTATGCATCAATATATTAATGATGTGCTGGGCAGTTATATTTGCTTACGCCCACCGCACCAGCCTTATCAAAAACGTACCCGGAAAAATGATCAGCTATATCATTTTTACAGGGTGTTTGCTCACACTTATACTTTCGTCTGCCCATCTCCTTCGGGTTTTTTATGGCCTGGTTATTAACTCCAAAATAAGTTTTGATGTAAATAACGTACTCAACCTGTCTGGGTTTAGCCTCATTGGCGTACTGATGCTTTGCTTCAGTTTCCTGATGTTCTTTTTACTGACCGAAGTAATACTTACCGTTTGCTTTAAGCTGGATATACCTATCATGCAACAGGCATTACTGCTTATTGCGAGCATAATTGTTACTACCGCAGTGGTAACTTATTACCGGGAGTTTAGCTTATTCTATTTACTTTGGATGGTAGTAGTTTTGGTAAGGGGCTATGCCTTTTTGTACAACGACCGTAAGTTTACAGCTACATCATTTATAACTGTTGTGCTTATATGTGCTATTATAGCATCTGTAAAACTAAACCATTTCGAAGCGGTAAAAGAGCAGGGCCTGCGAAAGGTTTTGATACAACGGCTGGAAGTACCCGATGATGTTATTGCCGATGGCATCTTCAAAAAAATTGAGAAGCAAATAATTGTAGACCCATTACTGATAGCCTATTACAAAGGCTCTGACCATAGCTCAGACAACCTGGAAACCCGTTTACAAAAACTTTATTTTGACCGCTACCTGTCTAAATACGATTTTGAGGTACATGAGTATGATACTGCCGATCAGCCTATATCGGTGGATAAAACCTACACACTTGATGTATTTAAAGACATGGTGGTGTATAGCTCGTTCAAGGTGTCTGATTATTTCTATCGCCAAAACGAATCGTTTGGGTTTCAAAGCTATTTTGCCATATTACCCATTATGGATGGTGCTAAAAAACTAGGCACCATAGTTGTCGAACTGAAATCAAAACCCCTGCTTGCGGCGGGCAGTTTCCCCGATCTGCTGGTAGATAAAGAGGTTAAAGGCAACACCGAGGAGTTTAAAAATTATTCATTCGCTTTTTATACCGATAACGTGCTTATAGGGCAAAGTGGTACCTATGTTTATAGCATTCGCAACAACGAGTTTAACGGAAAGCTAAAAAAATACACTACACAAACCACACATAGTACCAAACACGGCTTTTCAGATAAGTTTACCACTTACAGCCATTTACTTTATAAACCGGCCAGCCGTAACCTGATAGTGGTAAGCCAGGAAAACAACATACTGCTGGCAAACATCACGGCGTTAACATTTTTCTTTGTAGTGTTGCTGGCATTTAGTGCTATAGCGCTGCTTATACGGCTGCTATGGATAAGGGTGAGGATATTTAATGTAAGCAATAACCGTATTAAATGGAGCTTTAAAATAAGTTTAGACCGGATATTGTATAAAACACGCATCCAGTTCTCGATGATATTTGCGGTTGTTATAACCCTGATATTAGTTGGTATAATAACCTTTGTATCCATAAGTACCCAATACCAGGCACAGCAAGACAAGGTTATCAGGAACAAGATCATGCAAATAACGGCTGCTTTTGAGGCCGGCCCCATCAATAACTTTACAAAAATTACCGAGGATAATAAGATAAGGTTTGATGAACTGGCCAATACTTACTCTGCCGACCTTTCCCTTTATGACCTTAACGGGCGGCTGTTGGTGTCAACTCAGCCTAAAATTTATGATTATGGCTTGCTTTGCAGGCAAATGAATGCCCGTGCATTTATTTCATTGAGTGGCGCGCAAAGCTCTGAAGTGCTGAACGAAGAAAAGATAGGGCTACTTACCTACAAAGCGGCATACACCCCAATAAGGGATGTAAAGCACCAAACCGTTGCCTATTTGCAACTGCCTTACTTTGCCAATGCCGCCGATTATACCGAACGAATAGGTTCGTTGTTAAACATCATGATAAATGTTTACGCACTGGTATTTATAGCCATTGGCCTGTTTGCAGTAATTATTGCACGGCAAATAACAGCCCCGCTAAACTTTATACAGTACAACTTAAGTAAAACCATTTACGGTAAAAAAAACGAGCCTATAAAATGGGACCGTAACGATGAGATAGGCGCACTGGTAAAAGAGTATAACAACATGATAGCTGCCCTGGAGAACAGCGCGCAGAAGCTTGCCCAGTCTGAACGTGAAACAGCCTGGCGCGAGATGGCCAAACAGGTAGCCCACGAGATAAAGAACCCGCTTACACCCCTTAAACTGGGCTTGCAGCTGCTTGATAAATCATGGAGGGATAAAGACCCTAAGTTTGACCAGAAGTTTGAACGTTTCAGCAAATCGTTTGTTGAGCAAATAGAGAGTCTGTCGTCCATCGCATCAGAGTTTTCGGCTTTTGCAAAAATGCCCGATACCCGTATCGAAAAGATCTCGCTGTTTGAGATGCTAAATCAGGCCGTTACTATATTTAAACAAATGGATAACGTAACCATCAGCTACCAGCCACCTGCCGATCCGTTTTTTGTAGGTGCCGACCGCGACCAGCTATTGCGTTGCTTTAATAACCTGCTTAAAAACGCCATTGAGGCTGCCCCGCAAGACACCGGCTGCTTAATTGATATTAATTATCTTATTACCACCAAAAATATATTGCTTACCATAAAGGATAATGGTAACGGCATACCCGAAAGTATGCGCGAGAAAATATTTGAGCCAAACTTCACCACCAAAAGCTCGGGCACAGGCCTGGGCCTTGCATTCGTTAAAAACTCTATTGAAAACGCCAACGGTAAGATCTGGTTTGAAACCACCATGGATATTGGCACCACTTTCTATCTCAGTTTCCCGGCAGCTAACGAGGAAGTAGTTTAGGTATAGCCCCCTGTCATGCTGAACTTGTTTCAGCACATCACACGTTATTTTAACAATCCGTCATTACGCGGAGCGTAGCTACAAAGCAATCTCTTTAAGCCATTCGTTTATGCAAGGTGTGTACTTATCTATCGAAGATTGCTTCGTACTTCTCAATGACGCATAGGGGACGCGAGCGGCGAGGGAGATATGGTGCGCACGGGTCGCGGTAACGCATCCGGTAAAATTCGTGCATAAAAAAGCCCCGGTTATTACAACCGGGGCTTCAATAGCTATTATGGCTTGTTATTTAAGCGTTATGCTGGTTTTACCCATTGTATATCCATCGGCGTATAAAAGCACGGTGTAGGTGCCTTTTTGGAACGGAGCGGGGTTTATCCAGTCGATTGTGTAGCCGCTGCCATCGTCCCTAAAATCAATTGATGTTTTATAGGTGTATTGCAGGTCCTGGCTATCGGCATTAAACGTGCCCGAGTCTGTTTGGGTAATAAGGTTGCCGGTAGGGTCAATAATACGCACGTATACATCATGCAGGCCTTTCTCGGCAACAGCGTTGGTAGCAACCGTAAAGTTGATCTTTATTTTTTGAGCTTGCTTGGCTTTGGTAACGTCACTTTCCTTTCCGCTGTTTTTTACCTTATAGGCAACCACATCAGCTGTAGCCACCTTAATTGCCGATGCTACTTTCACTTTGGTATCCAGCTCCTGGTTCTTTTGTTCAAGATCGGTAGCTTTTTGGCTAACGGTGGCCAGGTTGGTTTTTAAGGTATCGCGCTCGGTAGCAAGCGTAGTATTTTGCTTTTTAAGCTCCTCAATATCGGCAGTATATTTAGTAACAAAGTATCTTAATTGCTTAATATCCTCCTGCGCTTTGCCCAGTTCGGCAACCGTTAGCTTGCCTTTAGCCAGTTCGCTCCGCAGTACACGGATCTTTAAGCGCAATGAATCGTTCTTGGCCTGCATAGCTGCCGACATTTTTGCACGGCCGGCGTTAACCTGTTCTATCTGCGCCTCAAGGCTGTCAAGTTCGGTTTGCAACCTGGTTTTTTCGTCGTTCTGGTAAACTACCTTTATATCCGATTTGTTCTTTTGCGTGTAGAGGTAAACATCGGTACCCAATAATGCAACCACAACAGCGATCAAAAAATATATTACGTTCGAATTTTTTTTAGGTTGCTGCGGCTGGATATCTGTTGGTTGGTATTCCATAGTAATTATTTAAAGGTTATGATAATTTAACGGGTTGCTAACCTATTAAGGCTATCTTTCTTTTTTTAATGTCTAAATAAATATAGGCAAAAAACTAACATAACGTAGTAAAAAGCCTGTTGTTTGCACTTATAATGGTACGGGCTAAAATAAGTACAATATGATTAAAACACAAAATAGGCGCAATTATTATACTAATACTAAAACTGCTTAGTTATGAGTTTATATCTTTGAGGCTTTTAAAAATCAAATATCCGCTTAATGCAATTATACAGATACCTGCTTACTACACTTTTCTTTTCAACTATATTTTCCCTGTCAATAGCCCAAACCGTTACACCAGAAGAGGTTACACAACTACAACCCAAACGCGAGTTTAGAGGGGTATGGATAGCAACGGTAGTAAACCTCGATTGGCCAACCAATGCACGGGCAACTGCTGAAATTCAAAAAAAAGAACTTGCGGACGAGCTAAACATCCATCAGCAAAACGGCATCAACGCTATAATGTTTCAGGTTAGGCCCGCTGCCGATGCCCTTTACGCCAAAAGCCGCGAGCCCTGGTCAAAATATTTAACGGGCAAGCAGGGGCAGGCGCCGGGTTACGACCCATTGGAATTTGCCACCACAGAGGCACACAAACGCGGCATGGAGTTGCACGCCTGGTTTAACCCCTACCGTGCTACTTTTGATAACAAATTTTGGACGCTCGCCCCCGAACATGTTACCCGTACCAAACCCGAGTGGTTTTTTATTTACGATGGCATAAAGTTGTTTAACCCGGGCTTGCCCGAGGTGCGCGAATATATAGTGCAGGTAATACTTGATGTTGTAAAAAATTATGATGTGGATGGCATACATATGGACGACTACTTTTACCCATACCCGGTTAGGGGCCAGGTGATACAGGATGCCGATGCTTACGCCAAATACGGCCAGGATTTTGATAACATAAAAGACTGGCGCCGCGATAATGTTGATAAGCTGGTACATATGCTGGCCGATAGTATCCATAAATATAAGCCCAATATGAAATTCGGCATCAGTCCGTTTGGGATATGGGCCAACAAAAGCCAGCACCCCGATGGCTCTGCTACAAACGGAGGCTCGTCATACATCGAGAACTTTGCAGATAGCCGTAAATGGATGCAGGAAGGCTGGATAGATTATATAAACCCGCAAATTTACTGGCATATTGGCAACCGTGCCGCGTCGTTTGATACGCTGCTAAATTGGTGGAGCAATAATACTTATAACCGGCATTTGTATATTGGCCAGGCACCATACCGTTTTTATGAGCTACGCAGCCCGGCTTTCAAAAACCCATCAGAGATACCCAACCAGATACGGATGATACGCGCCAACCCGCGCGCGCAGGGCAGTGTGTTCTTCAGGTCGCAGTCGCTGATTGGTAATGCCAACCACCTGGCCGATAGCCTGAGAAAAGATTTCTATCGTTACCCGGCATTGCCGCCACAAATGCTTTGGCTGGATTCTATCCCACCAAATGCCCCACAAAATTTCACGGCACATACCGAAAACAAGGGCGTGATACTTAAATGGCAGGCACCATTACCGGCAACCGATAATGAGCCTGTTTATGGCTATGTGATATACCGTTTCCAGGAAAACGAAAAATTTGACCTGGGCGACCCTAAAAATATACTGCATATACAATACGATACCACATCGCTGTATATGGATAGCAACGTAAAGCCGGGGCAAACTTACTTTTATGTAATAACCGCTATTGACAGGCTGAAGAACGAAAGCGACCGCTCGCCTACCATGGCGGTAACTGTTCAGTAAAAGATTACGGATTAATGAGCCCACGGGCGCCGAGCTTATCCAAATAGGTGTTGATCTCGCTATTGCCCATGCCATAAATTTTATCCCCGTCCCAAAAGGCGGCGTATATCTCCGGCCTGTTTTTAATGCCTGTGTTATAAATATCCAGCAACGCCTGTTCAACATAATTTAACCCGTTGGCATTGCGTTGCAAGCGTTTTAAATGCGCTTGCATGGCGGGTTTAAGGTTGTGCATATTACTCCAAAAGGTTGTGGCGTTTAGCCATTCTTCCAGTTTGTTTGCATCACCAGCAACGTAAAGGTCCCAGGCTTCGGTAGCCAGTTCAAAATCATATTCGCCAAGCTGTACGCGGGTGTTATCATACAAGCTTTCCAGCTGTCCGCCATCCAATTGGCCCATGCCACGGAAATCATCAACACCGGCAACTTCTGCGGGGCATATCAGGTACACCGCCGGGCCAGATAGGTCGGTTTTTTGCGAAAGCAGCATCATCACCCCCAGCAGGTTTACCTGGCAATGCAGGTCGAACTCAAACCAAAGGTTTATCTCTTCATACGGCTGGCTGAATTTCTCCAGCTGTGCCACCATACTATCATTGTAATGCTCGGGGGTATCATTAAAAGTTTTAGAGATCCACGCAGCACGCTCCTGCCAGAATTTGCCCGACCCGATATTCTCTGACACGGGGCCTTCAGATAAAACCTCGCGCCATATCATTACATCACCATCAAGGCCTGTTTGCTCAAAAACATTAAAGGTAGCATCACCATTAAGTACATGAAGTATCGGGTTCATATGAAAATTTTTTTTAGGCGTTACTTTGTCAACCTTACTAAACTATTATCTCTTCTTTAAAAATGCTGTTTTAAGCACAATGCTCATGCCATCAATTTTGCAGTCAACTTCTTCATCGTCATCCGTAAGGCGGATTTTTTTTACCAGTGTCCCCTGCTTTAAAGTTACGCCACCGCCCTTTACTTTTAAGCTTTTAATAAGGGTTACGCTGTCGCCATCGTTAAGGATATTCCCGTTGCTGTCTTTTACGTTCGATTCTGCCATACAACAAAGCTACACAGATAAATTAATTAGCGGCGTTTGTTTCGGCTATATATTGTTTAAGCGTCATCATCCCCATGGCTTTACGGCGTGCTTCTACATGTGCGGCATCTTTAATAGGTAAGGGCTCCCATTTTTTAGTTTTAGGGTTGTTGATGCCTTGCGTGCCATATAGCTGCTTTTGGTTAAGATTGGTTAATACCCTGTCCGTAAGGTAAGCGTAGTTTTCGCCCGATGCATTGTTGCGGTCAACTTCTTTTTTCATCAGTACTAAAACCTTTTGCTGAAAAGCTATATCATCGTCGCAATGCTGCACAATAGCCCAAAACCTGCTGCTGCCACTTTCGCCAACCAGCGAGTAACCGGGATAGCCATATCTGGCTATAATGCGTTTGGCTTCGGCCTCATTAAGGCTATCGGCAGCGGCCCAGTTTTTATCTACCGTTTCGCGGTCGTAGTCCGATTTTTGGTGATTGTATAATTTAGCCGATTCGATGCGCCATTTTTGATCCTCCTTATACATGGCGCTTAGCTTTTTGTACAAAACCGAATGTGTTTTAGCCCGGCCGAATGCAATAGCTGAGATGCTTGATAGTAGTAAAATAAGGAATGCCTTTTTCATAACTAAACTTTTAGGTAAAGATATGGTTTCTGCCGGTCAATCAAAACAAGACAAACTGTTCCATTTGATAAAAAAACGGAACAAAATGAAACAAGTCTAAAATCAATAAATACCTATAAATCAACAATTTAATACAAAATACTATTTTGGCCTTCATGTGATTTTCACGGCACAAGAAGGTTGAACTGAGGCCGAAAAAAGGTAAAAAAAGTCGTTTTATATCGTGTTAGATCGGTGCCGTTTCTGTTCCGTTTTTCAAAAAGAGGAACAAAAACGGCAATTTTATAAAGTGCTGTATATAAGCATCAAAGCAGCCAAATGGTAAAGTTTCAGTTGAGCTACTGACAAAATTTTGCCAGCAATAATCACCTCATTATCAATATGTTCCATTTGTTCCGCTTGTTCCATTTTTAGTGGAACACCCGATAACAAAAAAGCCTCCCATACTTTCGTCGGGAGGCTTTTAATATTAGGGCGTTACAATTACTTGGTAACGTACATTACTTCTTTAACCGCTTTAACCACACGCTCGGGGTTTGGCAGGTATTCTTGTATTAAAGTTGGCGCGTAAGGCAACGGAACGTCACCACCCATGATACGCAGGATTGGAGAATCCAGGTAATCAAACGCGTCCTTCTGTACTTTAAAGGCAATTTCGGTTGCTATCGAGCCTAAAGGCCAGCTTTCTTCAACAATTACCAAACGGTTTGTTTTTTTAACCGAGTTGATAACGGTTTCGTAATCAATAGGGCGCACGGTACGTAAATCGATAACCTCTGCATGGATACCTTCTTTTTCAAGCTCGGCAGCAGCAGCGTTAACCACTTTCATTATTTTACCGAAACCAACTAAAGTAACGTCGCTACCTTCTTTGGTTACGTTTGCTTTACCTATTTCAATGTAGTAAGTTTCTTCAGGCACTTCGCCTTTATCACCGTACATTAATTCAGACTCCATGAAGATAACCGGGTCCGGATCAAGTATAGCTGATTTTAAAAGGCCTTTTGCATCGTATGGGTTTGATGGTACAACCACCTTTAAGCCCGGGCAGTTTGCATACCAGTTTTCAAAACACTGGCTGTGTTGTGAGCTAAGCATACCCGCGTTGCCGGTTGGGCCGCGGAATACAATTGGTACCGAGAACTGGCCGCCGCTCATTGACATGATCTTGGCTGCACCGTTGATGATCTGATCGATTGCTACCAACGAGAAGTTGAACGTCATGAACTCGATAACCGGCTTTAAACCGTTCATTGCCGACCCTATACCGATACCGGCAAAGCCCAATTCAGATATAGGCGTATCGATAACACGTTTAGCGCCGAATTCGTCAAGCATACCCTGGCTTACTTTGTAAGCACCGTTATACTCGGCAACTTCTTCGCCCATTAGGTATATATTTTCGTCCTTGCGCATTTCTTCCTGCATGGCTTCTCTTAGCGCTTCCCTGAATTGTATTTCTCTCATTATGTTATTTAAATGAAGTTTTTAGCGATGGCAAATATAAGCACTAATGTGTAAAATGCAATCGGCTGTATTATATAATAAAGTGGTTACAAATAAGCTTAACCTTTGTTAGTATCAGCAAATTGTAAAATAAGTTCGGGGTCGGGAATATTTTGCAGGTAATGGTCCTTTTGAGAATACCTGCCAACGCCCGGATAATCGCCTTTTGCACCGCCAATATCCAGCATCAGCTGGAAATGCAGGTGCGGCGGCCAGTGCCCGTTTTCGGTAGCATTACCCAATGTGGCAATCTGCTGGTTTATATTGATGGATTGCCCAACCTGTAACCCGATAAGACTTGTTCGGCTTAAATGCCCGTACAAACTATACAGCGCCAAGCCATCAAGATCGTGCTGCAGGATAATTGTTGGTCCGTAATCGCCAAAGTTATCATTATCAGCAAAGCCGTGTACTGTTCCCTGTAGCGGGGCATATACCGGCGTACCGGCATCGCCCCAAACATCTACCCCCAGGTGCAGGCGGCGGGGTTCGTCAGCAGCATCAAATAAAGCGCTGCGGGTATAAATAGTGCGGTGTTCCATATAGCCGCCAATGCCATAACGGCAATGGCTATCGGCCAGTTTTTTGTTTATCCATTGGCTAAAGGCTTCCGTATCGGTAATCAACGCTTCGGTTAGTTCGGTATTTGCCGCGGTAAGATCGAGCGGGTAAAGCGCATCTATATTAGCATCAAAGTCCACCACTTTGCCAATGGCACCGGGGTGGACTTTGATATACGCTGCCAGTTTTTCGGTAGCGTTCATTTCCGTTAGTTCTCTTCAGTATCGGGCTGGCGCGGCTCGTGGCTTATCTTATCAAAGATCTTCTCCATACGCTCAACATATTCGCTGGTATCATCAACAAAAAATTCCAATTGGGGTATTATCCTTACCTGGTCTTTAATGCGGGCGCCAAGTTTATAGCGGATCTCTGAAGCATGAGATTTGATTACCTGCAATGCCTGTTGGCTATCGGTATTGTTAAAAAAACTCAGGAACACACGGGCAATGGCCAGATCGGGTGTTACCCTCACCTTGGTTATAGTAACCAGTGTATGCGGAAGATAGTTCATCCCCTCGCGTTGAAATATTGCGGCCAGGTCCTGCTGTATTACCCCGGCAAATTTTTGCTGACGTTTAGATTCCATAGTATTTAGTAACGCTGCTTAGGCGAATGGGTTTTTAATTTTATTTGCGAAGGTAATGGTTAAAGCTAATGAATTGAAAATGGCTTACAAAATAGTGTGTGTAAATATGTTGTGGCGTTGGCGGGATAAGTGCTCTCTATTTTACAAGTCCGCTTTTATCTCATCCAGCCGTTTTACGCTCAGGTTTGAACTTATGCCCGATGCAATTACGGCTATTACAATAACTGTGAAAAACACCAGCCCTACGTCACTTAGTTTTAAAGCCACCGGGTAAGCATCCAATACCGATAATGACGACCCCATCTTAATAATATGAAATTGCATCTGCACTAAACAAACACCAAGCCCAAGTATAAGGCCACCTATACAGCCAATAACAGATATCATCATCCCCTCAAAAAAGAAGATACGCCGTATAAGCCCCTTGTTTGCACCCAGGCTGGTTAATATGGCGATATCCTTGCGCTTATCAATTACCAGCATGGTTAACGAGCCTATGATATTGAATATGGCTATGATAAGTACAAACGTAAGGATCATAAAAATAGACCAGCGTTCATAATTAATGGTTTTGTACAATCCGGTATTTTGTTCCTTACGGTTCTTTACCGTAAAATCCGCCCCTATTTTTTCTTCTATATTCTTTTCTATAGCATCCACATCAGTGCCCTTTTTGTAGATGAGTTCTATTGACGATACTTGATTAGGTTCATCAAGCAAATCGCGGGTAAATTCTATCGGAGTGATGATGATGTCGTCAAAATCCTGCTGGATGCCAAAAACCCCTGCCGGCAGTATGGAACGGAACGTAAAATCGTTCATCGGGTCGGTAGAGTTACCGGCCGTTCGCTTGGGCGAAAACACCTGCAAAAAAGTGAACTGGTTTTTTAAGCTTACACCCAGGCTTCCCTGTACCGTAGCACCAATTACAGCAAAATTGCGGCCCTTATCTTTTAAGGTAAAAGAGCCAAATTGGATAGTGCTATCCAATGTCCTTCCTTTAAAAAAATCGTCGCTAACGCCTTTCACCGTACCAATGAATTGCCTGTCGGCGTACCTGATCAGGGCTTTCTCCTGCAACACCTGTGTGTATGATACCACCCTTACATCACGGCCCAAACCGGCAAGGTAGGGCGTATTCGGGTCGAAGGTTTTCCCTAAACGGGGTTCTATCTTCAACTCTGGTGTAAAGTTGCTGTATAACGACAGGATCACTTTCTCCAAACCGTTAAATACCGATAAAATAATAATAAGCGCCGCGCTGCCAACCAGCACCCCCAGCATGGATATGCCCGATATGATGTTAATGGCATGCGTCTGTTTTTTTGAGAACAGATACCTTTTGGCTATATAGATGGAGGTGTTCAACGGCTATTTTATAAGTATGGGTTGGTTTGTTTTTCGTAACCTATGGTTGTTTCGGGCCCATGACCGGGGTAAACCGTACAGTCATCGGGCAACAAAAAAAGCTTTTCTTCAATATTTTTGATAAGCGTACTATAGTTACCGCCCGGCAAATCGGTACGGCCAATGCTGTTCCTGAACAATACATCGCCGCCTATCAGTATGTTTGCCGCCTTGTCATAAAAACACAAATGTGCAGGCGAGTGGCCGGGCGCAAAGATCAGCTGCAGCTCGGAGTTACCAAATTTAACGATCCCGGTTTCGGGGAGGTAGGTATCTGGCAGTGGCGATGGGTCATACCTAAAGCCCATAGAAGGGGCATAGGCCACAACAGCGCCCAACACCTCCGATTCGCCTTCGTGGAACTGTGGTTTCAGGCCATATTGATCAAACACAAACTTATTGCCCAGTACATGGTCTATATGGCAATGAGTGTTTAACAGCAAAACGGGTTTTAAATTATTAGCCCTAATAAAGGCCACTACCGCATTTTGCTCGGCAGCGGTGTACATACCCGGGTCAATGATCGCGCATTCGCCGGTTTCATCAAATAACAGGTAGGTGTTTTCCTGATAGGGATTATTTACAAAGGATTGAACGGTAGCCATGATTGCAAAAGTAAGGAAATAGTTAATACCAGCCCACGCCAGTAATTGCACCGTTGCCGGGCCAACACAACTGGCGCCAGCCGCTAAATCTCCATTATCTCTTTCTTCTTTTTGGTGCGCAACCTTTTCGGCACAAAATCAAGTATCTCCGTTTTCAGGGCTTCTATCATACGGCGCTTTAAAAAGTTACGGTGCATTACTATGCTTACTTCCCGGGCCGGTTCAGGGCTTTTAAAGTAGCGTACACGGTCGCGCTGTTTGTCGTTCATTTCGGCAAGGGCAAGTTCGGGCAAAATGGTAGCCCCGTTATTCATATCAACCATGCGCTTTAAAGTTTCAACACTGCCGGTATTATATTCAAAATGCTGAAAGCCTTTGGTAGCCTTACGCCGCTGGCAAATATTTAGTACCTGCTCGCGCATGCAATGCCCCTCGTTCAGCACCCATATTTCCTCCATATCAATATCTTCGGGGGTAATGGCCTTCTTTTTATACAGTTTGCTGTTTTTTGATGCGTAGGCCACAAAGTTCTCGTAAAAAACGGGGATCTCCGTTAAGCTGCTTTCATGCAGCGGGGTGGAGAGTATGCCGCAATCAATAGTGCCCAATTTTAATTGCTGGATGATCTGCTCGGTAGTTTGTTCCCAAACAATCAGCTTCACAGCTGGGTATTTCTGGATAAAACCATTCAGAATCTTGGGTAAAATATATGGCGATACTGTAGGGATAATGCCCACCCTTAACTCGCCCGACAATTCCTTTTGCCTGTCGCTGATAATTTCTTTTATTTTCTCGCTTTCGGCCAGCAGCACCCTTGCCTGGGCTATAATTTCCTCACCAATTTCGGTAGGGATAACCGGCTGGTGGCTACGGTCAAAAAGCTTAACCCCTAGTGTATCTTCCAGCTTTTGTATCTGCATACTAAGGGTAGGCTGCGTAACAAAACACTTATTGGCGGCAGTAACAAAACTGCGGTAAGTATCAACCGCAATTACATATTCAAGCTGAGTTATAGTCATTATCAATATAATCTATATAAAGATAGTAATTATTGATTTTTTCTATCCATAATTTTTAATCAAGTTTGAAAAAATACAAAACCGATACGTTATGGTACCTAATAAAAAGCTTACTACTGCATCAGGCAGGCCTTTTGCAGAGAACGAAAATTCTCAGACTATTGGCCCGCGTGGGCCAATCCTGCTTCAGGATTACATTCTGCACGAAAAGATGGCTCATTTTAACCGCGAGCGTATCCCCGAGCGGGTGGTACATGCAAAAGGATCGGGCGCGTATGGTACCTTAACTATCACACATGATATAACTCAATATACCCGTGCAAAAGTATTCAGCCAAATAGGCAAAGAAACCCGTACGTTCCTGCGTTTTTCTACCGTTGGCGGCGAAAAAGGGTCGGCCGATACCGAGCGCGACCCGCGTGGCTTCGCTCTTAAATTTTATACCGAAGATGGCAACTGGGACCTGGTTGGTAACAACACCCCGGTGTTCTTTATAAAAGACCCTAAAAAGTTCGGCGATTTTATCCATACCCAAAAACGCGACCCATACACCAATTGTAAGAGCCCCACCATGATGTGGGACTTTTGGTCGCTTAACCCCGAGAGCCTGCACCAGGTAACTATTTTAATGAGCGACAGGGGCACGCCTTATGGTTACCGCCATATGGATGGGTTCGGCAGCCACACGTTCTCGTTCATTAACGCGAAAAACGAGCGCTTTTATGTGAAGTTCCACTTTAAAACCCAACAGGGTATTAAAAACTTTACCGATGAGGAAGCCGGTGAAATGCGTGGCAAGAACCCCGATTTTGCACAACACGACCTATTAACGCATATTGATAACGGCGATTTCCCGAAATGGAATGTAAAGATCCAGGTAATGCCGGAGGCCGAAGCCGCAACTTATCATATAAACCCGTTCGACCTTACCAAAGTTTGGCCGCATGGTGATTACCCACTTATTGATGTAGGTATTTTAGAACTTAATGAGAACCCTGATAACTATTTTGCACACGTTGAGCAGGCTGCCTTTGCACCCGCACACGTTGTAGATGGCATAGGCTACTCACCAGACAAGATGTTGCAGGGCCGCATACTTTCTTACCCCGACGCGCATCGGTACCGCCTGGGGGCTAATTACGAGCAGATACCGGTAAACCGCTGCCCCTTTATGGTGAATAATTACCAGCGCGATGGCCAGATGCGGGTTGATGGCAATAGCGGCAAAAACCCAAACTATTTTCCAAACAGCTTTGATGATATAGAAGTTGACCAGCATTACAAAGAACCAGCCTGGGATGTAAACGCACAGGTTGCCAATTGGTATGACCGTAATGCCGAAGGGGAGAACGACCATTATACCCAACCGGGTAATTTGTATCGTTTAATGGCGGATGCCGCTAAGAAAGACCTGATCAAAAACATTGTTAATTCGATGAGTGGTATTGATGGGCCTAAAAAAGACGAGATAACCAACAGGCAGCTTTGCCACTGGTTCCGTGCGGATATTGGCCTGGGTATGGCCATAGCGCAAGGCTTACAGTTAGACCTTAGCGAAACCATGAAGCATATGCCGGCTTAGGCAGATTTGAGATATTTTAGAAAAGCCTTGCATAAAATCCGCCAGCTAAATAGCTGGCGGATTTGTTATTTCTTGGGTTTGCGTTTGGTGGCTGATTTGATACAGTTGGGCACTTTTTTGCCATTCTTTGTTTTCATGCCCGCTATTTTGTAGCCCGCCCAACATGGGCCTCTTTTCCCCCGGTTTGCCATAATCTTAGTTTTTGTTGGTTGATATATGGCAACTATTGTTCCAGGTTATAGATCTGGGACGGGAAGTCAAGGGCAAAAAAATGTGAGATCCGAAACCAGGGGCTCAAATCTCACATCTAATATCTCCAACCTAAGCGCTTACTCTACCGTTACCGATTTTGCAAGGTTACGGGGTTGGTCAACATTGCAACCACGCATTACCGCTATATGGTATGATAATAACTGCAATGGTATTGTTGCCAGTAATGGCACAAAGGTTTCGCCTGTTAACGGGATCTCGATCGTATAATCGGCCATCTCTTTAACATCGGTATCGCCTTCTGATACGATAGCTATTACATGGCCGCCACGAGCCTTTACCTCTTGTATATTGCTGATAACTTTCTCGTACGATGAGTTTTTGGTGGCAATAAATACAACCGGCATATCTGCATCAATTAATGCGATAGGGCCGTGTTTCATTTCGGCAGCCGGGTAGCCTTCGGCATGTATGTATGATATCTCCTTAAGCTTCAAAGCACCCTCAAGCGCAACTGGGAATGAACTGCCACGGCCAAGGAACAAACAGTTGGTTGAATCTTTAAAGCGTTCGGCTATGGCTTTAACCACATCGTTACACTTTAAGGTTTCTTCAACCAGTGCCGGTATCTCATCCAACTCGGTAAGGTATTCAACAAACTTGCTTTGGGTTATAGTACCCCTTTGCTGGGCAATATAAAATGCAATAAGGGTTAATATGGTAACCTGCGCAGTAAACGCTTTGGTTGATGCAACACCAATTTCGGGCCCGGCATGGGTATAAACCCCTGCATGTGTAATACGCGGAATAGATGCGCCTACAACGTTACAAATACCAAAAATGGTTGCGCCTTTTTCTTTGGCCAGCTCAATGGCAGCCATGGTATCGGCAGTTTCGCCCGATTGGGAAATGGCTATAACCAGGTCTTTTGACGAGATGATAGGGTTACGATACCTGAATTCAGAAGCATATTCAACTTCAACCGGCACACGTGCATATTCTTCAATTAAATACTCGCCAACCAAGCCTGCATGCCATGAAGTACCACAGGCAACGATGATGATGCGATCGATGTTTTTTAGCTTCTCAATATACTCTTTAATACCACCAAGCGTAACAATGCCATGTTCAGGGTCGATACGGCCGCGCAGACAGTCGCGAATGGAGCGTGGCTGCTCATATATCTCTTTAAGCATAAAGTGATCATAGCCGCCCTTTTCAAGCATTTCCAGCTTAAGCTCAAGCTCCTGTATGTATGGTGTTTGGATGGTGTTATCAATGTTTTTGATCAACAGATCATCGCGCCTGATATACGCAATCTCGTTATCATTAAGGTAGATAACGTTTTTGGTGTACTCTACAATTGGTGTAGCATCCGATGCAATAAAATACTCTCCTTTACCAACACCAATTACCATGGGGCTGCCTTTGCGTGCTGCTATAAGCTCATCGGGCTCTTCTTCGCTCATAATAACTATGGCGTAAGCGCCAACAACACGGTTTAAAGCAAGCCTTACTGCTTCGCGCAGGCCAAGGCCGGTAACATCCTTTATCTCTTCAATAAGGTGTATCAGCACTTCGGTATCTGTATCGCTCTTAAATTCGTGGCCTTTTGATGCAAGGGCTTCTTTTAGCGTAGCGTAGTTTTCAATTATACCATTGTGTATAATGGTAAGCTTGCCATCGCCCGAGGTATGCGGGTGCGAATTACGATCACTCGGCGCGCCGTGGGTAGCCCAGCGGGTATGCCCCATACCTGCTGACCCTGCAAGGTCTGCACCTTTTACATGGTCTTCAAGTTCGCTTACTTTTCCTGCCTTTTTAAAAAGTTTTAAGCCATCATTGGCCAGTGCAATACCCGCACTGTCATACCCTCTGTACTCCAGTCGGTGAAGCCCCTTTATTACTATTGGATAGGCGTCCCTGAAGCCTATGTAACCTACTATGCCGCACATAAATAATAGAATTTTTGTTTTTATTAATAGAATTAGATGTGCGACAAAAGTAAGGAGATAAATAGCATTATCAATGCTAAAAATAAGATATAAAAAAA
>Ga0247741_1000684_pt1 | contig 18656 bp, 16 predicted proteins | sample UWRJL213509R2_FD_180945 | JGI IMG/M metagenome (GOLD analysis project Ga0247741, IMG submission 180945) | Plant litter microbial communities from Arlington Agricultural Research Station in Wisconsin, United States - UWRJ-L213-509R-2 | ecosystem: Environmental > Terrestrial > Plant litter >... | reverse complement strand
TTAATTCCGGTAAATCAGGTCGAATTAATGCGGTACCCGAAATAACGCCGCCTGGAATATAAGACCAATCCGCACGATTATTGCCGTAAGCAACGGTTGCAGAATTCGCGCCCACACCCGAAGCAAAAGATTGCGTATTCGAACCCGGGTGCACACCTAACACAAAATTCAACGCGCTGAAATAAGCATCAGTCGTTGTATATTGCGGCCAGCTTTTGTGGAAAAAATATTGTTTAACGCCGAACTCCTGAATATCCCAACCCGCACCCCAAATATTGGGTTTATAGGGAACACCATAAGGAGATTCTTTTGCAGCACGTTCGCGAACTTGTAATTGATGGTTTTGTACGGCCGCATTAATGGAATCAACAAAATCTTTATCATCGATGCTCGCTAATAGACGCCCCAACGACCAACCAGACTCACCAATTTTTTCAACAATTTGCGCTTTTAACGGCAATAAATCTGCAAGATATTTTTTATCCTGCGTTGCTAAAAATAATTCCGCAGCAGCAAAGGTTTTATCATCAATTTTAGTCGAGCGCGAAAACGATTTTTGATAGATATCTTTTGCGGCAGCCAAGGCATCTTTCGAAAGTTGGGGATTGTAAGTTTTCAGCACACGTGAAGCAGATGCTAAACCGGCAACAACGTAAATTTCACGATTAGGATTATCCTCGGTGAAAACCCAGCGGTCATCATTGTTGCCCGATTTATCATTTTTCATTTCACCTTTTGCCAACGTGGGATTGTAGGGAAGGTTATCAGTTTGCAAAGAACCATCACCCAGCATCACATATTGGCGTAAATCTGTATCAATAATTCCGCGATACAAACGACCCATAGCTTTGTAACCGCCAAGCACACTTAATAAGCCGTGCTCAATTTGTTGCAGCGCATCATTTTTCCCATCGGGCTGATGAATTTCTACAATTTTTGTTTTTTGGTCAATGCTGGTTGCATCGTAATTTAAACCAAACTCTTCCACCATTTCTGACAACAACCAGACAGTTCCCATTTGCGACTCAACACGCAAATCAAAATCACCCGCATCGTGCCAGCCACCCGCATTTAATTCAGGCACACGATCACCAGGTTTGTATTTAGTCAGCGTAGAAGGGCCAGAAATGTAGCCGTCGTAATGGTTGTAATTAATAGGCGCCATGATTGCATCGTCGAGGTGATCTACACCGTGCCATACGCGATACTTTTCATTGACACGCATATGACACATTTGCATTGGCAAGAAATATTCAAGCGTTGGCTGCCACACGTGGCGATCAAAAATATCGTCATTAATTTTAAACGATGCAGTTGTTTTATCACGATAATTAATCACATAGCTGCCGGGTGACTTTATATCCGTAAAATCATAGGTTAGGTAGTGGTAACGTAAAAAATCTCCCCATGCCTGCGGCTTAGCCGTGCGGACTAACTGCTTGCCATTTTCATCAAGCTTGTAAATTTTTACGTCATCAACTTTTACATCTTTTGCGTCTTGCTCAATAATTAATTTTTTAGGTTGTGCGGTGGAGTAACCAATTTGTGAAACTTGTAAAACAGGTTCGTATTGCCAACCTTTAACGACGTTTGGAGTAACAACCCATTCGATAGCATTTTTAGTAGCGTTGGCAGGAATACTGGTACGAACTATGTACCAACCATTGTTGTGGTTTGCGCGGCCGTCCCACAATTCCAGCTTGCTTGTAGCGCTGCCTTTGGTGACGTTTTCAATCACGATGCGCTGCTTATCTTCATCAGGTGCAACAACAAGTTTATTACCAACTGCCAATGGGCTCGCAATAAATTCTCCGCCAATTTTTTCAATAGGACCGTTGGCTTGCTGCGTAAATATTCCCGAGTTTTGATCCATTAAAAATGCTTTTCCAAACAACTCACCGGGGAATAATTCTAAATTAAAACCAACTTTTCCAATCCACTCTGCTGGTAGCGGTTGATCCAAATCCACACTGATTTTAAATTGATTTGCTTGTAAAGCGGTTACGCTCACGTTGTATGAAAATTTTAAATCCGGGTAATTAATTGGATTAAAACCTTTTTTATCTTTACTGGGGTCTGGATAAGATAGCGTTTGAGTAATTCTTTTTTGGTCTTTTTCAACCGCTTGCGTACCACCTACAGGCACAGGCGACCATTGTCCCGGTGAAATCTCCAAACGCAAATCACCATTGGCCGCAACACGACTACCGTGCTGGATAATAGTGATGCCGGTTTGATGTCCGTCAGGATAAATATCACTAAACACGGTGACGTTTAAACCCTGCATTGCGAAATAATTTCTATCGTTTATAACTAATGATTCAGTGGCAACAGGTGAATTTTTAGCCTGTGCGTAAGCTGCCGCCATTAAGGCGCATACGAGAATTATTTTTTTCATGACGTACCTAGCTGATTCGCTAATAGTGAGGGAATAAATTTAAATGCGCACATAGCATAATCGCCAGCTGCGATAGCGGGCAATTAATTTTGTTGATATTAGTTAACTAGTGTTAACAGTTTGAGCGAAATTGACTACGCTGATTTAATACAATTTCTACCATTGGATTTTGCGCCATACAGTGCTTCATCCGCACGAGCAAATGCTGCGTCCACATCATCGCCTTTTTTAAATTCAGTGACGCCAATGGAAAGCGTAATTGAAATAGGTTGATCCTTATAATTAAAGGACGCGCTGGCAATCGCTGAACGAATAGTATCCAAAACTGGCAGTGCTTCAGCAAGGCAAGTCTCAGGCATAATCGCCACGAATTCTTCACCCCCAAAGCGGCAGAAAAAATCTACTTCTCGCAAACGTTTTGCAATTGAGCGCCCGATAACACGCAGTACACGATCACCCGCTTGATGCCCGTAACTATCGTTAATTTTTTTGAAATGATCTATATCAAACACCGCTATTGAGAGTGGGCGATTGTACCTTTGCCAACGTTGATACTCATAATCGGCACGCTCGTTGTAATATTCCCGATTAGGTAATTCAGTAAGCGGATCGTGTAACGCTTTAAATCTTTGTTTTTCCAATACGGAGCGATTTTTTTCGGCATCATCTTCCATAATTTTTATTTTAGTAGCGAGCGTTTCTAACTGATTTGCAAGTTGACTTTGCTGCTGTTCGGTCTGCTGAAAATGATCAAGCGCCTGACGAATATTTCCTATTTGAGATTGCACTGAATTTTTAAGCTGTGCCAAATCCGTTGCAGACTCTGCGCTCGATTCGAGCGACTCTATACCTTTTCGCATGGAGTCTTGCAAATTGTCACTCGCATGACGACGATGAGTTACTGTCTCCGCTGCGCCGCCAACGAGATTTGAAATATCAGCAAGCTCCTGATTTACATTTTTCAAGTAAGTTGCAAATGCCTGGTTGGCTGAGAGGTATGCTTCCATTACTAGATCGCGCAGAGTTTCTAATGCTTTTATAAAACCATCCGCCGAAGTAACAGCAGTTAGTCTTTCGCAAATTGCATTTACTTTTTTAACCATGGGCGTTTCTTTTTCAAGCCCGATTAAAAATTGGTTAATAACCTGAGTTATTTGCTCGATAAATTGTTTTGGTAAATGTGCTTCGCTATCTTGCTCAATATTTTTGGTTGGCGAACCTGAAATCTGTATATGGCCACTACTGGACTCAACAATGTGTGTATGCTCGTTATGATTTTTCTCAGCTCGATAATGATTTTCGACATGCGATACATTTTTTTCATTGTGCGCGACAGTTGCAGGCTTTACTGACGATGTATTTTCTATTACATCATCTCTATAACTTGACGTTGATTTTTCATCTTCTTTAAGAGTATTTTTTTGGCCAAGTATTTTCTGCAATAACCCGGGTCTCGGTTGTTCGAGCTCTTTCAATGCTTGCTGTTGAATAGTCGCAAGCTGGTGCAACAGCGCCGGGTATAAGCGAACTTTTTTACTGCGCTCAGGCAACTGTGCGAGATACTGGCTGATTTCTTTTTTTACGCCACGCGTTAAATCGAGTTCGTGTAGCGGCCTGATAGTTTCAGACAAATATTGGCGTACGTCTTGCGCATTCTGCTCGCGATTTTTTTCAAAGTTGAGGGTAACTTCATCGAGGTGTGCAAGCAAATTACTGATGTCGCCCGTAATAGTTCCGCGCATTCGTTCCCGCAACTGACCCAGCACACCATCCAGAGCGTCGTCCTGCCCATCTGCGGCAACACTTACTCTCACCAACGCACGTCGTAGCATTTCCTGTTGCGCGCCAAGGGATTTCTCAATTTGTTCTTGCTGATCAAGTGCGTCTAAATATTTTTCCCTCCAGTTAGCACTCTTATCGTCGGATCTTTCGGTCATAGATTTCTCAGGCATGTCAGTTTTTCACTGAAATGAGTATAGACAGAGTTCAACAAAGCTACCGAGAGAAACAAAAACGCCCACCTCGTTGCCGGGTGGGCGTTTTTAGACTTCAATTAATCGCTCAGAAACTTGAGGCGATTTCGAAACTACCTAATGCTTAATGGCTGCGCGCTCGGCACGAACCTTATCAACTAAAAATTGAGCGACTTTTAACATTTCTTCATGGTTGCTAACTAATACGCGAAAGCGACCATCAATAATCAGGGAAGGCGTACTAGTGATTTTAAGGTCGCGAACGCGGTTATCTGCTTGCTTAACCTGACTATTGACTCCGAAAGAATTGAAGGTGCTGATGGTCTTTTGCTTATCCACACCGTAGGCCGCAAGAAAATCTCCCCAAGCTTCAGCGCTTAGCATTTCTTGTTTACCTACATAAATGCTGGTGAACACACCTTCCTGCGCTTTGTCTTTTACACCCAATGCAGACATGGTGTAAAAGCCACGCTGATAAATTGGCCAATTGTGATTAAAGGACGCGTGGGTTTGCACCAACAAAACATCCGCTGGTTGCTTTTTTGCCCACGCCTGAATCAATGGCTCGAAACGATGGCAATGTGGACACAAAAACGAGAAGACTTCACCAACTTCAATTTTACTAGCATCGGCAGGGCGAACCGGATCGGCCAATACCGCGTAATCTTTTCCTTCGGTATAACCCGCTGCATTTGCAACAGCGACAACACCACTCAATACAAGCCCCACAAGGACGGCAAACATACGCATAACCTAACTCCATATATTCAAACGGGTTTAAACATAAAACGCATCACTAAGAACTCTTTTACGTTTGTTAGTTCCTAGCCTACTTTATACAATAAAAAACCCCGCACCTTAAGGTGCGGGGTCACGAGATGAAATTTATTTTCTATTGTTTTGCGGCGCGCTCAGCGCGAATCTTGGTAACTAAAAAGTCTACGACTTCGAGCATCCTTTTATGAGCGTCAGCCTCACTTATTCCATCGGGCGTTGGAATAATGTATTTGCCATCCACAACCAATTGCGGCGTACTGGAAATTTTGAAAGCGCGGATGCGGGCATCGGCTTTATCTACCAAGCTGGTAACATTCGCTGAATTATAGGTAGCAAGAGCTATTTCTTTTTTAACACCTTGAGTGGCAAAGAACTCTGCCCATTTTTCTGCATTTTCAAAATATTTATTTTCTTTATGAATGGCATCGAAAATTGGCATCATGACTTTATCCTGCATTTTGAGGAAGACCGACGTATAAAATCCACGCTGATAAGGCTTCATACCGCCGCTCCATTGCATATGAGTTTGCACCAAGGCTATGTCGGGCTTCTGCTGTTTTTTCCATTGCTCCAGCGAAGGCTCAAACTTATAGCAATGTGGGCAGGTGAACGAGAAGGCTTCCACAACTTCAATTTTGGAGGGGTCCAAAGTAGGGACCGGAGTTTCAAGAAGGGTGTAATCCCGACCTTCCTGGTACTTCAACATAATGGGCGAGGTTGCCGCGAATACTGAAAACGAAAGGCATAGACCTATGAGGGCGGAAAAAATACGCATGAAACAGCTCCAAAATTATTGAAAAAATGTAATGGCTTATTATCAAATTATCAGCCAATAAAAAAGGCGACCTGAGCCGCCTTTTTTACGCACTTACGAGAATTAATTCAAGCCCGCAATGAAATTTGCCAAGGCTTTAATTTCTGCATCGCTCAATTTGTCAGCGATTGCGCGCATTGGCGCCGTATCCCCATCGTTAACACGGTTACCAGCGCGGAAATTGGTTAACTGCTTTTCGATATAGTCTGGATGCTGACCGCTTAATCGCGGGAATCCAGCAGCAGGGTTACCTTTGCCGTCAGGAGCGTGACAACCTGTACAGGCGGGAAGACCATTGGCAATATTCCCGGCGCGATAAGTCTTTGCGCCCAACTCCATAGCATCTACTTTAAGACCGGAGTTAACTTGCACTTCAATTTTCTGGGAGCCCGACAATTGCGTATTTTGGCTGGCAAAGTAAGCAGCTATATCTGCAATATCCTGATCACTCACAGCCGTTAGAAGGCCAGTCATTTCCAATACGGCACGGCCAGCAGCAGCTTTCTTAGCCTGATTAGTTTCAGCATCCCACGCTTTAATATCGTGAATCTGCTTCAATAAATAGCGCTCGCCTTGTCCGGCAAGCTTAGGAAAATTAGGAGCAAGACTATTACCATCAATACCATGACACGCACCGCACACTGCTGCTTTTGCCTGGCCTGCTTTAGCATCGCCAACAACTTTACTCTCACCTGAGGCCTGAACACTCTGTGCGATGGCGATTAAACCGAGAGAAAAAAGTGCATTTCTTACCATATGTTTCATTAGCAAACCTGTCATTCAATGTGTTGTGAGCAACTCTTTAAGCTGCCGGGAGATCATTTCATTCGCGTAGGGATAGTCATCAGGCTACAATGCCGGCCATCAACCTTTGCCGTCTAGTTTATCTGCGGGTGGCGGCTCAGATTCCCAAGCGTTTGTTCCAGCAAGCATTAGTCCTCCTAGAGGCGTGCCGTATTATATACCATCGAACTAATAACACACCAATTTGAAGGGTTTTTATGACCAGTGCGATCAACTTCCATAAGGCCAAATTTATTCATAGCGCGCCCAGTATTCGCGAGTGCCCTCCGGAAGATGGTATTGAAGTTGCTTTTGCCGGACGCTCAAATGCCGGTAAATCCAGCGCAATTAATACTCTTACCAATAATCACAAATTAGCGCGCGTGAGTAAAACTCCAGGGCGCACCCAACTCATCAATTTCTTCGAATTAACCGAGACCCAGCGACTTGTAGATTTACCAGGTTACGGTTACGCCAAAGTATCGCGTGAACAAAAAGAATTATGGCAGCGCTACCTCTCCGAGTATTTACGTGAGCGCCAGTGTTTACGCGGCCTGGTATTACTCATGGACATTCGTCATCCTTTACAGGAATTCGATACCACGATGCTTAATTGGGCAACCAAATCCAATATGGCGGTTCACATTCTTCTAACTAAAGCAGATAAATTAAGCCGCGGTCAGGCAGGTAGCACTTTACAAGCCGTCAACCGAGAAATTAAAAATGCGGGATTACACCAATTGGTGAGCGTGCAAATTTTTTCGTCGCTTAAAAATACGGGATTGGATGACCTGAAAGCTAAGTTGCAGAGCTGGCTTGCTCCCACTGATGAGAGTGAAACTTCAGTATCTGATGGCGAAACAAAAGGAGAATAAAAAAACCGGCGGACTAGCCGCCGGTAAAAAAACTGATACGCTTGGGGAAGGCATCAGAAACTTAGGGGATTGAATAACATCAACCACTAATATGTCCCTACTAAAACTGATAAGTTCAAAAAAATTTAAGAACTTATAATTGCTTTAAATTCCTATTCAAGTTAACTAAAAAAAGCCACTTGGATTTGCGTCGGCAAAGTTTAAGTTCGTCTTAACTGGAAAACACTACCAAAATTGCAATCATCAAATTAATCGTTGAATAAATCGCAGACAAAAAAAACCCCAACAAGAAGTCAGGGTAGCTTTGCATAGGTTTCAACGCTTAGCTGGCAAATTGCCATTAGGGGAGGAGTTAGCTCATGAAAGTAAAACACACATAACTGAGACTAAGCTCCTAATAATAAGTTCAGGAAATTTGTAAATAAATTTGCGAAATGTTTGCACAATTCGAAAATACCAGTAAAAACAATAAGTTATCGATTGAATTAGATTACATAAAGTCAACTAATGCGCTTCATCCCAATTGTCACCCACTCCAGCTTCTACAAGGAGCGGGACTTTTAATTGCGCAGCTGCCGACATTCGCTCGATAACTTCGGTACGAACCTGATCAACATCTACTTCTGCAACCTCCAAAACAAGTTCGTCATGAACTTGCATAATTAGTTTTGCATCCAAGCCCGACGCAACCACCCAGTTATCAACATTAATCATCGCAAGCTTAATAATATCTGCCGCCGTACCTTGCATAGGTGCATTGATTGCAGTTCGCTCAGCAGCCATTTGCAAGTTTTTATTTTTAGCGTTGATATCAGGCAAATATAACCGACGGCCAAAAATGGTTTCGACAAAACCCTGCTCGTGGGCCAAAGCACGGGTTTCGTTCATGTAACGCTGAACTCCAGGGTAACGCTCAAAATAGCGATCAATATATTGTTGAGCGTCATTACGACCAATACGCAATTGCTTCGCGAGACCAAAAGCGGACATGCCGTAAATTAAACCGAAGTTAATCGCTTTGGCGCTGCGGCGCATTTCCGACGTTACCGAATCCAGCGTCACCCCGAACACTTCAGCAGCTGTAGCCCGGTGAACATCCAATCCCAATTCAAATGCCTTCAACAACCCCGTGTCATCAGATAGATGAGCCATAATGCGCAATTCAATTTGCGAGTAATCCGCTGCAATTAATTTATAACCGTGCGGCGCAATAAAAGCCTGACGAATGCGTCGACCTTCTTCAGTTTTTATTGGGATATTTTGTAAATTGGGATCTTGCGATGACAATCGTCCGGTAGCAGCAACTGCTTGATGATAACTCGTGTGGATGCGCCCAGTGCGTTTGTTAATTTCAAGCGGTAATTTATCAGTGTAAGTGGATTTTAATTTTGCCAGCCCGCGATATTCCATAAGCACTTTTGGCAATGGATAATCCAACGCCAATTCCTGCAAAACATCCTCAGCAGTTGATGGCGTACCTGTAGGTGTGTTTTTTATAATGGGTAATTTTTGTTGTTCAAATAAAATTACACCTAATTGCTTTGGCGAACTTAAATTAAATTCTTGCCCCGCAATTTCATACGCTTTGCGTTCTAATTGTGTTAGACGATCGCCTAACTCAATACTGTGTTTACCAAGCAAATTTGCATCAACCAAGGCGCCATTACGTTCGATATGCGAAAGCACTGGCACCAAAGGTATTTCGATATTTTCAAATACAGAAGTGAGCGACGAAATATTTTTTATTTGCGGCCAAAAAAACTCATGCAACCGCAATGTGATATCGGCATCCTCTGCGGCATAATGCCCTGCATCCTCAACTTTTAATTGATTAAACGCTAATTGCTTTACACCTTTGCCAGCGAGCTCTTCGAAAGTTACGGTTTTATAATCTAGATAATTTTGCGCGAGCGCGTCCATATTGTGACGGCTACCGATTGAATTCCATACATAAGATTCAAGCATGGTGTCGTATTGAATACCGCGAAGCTCAATGTCGTAATTGAGCAACACACTGCGGTCGTATTTTAAATTCTGACCAATTTTAATTTTTTGTGAATCTTCTAATATAGATTTTAATTCATGAAGTACCCACTCAATCGGAAGCTGCTCAGGAGCGCCCATGTAATCGTGACCACATGGAATATAAGCTGCAATACCAGCCTCAATCGCAAAACTTATTCCAACAATTTTTGCATCCATGATATTAAGACTGGTTGTTTCAGTGTCAAAAGAAAATTCACTGCAATTTTGCAAACGCGCAAGCCATACAGAAAATAATTTTTTGTCAGTGATAATATCGTACTGAATTTCAGCGGGAACTGACGCAGCAATAAATTTTCCTATGGGTTCTTTCGGTTCAGATTCAAAATCAAAAGTTGCATTTGCTGCAATTGAATTTATTGAACTTGGGTCGCCGGAAAAATCGCCTAACTCCTTCACCCAGTTTTTAAATTCCAACTCTTCAAATAATGCACGCAGTTTCAAATTTTCTGGTTTTGCAATTTGAATCGATTCAGGTCCAACCGCTAAAGCCACATCAGTTTTAATTGTTGCAAGGCGATACGATAGATAAGCCATTTCACGATGTTCAATTAATTTCTCCGGCATATTTTTCGCGCCGCGAAATGAAAGCGTGCGAATTTTTTCTAAATCCGCATAAATCGCGTCAAGACTGCCGATACCTTGAATTAATCCTTGCGCAGTTTTTTCACCTACGCCTGGCACACCAGGAATGTTATCGACTTTGTCACCCATAAGCGCGAGGTAATCAATCATAAGCTCTGGGCCAAAACCGTATTTTTCCGTAACACCCGGTATATCTAAAATTGTTTCAGTCATGGTGTTAACAAGCGTGACGTGCTCGTTAACCAGTTGCGCCATATCTTTATCGCCAGTTGAAATCACCACATCTTTTTTTTGCTCTGTTGCTTGTCGCGCTAGAGTTCCAATCACGTCGTCAGCTTCAACGCCTTCTACTACTAATAAAGGCAACCCCATGGCTTCAACGATATCCAAAATCGGCTGAACCTGAGGGCGCAAATCATCAGGCATAGGTGGGCGATTAGCTTTGTATTCCGCATACATATCATCGCGAAATGTTTTGCCCTTTGCATCGAAGACAACGGCTATTTGACTGCGGGGATAATCCTTGATTAACCGACGCAACATATTAATTACGCCTTTTACTGCACCCGTAGGTTGGCCTTTGGAGTTTGTGAGTGGAGGTAACGCGTGATACGCACGATATAAGTAAGAAGAGCCATCTACGAGCACGAGAGGACCAGCAAATATAGATAAAGAAGCTTGTGAATCCATGGTGTAAGTCTTTGAGTTTGCGGAGGAGTGAGATTTAGGCCGCAGAATACACCAAAAGTAATCCTTCAAAGCATCTTGGCGCTGTCTTAAACACGCTTATGTGCGTGATTACCAGATTTTAAAAGTGACTAAATGTTACTTAACTGCACAAAATACCGGTTCACACTAAAAGTGAGACAAAAATCCCAATTCATTGATATTACTTGAAAATTTATGCTTATACCGAAATATTCAATAATTAGGACTAGGCATAACGATAATTTGTGTTACTATGTGTAACAAGAGGTAACACAATTACCTCGGTAACGAAAGTAACCCCCAAAAGGAGATCGCACATGAAAAAGTCAATTTTAGTATTTGCAGCTTTATTAATAACTGCACCTGTATTTGCTGATGAAGCAAAGACAGCTGTTGAACAACCCTTAACTTTGGCATCAGCCGATACCAGCGCATCAACCAATTTGAAAATTGTTGAGGCGGATGAATCAGCTACTCGTTTAGAGAAAGAAGCCAATGCAGCATCTGATGTTGTAAGTGCAGCTATCCAAGCGAGACTTGCAGAGACCATTAAAAAAGAAGTTGCTGTAAGCGTTAAGTTTTAATCTCACCGCGTTTTGCGGAGAGTTTCTGGAAGCCGATGCTGATTAGTAGTTTTGCCAATTGCAAAGCGGGGCACACGGAAAGATTTGCGCAATTAAAATAGCGCAACTGATGTGAAAACATTGCCTATGTTTTTAGTTATCTCTTCCAGAATTTGGCGCTTGTAGCGCAATTTAAATTTAAACCGATCTGTAATTTCACAGATCGAGAAAGTTTTAAGTTTTTTGATGTACCAGTAGTAGTGTTTGTTGTTTGTTTTACGTGGTTTTACCTCCTGCTTGACCCTGCATAGGCTCCGTTCGTTATATCTTTTTGCTATGACGATACGGGGCCCTTTTTTTGCCTCCATCACAAATCTTAAATCAACTGAATTAATGGCATTTGAAGAAACACGCATGCTTATTATTTAACCTAGACTGTACTTTCTGTAATCAAACGGCAAGCCAGAGTCGCTCGTTAACTAACAACTAAGCATGACGTCATACGTCTAAGGAGCTTTTTATGGACACGCTAATTTTTTCTCAAACAGCTATTTTTCGCCTGCAACAATTAGGTAGTCAATTTTATCACCATACGGGTGTTCGTCATCGCCTTGCTAACGAAGGTGGGATTTTAGACTTACTGCAGAGCAGCGCTTTAATTACTGATCGTAAAGTACGTGGCGCTTATGAAGCCTTTGTAACTGAATTGAACAAACGTCAAATAGATGCATTGTCAGAGCGCGGCATTAGATTACGTTTCCCCATTCACACCTCTTCATCAATTCGTCAGGCAGGTTAAAAAAGAAGTAGACATTTGTTCCAGGAGTTGCGAGTAATCTGCCACACCTTGTGTTCCCAAGGAGTCAAGAATACCCACGCGTAGATTAAACTCTTGCGCCAAATTACGAGCTGATTGAGTATCACCATAAGGCTCTAAAAATAAGCACTTTCCCTCTTTTGCTAAAATCAGTCGAAGTTGGTTTAAATGTCGTGCGCCTGGCTTCTGCTCTGGCGTGTAAGTTACATAATCCAATTGACGCAAACCATAGTGGCTTACAAAATGGCCAAATCCTTCGTGATAAACCACAAAGCCTGCAGCACTCAATGGCGTTAATGATATTTCCAACTTTTCATCCAGCTTTTTAATTTTTTCTGCAAACGATCGAAAATTTTCACGATACTGCGCTGAATTTTTTGAATCGATTTGTATCAACTTTTCTGTGAGCGCTTGCGCTATAACAATTGCATTTTGAGGATCAAGCCAGACATGTGGATCTTTTTCGTGATCATGCCCCGCTTGTGCAGTTGAGTGATCACTGGCTGGCCAATTCATACCATTTAATTTGTAAACGGAAATGCTTTTGGTCGCGTCCAAATTAGTCACCGGTTTTTGCAAAAAGCTTTCCAGTTCGGGGCCGACCCACAGAAAGATATCTGCCTTTTGCAGGCGAGTGTAATCAGATGCTTTAAGAGGATAATCGTGATGCGAGGCTGTAGCCGGTAAAAGTGTATCTACATTCGCCGATGTGCCGGTGATTTCTTGCGCAATCAAGGTTAGGGGTTTGAGGCTCGATAACACCACAGGTTTCGCACAGCTGATTTGAGCTGACATCCCGAATACAAATGCCACACTTAAAGAAATTAACAACTTCCTCATAATTTAAAGATCGCCTGCGCCAAGTATGCTTACAGCCAAACGCTGTGAGATAAAAGGTTATAGTGTAACATATCGCTTTTTTACCGACTGCGGATTTCACCATGTATACACTTGCAAAAGCCTGTAGCCATCATAACCACGGTCACTGTATTAGCGATGCGATAGGTGCCGCTCGACAGCTTTGTGACGAACGCGGTGTGCGGTTAACCAGTTTGCGGGAGCAGGTTTTAGAACTGGTATGGCAAAGCCATAAACCGCTCGGAGCTTATACGTTAATGGACATGCTTGCCGAAGCATCCACCCGTCAAATTGCACCACCTACGGTTTATCGCGCGTTGGATTTCTTATTAGAGGAAGGGTTGATTCACCGGATTAATAGCCTGAATGCCTTTATTGGTTGTCCGTCCCCAAGCCAAAAACATCAAAGTCATTTTCTGATTTGTCAGAGCTGTAAAGTCGCTGTCGAGCTAGACAGCTCGCAGCTTAATCAAAGCATTAATGATGCAGCCGCGAAATCCGGCTTTAGCGTTTCCAGCCACAGTATTGAGATCAATGGCATTTGCCCAAGCTGTCAGAAAAATAAAAATGAGATTGATCTATGACGCAACCTCTTATTCGCGCAAAAGGCGTTGGCGTAATTCGCAACGGGCGGCAGCTTCTGAAAAATGCCGACCTTACCCTGGATCAAGGCAAAATCGTTACCTTGATTGGCCCCAATGGCGCAGGTAAAACGACTCTAGTTCGCAGCGTGCTTGGCCTTATCAAAACTGACGAAGGCACGATTGAGCGAGCATCTGAACTACGCATCGGCTATATGCCTCAAAAACTTCATCTCGATGCCAGCCTGCCTCTGAATGTTGAGCGGTTTCTATTATTAGGTGGAAAGCCGCGGGCAGATTTGGCGGAAATCCAGCAACTCACCGGCATCCAGAAATTGCGCAAAACGCCTATGCAGCTTTTATCCGGTGGAGAAACCCAACGGGTTTTATTGGCCCGCGCGCTGTTACGTGACCCTCAATTATTAGTGCTTGATGAACCCGTGCAAGGCGTTGATGTAAGCGGCCAATCTGCGCTTTATGCGTTAATCAATGAAATTCGCAAAGAGCGAAATTGCGGAGTGCTGCTGGTTTCCCATGATTTGCATTTGGTGATGGCGACTACGGATACGGTTGTTTGCCTCAACCAGCATGTATGCTGCCAGGGCCACCCGGATAAAGTCACTAATGATCCTGCTTACCTCGCTCTGTTTGGCGACGCACTATTAGAAAATCAGGGACAAGCCGCGAGAATTAAATCTCAGGTTGCGCTCTATCACCATCACCACGACCACCAACATGATGCTCACGGCAACGTGATTAAGGGTGGCGTTGGCTGTTCAGATTCCTGCGAGCACGATCACCATGCCTGATTTTTTACTCAACGCTTTATTAGCCGGAATTGCAGTAGCTTTAGTTGCGGGCCCACTTGGTGCCTTCGCGGTGTGGCGGCGAATGGCCTATTTTGGCGATACGCTTGCTCACTCTGCGCTCTTAGGTATTACGTTTGGACTATTGCTCGGCATCAACCTCAATTTGGCAGTCGCCATTGGGTGTTTACTGCTCGCGCTGATATTGGTGGCGATGCAAAACAACCGCTTTCTGGCCACTGACACCCTGTTAGGAATTTTATCCCACTCAACGCTGGCGCTCGGGTTAGTGTGTGTGAGCTTGTTTAGCAATACCCGTATTGACCTGCTTGCTTATTTGTTTGGCGACATTCTCTCGGTAAATAAACTAGACATCATCACTATCTGGCTAATTTCAGCAGCGGTTATAGGTGCATTGATTTGGCTTTGGCGACCGTTGCTTGCCATCACCGTGCATGAAGAGTTGGCGCAAGTAGAAGGTATCCCAGTCAACAAAGTCCGCACTGCACTTATGTTGTTAATGGCATTGGTGATCGCAATCGCCATGAAAGTTGTTGGCGTTCTACTAATCACCGCACTTTTGATTATTCCTGCTGCTGGCAGCCGCCGTTTGACTCACACACCAGAAACGATGGCGATAGTCGCAAGCCTGCTCGGTGCCTCCGCGGTTACCATTGGGCTCTATGCGTCCTATCTTTGGGACAGCCCAGCCGGGCCTTCCATTGTGCTCGCCGCCGCTGCATTGTTTACTCTTACATTAACTAAAAAACAGGTTTTGTGAGATTTGGCTCACAAAACCTGTAGCTTATGTCGTCTGTTAGAGCCTGAAAAAAACGTGGATAATACAAACTCGGAAGGAAATCTCAGGAGATTAGAATGACAAAACTTAGCATTGGCAACGTCGAGCACAATAGTGAAGATGTAGCGCGAAAGGTAGAAAGTGATATCGCGTTCCTAACTGAGCGACTCCATTTACTTGAGCAGCAAAAAAAACCCAACGCGGTAATTTTACAAACCTATAAAGATATGCTGGAAAGCCGCCACGCCGTTTTACATTGGCTGCGACAGGATTTGGCGCAAATTGGTGAGCAACAAAAAATCAACTAACACGTCTAACTTTTTATTGCTCAGCAGTTGTAGATAAAATAAAAATTATAGCTGCTGCAATGCATTAATCCTCGTCACCAAAAATTCACACAAATGTTGCCTTTCCGTCATATGGCTTTGCAAAAATAATTGCACACAACCATATGGAAACGCTTTATGAATGCATCCACGTCTGTGTTGTCCAATGCATTGCTTAATGAACTCGGCGAAAATTTAGCAACACGCCCCGCAACACCACTTATCAATGCACGCACCATCTGGATTTCTGATATACATCTCGGCTATCGCGATTGCAAAGTCGAATATTTATTAGATTTTTTAAATCATATTCATTGCGACACGCTTTATCTCGTTGGCGATATTGTCGACCTCTGGTCCCTCAAGCGTCGCTTCTGCTGGCCGCAAAAACATTATCAAGTTATTTTAAAATTTTATGAATTAGCTGCACGAGGTGTTCGTGTAATTTATGTACCCGGAAATCACGACGAACCGATTCGCCGTTTTTGCGGCCACCATTTCGGCCCCGTAGAAATTCAACACGAACACGAATACACCAGCGCCGATGGCAAACATTTTTTAATTATGCACGGCGATGCCATGGATGCTTACATCAATCACAGCTGGATTGCCCGTGTAAGCGGTAATATGGGTTACGATTTATTATTATTTATTAACCGCTGGACAAACCGCGTTCGCAAATGGATGGGGCGCCCGTATTTTTCTTTGTCCGGCTTAATTAAAAGCAATATCAAAGGTGCGAAAGCAGCAATCAATACTTATCAGCAAGAATGTTTAGCTGAAGCAAAACGTCGTGGTTACGAAGGCGTCATCTGCGGCCACATTCATTATCCCGCACTATTCGAACAAGACGGCCTACGCTACTGCAACACCGGTGACTGGATCGAAAACTGCAGCGCACTTGTCGAAGACTATCAAGGAAAAATGCAGATTTTGCATTACACGGATAAATTGAAATGGCAGGAAGAAGTTAATAGCGCAGATGTGCATGTCTGATTCGTAAGCCACTAAATTATAATTATTTTATCATTTTGTATTTTATATCAACCAGCCGCATAAGCCTCAAGCACCCGGTTCAAAAACCTTCGCCCAAATTCTGTTGGGCGTAAATTGCCGCCAATAACTTCAACCAATCCTTTCTGTGTTAACTCAGTCCATTGTGGCTCAAGTGAAGTTACCTGCAAACCTGTGCGATCACTTAAATATTTTGTAGGCGTGCCATCGTTTAGACGCAATACGTTCATTAAAAATTCTAGAGGCAAAGATTCCGGCGAAAGAATATCGCTGCCGCCGCCGAATACATTTTGATGTCCGCTTAAATTGGTAGAAATTTTATTGCTTGTGGCTGTTTCTAAATAATGTTTTGGTAAACGGGTTTTCCATAGGCGGATGATACGATCTTGTTCTGGTTGTGTAATTTTTCCATGTGCGCCTGCGCCAATTCCAAGATAGTCGCCAAATTCCCAATAATTAATATTGTGTCGAGCGCGGTTTTTATTTTTTGCGTAGGCAGAAATTTCGTATTGCTCGTATCCCGCTTGTGCGAGCATGGCTTGGCCTTCATCTTGAATATCGGCAAGGGTGTCTTCGATTGGCAATATTGGCGGTGCGGAGTAAAACTCGGTATTTTTTTCAATGGTAAGTTGATACCAGGAAATATGTTCTGGTGATAGCGCGATGGCTTGCGCCAAATCAGTTTTGGCATCTTCAACGGACTGTTCTGGCAGGCCGTGCATTAAATCTAAGTTGATGTTATCGAATCCGGCATTGCGGGCAACATTGACTGCGCGCAACGCTTCATCGCGGCCATGCACGCGGCCAAGCAATTTCAATTGGATGTCATTAAAACTTTGTATTCCGATGGACAAGCGATTAACGCGAGCTTCGCGAAAACCTGAAAATTTTTCTTGCTCAAAGGTTCCAGGGTTTGCTTCAAGTGTAATTTCTATATCAGGTTCAAAACCAATGATTTTTTCAGCATCTTTTATAATTTGTGCAATGGCATTTGAAGAAAACATACTCGGTGTTCCACCACCAAAAAAAATGCTGGTGAGTTTTCTGCCTTGCGCCAATATCGCATCTTGCTGCAAATCTAATCGTAATGCCGCAACGTAATCAGCTTCTGGAATATCGTTATTTGCTTGATGCGAATTAAAATCACAATAAGGGCATTTGCGAATGCACCAGGGAATGTGAATATAAAGTGAGAGTGGCGGCAATATAAGTGACATAAATTAATTCAGTTTCACTGGTAAGTAATACCGTTGTGTTTCAACCATCCGGAGACATGGCTGCCATCAGGATCGCGATGCGTCCAGTGCACCACACCGCCTTTTTCATTCCAAGCGTATTCGCCGTAAAACTCAACAGTATCACCTTGTTTGATATTATTAACGCGTTTTGCAAGATCAATATTGTGCGCAATCAATACGCTAATGTCTTCTCTAGTACGCACAATAAATCGTTGATGTTTACTACCTTTACGATCATCAGAAAGAACTGCAACGACTCGTCCTTCATCTTGCACTTGAATATTTTCCAAACGTTGAATATACGCGCTCGCAACAGATGCCTTAGAAATCTGTTTTGTTGTTACATTATCGTCGGGAATACTTAAAACGTATTTTTTCTTTTCCTTATCAACGGCTGCTTTTGTTACAGGTATTTCGGTGTGCCTGAATTTATCCAGTTGTGCATCAAGGTTATACCGCAAATTACTTGGCAAAAATCTGTAACTGGCAGTAAGTAAGCCTGCAATAACAATAATCACCATCAATTTATTTTTCATCACTATTCCCTGATATATTATCCGTTGGATATTTTCTGCAGTAATTCCTGCATAGCTTTGCCACGATGACTGATGCGATTTTTTTCTGCTTTATCTAATTCAGCGGATGCACAATTGTGCGAAGGCACAAAAAATAAAGGATCGTAACCGAACCCGCTCTGA
>Ga0247741_1000681_pt1 | contig 18759 bp, 21 predicted proteins | sample UWRJL213509R2_FD_180945 | JGI IMG/M metagenome (GOLD analysis project Ga0247741, IMG submission 180945) | Plant litter microbial communities from Arlington Agricultural Research Station in Wisconsin, United States - UWRJ-L213-509R-2 | ecosystem: Environmental > Terrestrial > Plant litter >... | reverse complement strand
TCATCCTGACAAGATCCGCGACATCATCGGTAAAGGCGGCGCAACTATCCGTTCTATCACCGAAGAAACCGGCTCTTCTATCGATATTGATGATGACGGTACCGTTAAAATTTACGCTGACAACAACGAAGCTTTGCAAGCAGCAATCTTCCGCGTCCAAGGCATTGTTGCAGAAGCTGAAATCGGCGCAATTTACGAAGGTACTGTGGTACGCATCGTAGATTTCGGCGCATTCGTAAACTTCTTGCCCGGTAAAGACGGCTTGGTACACATTTCACAAATCGCCGACGAGCGCGTAAACAGCGTTGCTGATTACCTGAAAGAAGGTCAAGTTGTGAAAGTTAAGTGCCTGGACGTAGACCAACGTGGCCGCATCAAGCTTTCTATCAAAGAAGCTTTAGCTGATGAAGCTGGTAGCGCTAAACCTGCTGCTCCAGCTTCAATCACTACTGATGAGTCGACTCTTGATTAATCGAAGATAGATTAATTAAGAAGGGATTATTCTGAAAAGAAAGCCCGTCAAAAAGCCCCGACTAGCTCGGGGCTTTTTTTTGCTCATTATTTACACTTTTTAACGATCCAGATTCATCACTCTGGCGTAAAAATCAACATATATTCGCCCGCAGCCAATAACTGCGATCTGCTTTTCCTAAACCTTTTGGTATCAATCCGCATGCTTTTCCAAAACCGCAAGACGTTAAAGGCATTAACTGAATCCCAAACTTCCTCCGCACTCTTATCCGCCTTAATCAATTCCATCGAGAGAAATGTCGCTACTATCTCGTTTAGCCCAGACGGAAATATCATATCTGCCAATCAGGCATTTTTGTCGTTTATGGGATATGAATCGGATGAAATTACGAATAAGTCGCATCGGATTTTCTGTGATGTTAACTATGCAGCCTCAACTGAATATCAGGATTTTTGGCGCTCACTAAAAAATCGGCAAACCCACAAAGGCATATTTTTACGCAAGAAGAAAAGCGGTGAAGTCGTTTGGTTGGAAGCGACCTATTTTCCCGTTATTAATGAGCATAATGAATTAACTCACATCTATAAAATTGCTTACGATGTCACTGAGGCGCAAGAAAAATTTAACGCGCTACATAATATAAGCCAGGCACTGGATCGTTCCATGGCGACAATTGAATTTACACCGAGCGGTGAGATTCTTACCGCAAATAAAAATTTTCTGGATGTGGTGGGTTATCGCCTTGCGGACGTTCAAGGTAAGCATCACCGAATTTTTTGTACAGATCTTTTTTACAAAGAGAATCCAGATTTTTGGCAGCACCTCGCGCGAGGCAGATTTAGTTCAGGTCAGTTTGAGCGCAAGACTGCAAGCGGTAAAAGTGTTTGGCTTGAAGCGTCCTATAATCCGATTATGGATAGCGCGGGAAAAGTAATTAAAGTGATTAAATTTGCCAGCGATATTACTGAGCGCATGCAACGCAATCACGCGGTTAACCAAGCGGCAGAAATGTCTTTCTCGACCGCTGAAGAGACGGTACAAATCGCACAGACTGGTGCCGAGTTATTGCAAAAAACCGTAGTGGTTTCCAACACTATTGTCGATCAGGTTGCGCAGACTAATGAGCTGCTTTCGCGCCTGAATGAACAATCAAAAAATATTTCATCCATTGTTTCAACCATTCGCGGCATTGCGGACCAAACAAATTTGCTGGCTTTAAATGCTGCTATTGAAGCGGCGCGCGCTGGCGATCAAGGACGTGGTTTTGCCGTGGTTGCCGATGAAGTGCGCCAACTCGCAGGCAGAACCAGCAAATCCACAATTGAAATTGAGCAAGTCGTGAAAGCTAATGAAAATTTAACCGTAACGGTTACCGAGCATATGAACATAGTGAAAACCAGCGCGGAATTAAGCAATCGTCAAATTACGCAGGTGTCTTCCGTTATTTCAGAAATACATGACGGAGCTTTAAATGTTTCCAAAACGGTATCGTCATTACTCTAATTATTTTTTTCAAAAGACATGAAAAAACCAGCGTTTTTTAGTCGCTGGCTTAGACAAAAATTATTGCAGATTTGTGTGAATTAAAAGCTCACATCTTTTTCAACATCCTGCAACTTGCGGCGAGCTAAAGCAAGATTCGCTTTAGATTTATCCAATACGAAATAAATAAATACGCCTTCTTTGCGAGATAGCGGACGAATCAAATGATATTGTTTGCCGAGTGTAATCAAAATATCTTCGATAACATCATTTAATCCCAAAGAGCGCATGGTTTTCAATTTCGATCTTACGACTTCGGTATTACCTGCCGCAGCAACTTCAAGATCAACACCGGTACCCGCACTACCAAGCATCATACCGCTTGATGAATCCACAATCGCAGCACACTGAGCACCATCCAATACCAAAAGCTCATCCAAACTCTGTTTAATTGTTGCCATAAAATTACACCTTTAATTTAATAAAAATAACTATCCACATTGTAAATTTTAAAATAACGTCTTTTTTCTATTGAGAATTATCAATCAATTCTCGTAGCGGTTGAATGACTTTTGGCCATGCTTTCCAATCCATTTTCTTTAACTTGGCAAGTGTGATCAAAATTGTTTTTTCACCGCAGGGTTGTATGGTCAGAAGTCCCTTTGAATGCTGGATCAAAATGCTATTCAGCGTACCCATATCATCAAAAATATTTCCATTTTTATTATGCAGTGACCAGTAGTCACGTGCACCTTCAGCGATAACTTCAAACTTAATACTTTTTGATGTCGATAAATAAATCATGCCGGTATCGGCCTCAACCAATGCACAAGCAATAACCCCGGATGTTTTTGCAACCAGATCCAGCTCTTCTTTAACAAGTTGAAAATTCAAAGTACTTTCAACCTTTTTCTGATCTCACTGCAGTTGTAAATAATTTGCGCGAGAATCGCCGAACTATTTGCAATGATATTTAAAATATAGGTCACACCTTGAAGCTCTATGTACGCGATGTAAACCACACCATCTTCAGTATTCACTGTGACACTTTTGCTGATACCTAATTGCGTTTCTTGCGATACCACAGACCCAATTGCTGCAATTGAACTCGCCATAGCCGCAATCCTCGCAGGGTCTAATGACCTTGTAACGGCGCTTGCAACATCAAAACCATCAGCACTCGAAATTACCGCTGCGAGCGCACCAGTTTGTTCTGCCAAAAAATTATCACATTCCTGTTGTGCAGCATTTTTTACATAATCTGGGATAGTCATAAATTATTTCAAATCACTTTCAGCTTGGGCCATTAACACGTCTATAAGCATTATCACATCATCTGCTAGACGCACATCGACCGGTAAAATTGGTAAGGTTAATTGGTACTCACATAATTTGTCGGAAAAATCATCCAGAGACGGAGTTGGGTGAGATTCACTACGGCCAATACCAATCACACAAGGTGTTGTATAAATTTCTTCCGAAAAACCTTTAAGATACAAGTCTAGATCAGCTAACGGATCTGGCCTGGAGTTATCAATAAGAATTATTAATCCAAACGCATCTTTGACAAGAATCTTCCACATGAAATCAAAACGTGATTGGCCTGGCGTGCCGAATAAGCGCAACCGGTCGCCATTTGCCAGCGTGATTTGTCCAAAGTCCAATCCCACGGTGGTGTGGGATTTTTGAAATCCTGTATCTGAGTTCGCAACATCAGTACTGATAGGAGCCGTCTCACTAATAGCGCTAATCGCGGTGGTTTTTCCTGCACCAGTTGTTCCGGTAAAAACGAGTTTATATTCAATCATAGAATCACTTTATTATTGTTAGAGTAGACCAAGCCGTTTGCGGAGCATGGAGAAAAAGTTTTGTTTTTGTTCTTTAGCGACATTACTCGTAGTCTGAACATCGATGCGATTAAAATTTATTTCTAATAAATCTTTTGATTTAAGAAAATTCAAAAAATGATCGCAATATATTTCCGGGCGTCCAGAAAGCTTAATTAAATCCTGTAATGTCTTTGCGCTTCTACTTAAATGCACGGCAAGTAACATGTAATGTTTATCCTGCTGCAGTAGGTCTGCGGAGGGCCACTTTTTTAATTTGTAAGTGACTTGTGGTTCTTCACTTTGTGCAACTGGTGGTGCAATTTCATCAGAACTAGAGGCGATAGCAATCAAAGTATCGATAAGTTCATCAGCTCTGAATGGCTTAAAAAAAACATAACCGGACGCTGACTCACCGCGTCTTTTAATATGAATTAGCTTGGTGGTTGGTTTGAGTTGGAAGGGTTCGTAATTTTTGTCAGGGTTATAAATTAAAATAGCATCGCATTCGCCGCTCTCAACAAGTGCCCAATTGTCATCGAGCCTGCTGCTCATTCGTAATATGGTGCGAATAAGGTCTACTTCCGGCTTAATTAAGCCTAAACATCCCAGGCTTAGTTTTGTTGCCTTTGCCATACGTCCGAGTCTCGTTAAATTCAAGTAAAACGAGTATAGCAGTGAAATTAAAAAATTCTTGCGAGGTGCAATTAACCGAAAATGCGAATATAAATACCGCAAGGGAATTTGTATTTTTTATTCCAAAACTTATAGAAAGTAAAAAGAGTTAGAAGCGAATGCAGATTAAAAGATTGGTAGAGGCGACATCCAGTGGACTTATCAAGACTGTTAATTTATGTAAGTTTTTGCATATTGTGACAAATATCATTTTTATAGGGTTTTGATTAATAGAATTCGATAATCACAAATATCGAGGCCGTATGATTTAGCTTTTTCTCGAATGATTACTTTTTCGCGTCAGGATCTAAATCAGGAAATTGCTCAATCAACGCGCGAGTAACGCCGTTGGTCCAACCGAAGCCATCTTGCAATGGATATTCACCACCGCCACCAGGGCGGCGTTCTTCAACATCATATTTTTCTAAAAGCTTTCCGGTTTCGCGATAGGTTTCATTAACCGTTTGCAACCAACGCGTTGCTATATCTTTTGCTGCTTTTTGTTTGCCGTATTGCGTTAAGCCACTAACCGCAACCCATTGCAATGGCGCCCAACCGTTGGGACTGTCCCATTGTTGGCCGGTAGTAAGTTGTGTCGTGCGCAATCCACCGCTGGCGATAAGCAATCGTTGTGTTGTCTCGGCAACAGCATTCGCCTCGTTTTTATTAGCGAGCCCAACAAATAAGGGATACAAAGTTGCTGCAGATAGAATGTTGGTGGGTTTTTTATTGAGAAAATCGTAATCTCCAAAACGCTTCTCTTTTGCGATCCATAAATAGTTACGAATTGCTTCCGCGCGTTCTATTGCCTGGCGATTAAAATCATTGGTGCAGGATTTATCGTTTAGCAATTTACATAAACGCGAAATTTCTTTTTCCTGTGCCCATAGCAAGCTATTTAAATCGATGGGCACTATATCCGTCGTGTGAATGGTTTGAATTTGATTTGGGTTAGTTAACCAGCGCGAACTAAAATCCCAACCGCTTTCTGCGCCTGCACGTAAATGTCGGAAAGTTTCAGTAATTGGACGATTGGATAATTTTGCAGTAGCAACATCTTCTGCATAAGATTCATCGCGTGGTGTATTGCGATCATCCCAGTAACGATTTAAAAAACTTCTATCATTCATTTTCACAACACGTTCGCACGCAATAACCATTGCGCTAATACAATTCTTTCCCTTCATCCAATAATCGTGTTCAGTTTTCAGCGCGATTAAATACTTTTTCTGTACCGCTTTATCTGTAGTTTTTGAAAGCTGGATCATCAATGCAAAAAAAGGTGGTTGTGAACGGCTTAAATAATAACTTCGTGTGCCGTTAGGAATATGCCCGTAGCGCGTAATTAAACTTTCAAAATTAGCGAGCATGGAATCTACTACATCATCTCTGCCATCTGCGGTTAAGCCCAGCATGGTGAAATAAGTATCCCAATAATAGACTTCACGAAAACGTCCGCCAGGAACAATAAATGATTCAGGCAAACCTAAAGCCGACGACCCGGAGATTTCATTAAGGGCAGGGCGCTGAAGTTGCGACCACAATTGATTAATATGTTCGCGTAACGGCGGGCGGGTAGAATTGATGGCATCAGCAAACGCACTCCCCGGCACTTCAAAATTAGCAGCCACAAAACGACGCAAAGCATCAGGCGTATCAGGGTTTTCGCGAGTGAAATCAGCCATAATTTCTTGCGTGCTGCGTTTTGGAATAGCATCTACAAATGTTTTGCCATCGCTAAATACTTTTTGCAATTGCACTCGCTCAAACAGCGTTCCATAAATATCTGCAGGCGATTGCGTTGCCGTGAGCGCAACACATTGTTGCGTTGCGATAGAAACCAGTAATAGCAGAAAAATAATGGCTCGATTCATAGCGATGCTCTTTATTTGCACGAATAGTAGACCTGGTGTCGAAGTAGAATATTTTTAAGCGTAAAGCGCCTGCGAATAGTTTCCTTTAAACGCAGGCATTAGGCTATTCGCCTTGCCAGAAATCTTTGAAAGTAGCTTCTCGGTATTTTATATCAGAAAAGGTGGCAGTAAATTTTTCACCTATAGGTGATTGTGAACTGAAACCGATTTTAATGGGCGTCGCACTTTTTAAACCAAAGTGTCTTGCGTAGTTCCACTTAACACCATCTGCAGAGGTATAAAACACATACATATCTTTTGTGTGAGCAATTTTTAAGTAAACGCTCTTATTTTTTTCAACACCGTGCGATGAATTATCACTTTCAGGTCTTGCAACGGTAGAGGTTACTTTAAACTCACCAATTTTTTCAGTCTCAAATAAAAATTTTGCCCAATGTGATGGATCGCTATAAATCACCAAAGCGCCGCCATCATAAAGATCTTTAAAGTCTGCGTTAACTTTTGCGGAAAAAATAAAATCGCCTTTAGGTTGAAACAAAACTCTCGGCGCGGTATCCGCAAGCTTGGTCGCATCAGTTCCTACAAATAAATCAGAACCTTTAAATGCAGTAAGGCTGAGCGTGTTATTAATAATTTTTGCTTCACCAGCTTGAGAACCTGTTTCCAGCGTGTAAGGAATCGAATCTACTTTCAGATTTTTCCCTTCTGCAGCATGTGTGGTCATTGCGTATAGGCTGGATATTGCTAGCGTGCAAGACACAAGCGTAGCGTATTTAAATTTTTTTAATTTAGACATAAAAGCTCCTTTAGTGATGAATGGCCGATAAGAAAGTATTTTCACGTCAATGTGATAATGAATGCTATTTCCATAAGTCCCTTATGTCAGGCATATAATTTATATTTTTGTACTTAAGGTCGAATTTCAATATTGGTTGGCGTTTTGATTTTATTCCAGAATGAATCCATATCTTCATTGGTCAATGCGATACAGCCAATAGTCCAATTAAATTTTTGAGTTTGAGTCTGAAGCGTTTCAAAACCATTTTTCTGGCCGTGAATCATAATATCACCACCGGCAGATTTCCCTTTTGATTTTGCTCGCGCAACATCTTGCGCATTTGGGTAGGAAATATGAATGGCTTTGAAGTAGGCGCTATTTGGCTTTTTAAAATCCAAAACATATTTTCCTTCAGGTGTACGTTGATCGCCTTCCTGCTCTTTATGCCCTACAGGATTACCGCCAAAAACTACGTGGTAATTCTCAATTTCTTTTCCCTTTTTAAATAAGGTCATTTTATTTTTAGATTTTTCAACCAATACCTTATCAGCCAAATCTTCTGCCTTGGTATTAAAAGTAAATAATGTCATAAAAACTACTAGGCATTTCACCAAATTTTTGCGAATAAAATTCTTCATATTAATTTTCGCAATTAAACGATGAGCTTACCGCGAAAACCTCTGGCGGCATAATAAGATTCAGCGCCGTTGTGATAAACGAAAACCTGATTATAGCGATGATCACAAAACAAAGCGCCGCCAAGGTCTCTTACGTTGTCTGGCGTTTTTATCCAGCTCGACGTTTTCTTGTCAAATTCGCCAAGCTCTTGCAGCTCGCGATACTCTTGTTCGGTGAGTAATTCAATTCCAATAGCTGTGGCCATTTCAATCGCATTGCCGCCAGGCTTATTTTCTTTGCGAGAATCAAGTGCTTTGCGGTCGTAACAAATACTGCGGCGGCCAGCGGGGCTTTCGGCTGAGCAATCAACGAAAATAAATTCGTTGGTCTTTTTGTCATAACCGATAACGTCGGGTTCACCCTTGGTGTTTTCCATTTCATTAAGAGCTTGGAGTTTTTTGGGCGAAGCTAATAATTTTTCTTCGACCTTTTCCCAGTTGATCCCTTTGTGGCGTTGCATATTTTTTGTAAAGCGATCTTTTAGCGTTTTAATTAATTCGTCATATTCTGCTTTTTTCATTTTATCTTCTCCTTTTACTTTTTAGAAATTATAGATAGGCTCAAAGTTAACTATTAGGTGTTATGTTAAGGCTGCTTTATTCGGATATGCGTCATAGTTATATTGTTTAGCAAAGTACTTTTTTTGCTTTTAAAAAATCGATTATTAACGCTATCGAAGCATCAATGCTAAGTTTACCCGTATCAATTTCCAGCGTTGGATTTACAGGTTCCTGATATGGATCATCTAATCCTACAAAATGTTTTAATTCACCTGTTCTCGCTTTTTTGTAGAGACCTTTTACATCGCGGGATTCGCAAATTTCAAATGAACATTTGCAATAAATTTCGATAAATCTATCTGCACCAACTAACTCTTTTACAAGCTCACGGTCTTTTTCCATGGGCGACATGAATGCAGCCAAAGTTACAACACCGGCATCCAAAAATAATTTGGAGACTTCGCCAGCGCGGCGAATATTTTCGGCGCGATCTGCTTGCGAAAACTGCAGGTCTTTGCACAGGCCTTTACGCAGAATATCGCCATCAAGCAGCATCGTATGAATTCCATCAAGGCGTAATTGCTCATTTACCGCGGTGGATAAAGTGGATTTCCCCGCGCCTGATAACCCCGTAAACCATAAAAGAATTGCTTTGTTTGTCATGACTTTCCTGCTAGTAAAAAAGTGAGCTGAGCTTGCTGTCATAAGCTTTTAACGAGTTTAGCCGATGTCTCCGGCACTGGCAGTCATATTTTTTCAGTTAAGCATTTGCAAAATGGCTTGCTGTGTATTAGTGTAATAATACACGTATGGTTGATGTCAGTGTTTATATTTAAGGAGTTTACATGGGTATTATTGCTCGTCTTTGTTTTGTGTTTTGTATTTTGGCGCTTAGTAATGATTTATTTGCAGCGTCTACTGTCTATGAAATCAGTAAAGGTAAAAATAAAATATTCCTTGCTGGTACTGTACATCTATTACGGAGCCAGGATTTTCCGCCACCCGCTGAATTTGATGCGGCTTATAAGCAATCGCAAAAAATCTATTTCGAAACCGACATCCAAAAAAGTAAAACGCCAGAGTTTAGCCAACGTTTTGCACAGGCCATGATGTTGCCCAATAACGCCACGTTGAAAGATGTATTGGATGCGGATACCTGGGCCGCGCTGCAAGTTTTTTCCGTTAAAAACCAATATCCGTTAAGCCAAACTATGATGTTCAATCCAGCAATGGTTAGCATCCTAATCACTATTACTGAAACAAAAAAAATGGGAGTGGGCGATGGCATAGATGCTTACTACGATCAAATCGCACGCACCGATAATAAAATTCTCGGCGAGCTGGAATCGAGTGATGATGTTATTGGCTATATGAAAAGTTTCTCAGCGGAAGACCCCAATAAAATTATCACTAGCACTATTAGTGACGCAGAACATATCGGCGACGATCTGGAAAAAATGATCGCGGCCTGGAAAGCCGGTGATCTCGATACGCTTGATAAAGATCTAGGTGAAAAAATGCGTAAAGAAACTCCCGGTGCTTATCAATCGTTAGTGATTGATCGCAACCAAAAATGGTTTCCAAAAATTGAAGCTATGTTCAAAACACCGGAAGTAGAAATGGTATTAGTGGGAAGTCTACATTTGTCGGGTAACGATGGATTACTGGCGCAATTGAAAGCATCGGGCTACAAAGTAAAACCTTATCAAATAGCAAAATAAACTGAAAAGAAAGGAGTCGAAGTCGTGGAAAATACTATTCTCAATATAAATAGTCTTCAGCGTCAAATTGATGGAAATAAGATTATAAAAAATATCACTGCGCAAGTTAAATCGGGCGATGTTGTTGCTTTGCTAGGAAAAAATGGTGCAGGTAAAACTACGCTTATCGAAACGCTTTTGGGTTTCAGTTATCCCACTCACGGCGAAGTGACGCTATGGGGAAAGAGCGCCACAAAAATCGATGCCGAAATTAAAGCAAATATTGGCTTTGTTCCGCAGCAATCAGAACTGATAAGCCATATTAGTGTTGGAGATCAAATTCAATTGTTTCAGCACTTTCGCCAGAATTGGAATCAGCAGTTGGTAGATAAATTTATAGAAGAGTGGCAAATTCCTTTAAAGCAAACCGTTGCCAAATTGAGCGTTGGTCAGCAACAAAAATTGTCAATTTTATTGGCTATAGCTCATCAGCCACAGTTATTGATACTGGATGAACCAGTTGCCAGCCTAGACCCAATCGCTCGTCGTCAATTTTTACAACAATTGATTGAGTTAGCTTCCGATGCGGAGCGTGCAATTATTTTTTCAACACATATTATTTCTGATGTGGAACGTATAGCCAATAAAGTATGGATGCTGCGTGATGGCATATTGGCTTATCAGGGTGATCTTGATGAGTTAAAAGAATCGGTAGCACGCATAACTATTCGTGCAAATAAGCCGCTGCCAGGTAGTTTTAATTTGCCTAATATTATTCGTCAGCGTGTTCAAGGTAATCAAGCTGTCGTTGCATTTTCGCAATGGACAAATGAAATGGGCTCGCAAATAGAAAATGTCTACCAAGCGGAGATCCAGGTTGAATATTTATCTCTAGAAGACATTTTTCTGGAGATGAATAATGCGTAATAAATTACTGCGTTTGGGTTTCCTAGCGAAACTATTTTTTTTCTCGCTCTGGGCATTGCGATTGATTTTATTTGTAGGAATTCCCGGTGCAGTAATCGCTATTGCAGGCAAGATAGTTGACTACGGAAGCTTGGAGCCATTTCTTGTTGTAGGGGGCATTACGCTTGCAGCGGGTTCCGTTTGTATTTACGTGGGTGTTGTACTTTTGATGTTTCCCGCGCAGTTAATTTCATTTGTATCCAGTCGCCAATACGGGGTATTGCCATATATTCGCCATTATCTGGCAGTGCTTTTTGTTTGCATGCTTTCAATTTTGCAGGTAGTTGCTTGCTGCATATTGGTGTTCGGCATCAAACGTGAACATGCAATGCATCCCTCTCTTATTGTGGCAATTATGTTGATTGCCAGTTTTATGGTGATTCTTTTTTTTGTGCGTTTGGGTTCAATGCAGTTTTTCTATTTTTTTGTATTACCCGCTTTAGGCTGGTATTTGGTACCAAAATTAAAGTTGATGTCTAGTAGTGTATTAGCTGTAATATTGGTTTGCTTATGGGCTACATTTTTAGGATGGTGGTTTAGTTGGCATCCCAAAAAATATCATAAAAATTTAATTGTCATGAATCCCAGTGAATTAAATAAGCAGAGTTTGTCGTTTTGTTGGGGACTTTATTCTCGCGGAGCAGTTCCGCAAAATCTGGAATCAGGTATCTTATTTGGACAATTTGGTAATAGTTTTTATCAGGTCAGAATGTTCCTAATAACTCTCGTTGTCACAGGATCCGTTTTTGCGCTTATGTTTATGTTGTCTCCCCATGATTTTAGTACTGGATTGATGATTGGTGTAAAAATAGGAATCGGCATCCAGGTTATTCAAGTGGGCTACAACTATTCGCTTGCTGTATTCAAAAATATCAATAAATATTGGTTGTATTTTTCGCTCGAAAGAATGCAGCTTTTCAATGCCGTTGAGCGCAAAGTCGCTGTGTTCTACTTAAAAAATCTCATAGCTATCACATCTATAATTTGGGTAATTTCATTTTTTATTCCTAACTACCTGCCGTTGGAAAATATTGTGTTCTACGTGCTAGTGTCCTTGTTTATTACTCCTTTTACTTTGTATATGGCATTTATTATTTATGCAAAGTGGCGTGGGAATAGCAAAGTCTTTAATTGGATTAATGGAATAGCAATGATGCTGATTTTGGGCGCGTGTTTTTTAGGTTTGAATTTTTTTGGTCATATTTCAGATTACCTTATCTACATCTTAATAATTATATTGGCATCTCTAGCTGTGATATTGGTTATGCGCCAATATGCAAAACGCTTATGGCAACAAGTTGATCTTGTTAGGGTGGCAATCTAATGTTTATATTGAACCCCCAATCCGGTATTCCCATATACCGCCAGCTTGTTGATCAGGTGCGTCGAATGATTGCTGGAGGGCAATTAAAAACAGGTGATGAGCTGCCATCTGTGCGCGAGCTTGCGCATGCACATGCGGTTAATCCAATGACAATTTCCAAAGCTTATTCCATGTTGGAAACTGAAGGGCTTTTGGTGCGGCAGCGCGGCAAACCCATGCAGGTTGCGGCGGAAAATTTACAGTCTAAAACTAAAGAGTCGCGGTTGACGCATTTGCGGCCACAGTTTGAAGGTCTCGCTATGGCAGCTCGTCAGTTAGAAATTTCAGATGATTTGTTGATAAAAGAACTTAAAAAATTTCTGGCAGACCAATAAATTTATAGAGTTTAAAAATAATGCAGAGTACGGAGTGTCAAATGCGCCTATATAAAATTGCCATTATTTTTATTGTGGTCACCTTGGCGGGGTGCAATCGAACCCATAACGATCAGGGTAAAAATATCGCGTGGCTAAATAAATGCCCGGATTTTTCTAAAACAGGTAAAGCACCTGTTGAGCAAAATGCACAATGTGGAAAATTTGAAGTTAAAGAAAATCCGCAAGATCCAGGTAGCGCGATGATTGCTTTAAATATACTGCGCATTCCCGCTGTTAATCCTGCTCCAGAGAAAGATCCACTTTTTATTGTTGCAGGCGGGCCAGGTCAATCCGCGGTGGTGGTAGCAGAATCTATCCACAGTATTTTTAATGATGTGCGTAAAAATCGCGATATTGTTTTTGTTGATCAGCGCGGTACAGGAAAATCCAATCCGTTGGATTGCGATCTCGAAGATGAACCTGAAGCACCTTTGTCGGAAGCTGAGCAAAAAGAGCGCGGGCGAGAAGCGGTAAAAAAATGTATTGAAAAAATTAAAGATCACGCAGCTTTTTATACGACTAATTATGCGGTTACTGATTTGGATTTGGTACGCGCCGAGCTGGGCTATGAGAAAATTAATTTATGGGGCGGCTCCTACGGTTCGCGCGTGGTGTTGGAATATTTGCGTCGCTACCCGGCGCATACACGTACAAGTGTGTTGGACGGTGTTGCTCCCGTGGCCATAGCGTTGCCATGGTCTATGGAGGCCGATGGATTCGCGGCCTTGCAAGCAATCAATAAACAATGTGCTGAAACGCCTGCTTGTGTTTCGCATTACGGCGACGTAGTGCAAAAGGCGCAAAAGATTTCGAATAAATTATTACAAAAATCTGAGGTAATAAAAATTCCACATCCGCGTACTCAGGAAAAAGTTACTGTAAATTTGGCGGCGCAGGATTTTTCTGCGGTAGTACGTTTAGCGCTTTATAGTCGCGACGTATCTTCTTTGCTTCCGCAAGTAATTAGTGAAGCTGAGGCGGGCAACTATGAATTATTTGCATCGCTTATTTATTTGGCAAAGCAAAAAAGCGATATGGCAGGAATAAGTTATGGTATGCACTATGCCATAGCCTGTAATGAAGATTACCCGATTTATAAGGATAAAAATCTAGCGGATTCCAATACATTTTTAAATTCAAAAATGGTGCAGCAATATTCAGAAATTTGTGAGCAGTTTCCGCACGCTGAATTGCCTAAGGACTATTGGGAGCCTGTAAAAAGCGATTTGCCCGTACTTATGCTGTCCGGCGCTATCGATCCTGTTACTCCGCCACATTGGAGCGATTCGGTCGCTAAAAATTTACCGAATGCCACACAAGTCACTGCACCTGGTGGACATCATATTATTACGACTGAAGGCTGCATTTCCCAATTAATTGCAGCGTTTATTGCAAAAGGCGACGGCAAAACTCTGGACACGAAGTGCGCGAGCAATATTCAACCTTTAGCCATTCACATTCCTCCCTCGGCGATTGATAAAACAAAAATTGATGATGAATCAAAAAATGCTGATTCGAAAAATGGCGAAGAAGGAGTAGCTCATGATTCGCATTGAAAATATCAGTAAAACTTTCGGGAATAAAAAAACCGGCGTAATAAACGCGCTAAAAAATATTTCATTTGAGTTGCGCGATGGTGAAATTACTGGATTGCTTGGTGTTAATGGCGCTGGTAAATCTACACTCTTGCGCTTGATTTACGGTTTACAAGTTCCCACTTCCGGCAGTATTTCGATTAATGGTATTGATGTACAAAAAAATCCCGATATTGCGCGAAGGCAATTAGGCGTATTGCCAGATGACACGGGTTTGTATAAGCGATTAACTGCACTTGAAAATATTCATTATTACGGCGAGTTGCAGGGATTGTCATCGGCTGAACTTACAAAAAATTCAAATGATTTAATTAGCTTGTTAAAAATGGAAAATATTTCCCATCGACGTGCGGAAGGTTTTTCGCTGGGTGAGCGAATGAAGACTGCGTTGGCGCGGGCTATTATTCATCAGCCACAACATATTTTATTGGATGAACCAACGAATGGTTTGGATGTAGTAACAACGCGCGCTGTGCGTAATATGCTATTGAGTTTGCGTGACCAAGGCCGCTGTGTTTTATTTTCGAGCCACTTGATGAACGAGGTTGGTGGCTTATGTGATCGTATATTAATTATTGCAGGTGGTGAAATTGTAGCTGATGGCAGTGTGGCGGATATTATTTCACTAGCAGGTACGCTCACGCTAGAGGATGCATTTATAAATCTCTCACAATATGTTGAAGAGGGCGCGCGCGATGTTCAATAAAAATACCTTTAAAATTTCGCTTGCGATTTTTCGTAAAGAATTAAAAGACGCTTTTCGCGATAGACGCACCTTACGCTTGGCTTTTCTGCCGCCAGTTTACTTTGTTGCTATTTTTGTTGGCCTGGTTTTCTTTTCTATTAGCATGGTGAACGATAAAAAAATCGCCGGTGTGAGTTCCATTCCGGTGTACGTGGAGGGTGAACAAAATTTACCGGAGTTAGTCGCCTGGTTGCGTGAGCAGGGCGCCGTTATTAAAACGATTGAATCGGGTGCATATCAACAAATAAAAGATAAAAAAATTGATTTTGCATTGATTATCCCCGATGAGGCCAAAGAAAAGCGAAGCAAAGGCGAATCCGCTCCTGTGTGGTTGATTTACGATGGAGCTAATCAAAAATTATCGTCCAGCATCGGGTTTGTGCGTTCGCAATTTTATAGGTGGAGCAGTCGCGTTGGTGCAGTTAATTTAATGGCGCGAGGTGTAGCACCGGATGTAGGCAGCCCAATAACGCTTCGTGAAGATAATATTGCCGATGAACAAAAGATGAGTGTGTATTTATTGGCGAGTGTGCCATTAACATTATTAATGGCAGCTTTTATTGGTAGCGTTGGGTTTTCGGCGGATATGACTGCTGGTGAACGCGAGCGCCGCTCGCTTGAATCACTTTTAATTACTCCGGCATCCACCTTTGCCATTTTTTCAGGTAAGTGGCTGACATCAGTTTTATTAACAGTTGCCATCTTAATCATGCAGCTTGTCCTGCTCGCTATAGCATTTCGATTCTTGCCTTTTAACCAATTAGGTTTGCGTGTAGATGTAAACTATGTCGATTTATTTAATATATTTTGCGCGTTGTTACCGGTAGTTTTCTTTGCTGTTGGTTTGCAATTAAGTTTATCTATTTTTGCAAAATCATTTAAAGATGCCCAATCGCTCATTGCCGGTTTGCTATTTGTGCCTATGCTATTAAATTTTTACACCATATTTAACCCCGGTGTTTTTTACGATTGGTGGCTGTGGGTACCGGTGCTCGGGCAGGCAGTAGTTATTAAAGAAATTTTGTTAGGCGGAACGCTGATTGGTTTGACACTGTTAAAGTTTTGGTTGGTGGCGATTGGCATAACCTTCTTCACGTTCTGGTTGGGCATTAAACAGTTACGACGCCCAAAGATCGTTTACGGACAATAATTTTTCAGGAAGGAGGCGGCATGAAGTTAAAATGGATAATTATACTTTTGGTGGCTGTATTCATTATTGCAGCTGCACGTTATCTCGCATCTGGTGAAAATGTAGGCGCTAGTTTTGTAGCGCCTACATCTACAACCTCCTCGTCTATTAATAATCAATTGATGGCTAACGAACCAAACTCATCATTACCAGCAAGTGCTGCTAGTTCATCCGTCAATGTTTCTGTCTCAACCTCTTTGCTTTCAGCATCAAGTAAAATTAGCTTATCGGGTGCACGTGTTGAAGCCTTGCCGGAAATTGTTAATTTTTTAAATCAGTTGGATAATGCAATTATCCCCAAGATTTATTTGCCAGATCCAAAACGAGATTCCAGCTTCGATTATCGAAAAGGTTCGGTCGCAGCTTTTAAAGCTAAAGCCTTGGATGGCGATCCTTATGCAGCTTATATCTATGCAGAACATGTGGTCAAAAATAAAGTGCGTTCAATTACGGATGCGGGCACATATTCTTATGAGCAAAATTCCAACAAGCGAGTTGCCGGTATGGATGAAGCCCGGGAATTTTATATACGTGCATTTAAAGGTGGCCTCAAGTTAGCAGCCAATGATTTGGGCCAGTTATTTGCAAACTCGCGAAACGAAGGTGATCGTATCGAGTCGTTGGCGTGGCGAAAAATTTCATTTGCCGTTGGTGAAGGTGAGCGTTTCGATTGTTTAAGAAATTCTACGCTCTGTATAGTTAAAGATTTTAATAATTTAAATCGCTTGGAATATTTTTATCCATGTCTATCTAGTGCAGGTGATATCTGCACACAAAACGAATACGATACCGCTATGACGTTAGCACTGCAGTATGCAGACTCGTTAGACTTTGCGATTAGTAATAAGGTAACTCGATAAACCCGCAAACAAGCGGGTTTTTTGAACGTTTTGGTAGCTCAATAATTTAATGAGTCTTAAAGGCTTGTCTTGCCAGCAAATTCCATTGTCCTTTTTGCTTTTGCCAAATTAACAAAACACCAATATCAACATTACCAGGCTTGCCTTGGTCGTTGGTAGTGGCGATCAGTGTGTGGCGAACAATGGCGGTGTCTTTAACAATTTGTATCTTCTGATCCTTCAGTTCAATTGTGACAAAATCGGATTTTCCGCTCACAATTTTTTCAATAAATTCTGCCTGGTTTTCAACGTGACCGCCTGAGTGACCATAATTGAGTTCGGAAGCGGTAACTTCTTTCAGTTTTTTTGCATCAGCATCAATCATGGCGGTGCGTAATTGCTCAACGCGAGCTTCAATTTTTTGGATTGTTTTGGAATCATTTTCAGCCATAGCTGACGTGGCGAAACCGAGAGTTAACATCCAAAGAGAAAGGAAAATCGTTTTTTTCATGGTAATGGCTCTGTGTTATTGGGTCTAATTTTTATTGAACGATAACCTTGCCGATGCTGCATCCATCTTGTTCTTTAACATGCACATCTTGTGTGCGTGGCATAGCGAATGACAAAAACTATGCTTAATGGATTGCGCACCGAAATATACCATAGGTTCTCAAAATATTTTAGCGTGCCTCATTTTAGTTCTGATAAAACGATCATTTTTAATGATTACAGTTAGATATGATTTACTGCTCTTTCAGAATCCGTTCATATTCCAACTCGGTTTTTGACAAAGTTAAGTACAACGACAAGACTATCTCTACGATTTGAATAAGTTAAAATCTTTTAGTTATTTTGATGCCAAGGAGAAGTTATGCTAGATACCATCCGTAATTTGAATGCTGATTTTGATGCAATATTCGATGAAGCTGTGCAATCGCCCAAAGAGGATGTGCGCGGTTCACGCTCAGCCCTGCCGCTTGATGTTTATTATTATCTCAGCGAAGTTCAGCGTATTGCTTTGAACAGTTTGGAAAATTTTGGGTGGGAATTGGCATTTATTCGTCGTCCTTTATTTGTGCCACCAGTGGTGGTTGTTAAAAATTCTGCGCAAGCCAAATTTGCTATTTTGGAAGAAGATGGCAGCATGAATTTATCGCCCTCTGCGAAATGGCGTCATTAGATTTTTTTGGGATTATGCGTCACAGGGAGTGTAAGGATATTTTTCTTTCCACCGCTTAGTAGATGTGTAGCTAATGGCAAGTTAGTGTACGGACAATGTTAACGTTTTTCTGACCCCTGCTCAGCGGATGAGGAGGGGTTTTTTTTGAGTGTAATTTAATTTTTACGTAGCAGTTATGTTCAGTTCTAATTCATTGTAAAAAATCTAGCATAAAGCCGTTAAACCTTAAGGAGGTTTGCGGTGAACAATAAATATTTTGTGTTGCTCGTCTGCTTTTTATTAACAGCTTGCGGTGGTGAAGAAGCTGATCATTCCTTTAATCCTGCTCCCAGTTTAGTGCGTTTTGATGTTGTTGATAGTTATGGTGTAGACACCGCAACGTCCAATCAGCCATTAACAATTGATCCCTATATTTATAATGGTTTGTTCGATGTGTTTTGGCGAGTAAACAGTTTGGAAGATTACCGCGTAAATATTCGCATTAACTCAACCGCTAGTGTTAATAATTCAATTTTAGTGT
>Ga0247741_1000680_pt1 | contig 18768 bp, 14 predicted proteins | sample UWRJL213509R2_FD_180945 | JGI IMG/M metagenome (GOLD analysis project Ga0247741, IMG submission 180945) | Plant litter microbial communities from Arlington Agricultural Research Station in Wisconsin, United States - UWRJ-L213-509R-2 | ecosystem: Environmental > Terrestrial > Plant litter >... | reverse complement strand
GAGAATTTCATCGCAGTTTTTCATTGTGGTTATTTATAACAGCCGCTCCTATCACGCTCTGTATGCGAGCGCACATAGAATTTCAGAATTGAAAAAAATGCGGAGAGAAACTAAAGGAATTTTTAGATGAGTTGAATTGCGCGAAATTAAAATGCTTAAGGCGCCATTTTATGGTTTTCGTAGCGCCAAAATTAACTCCTGCTTGTTCATGGCAGAGCGGCCATGGATACTTTTATTGCGTGCTTTAATGAGTAACTCAGTTTTTGTTTGAGATTCCAAAGCATCATCCTCCGATTTTGCCTGCTTGGTTTTAACAGCATTGTGCGCGGAGTCCTCTCGTGCCTTTGCTTTATCTGTAGCAGTAGTGTGCTTGCCAGAACCTGAGCGCTCACCACCACCTGATTGTTTATTTACAGTTGCCCAAGCAATTGCTTCTGCTTTCTTTTTCCGTATACCCTGATTTTCATAGGCTATTTCAATATGTTCTGCTTTTCTTTTTTGCTGTTCAGAATATTTTTCTTTGCTACCTTGTGGCATATCTCTTCCCCAATAATTATGAAAGTAGTTAGAAAATATCAGTATTCAAAAATGTAAAGTTCTAAAGATGACGCGTTTCGCTGGGTGGATTTTGCCAGTTGTCATGTAGGCCATCTGAATAATAAATTGGGGCATTTACGAGTTCGTCAATGTCTACGTCATCCAGACAGGCAGCATGGATACTATAAAAATCTCCACCAAGTTCTTGTAGATGCCCGCGTCCAAATGTGCGAACACCGCAAGTAGTGCAAAATAAATTGTGAATCGAATGAGTGTTGAATTGATAATCGCTTAGGTCATTTTCACCAGTGAGCAGGGTGAATGCATCAGGTTTTATATTGAATCCCCAGAAACGGGATTTCCTACAAAACGAACAATTACATTTGCCAGTGCCCTTTGAAATATCCAGCTTCACTCTAATTTTGACTTTCTTGCAGTGACAACTGCCATGGTAAGTTTTTTCCATGATGCGATCCTCTGTTTACATCAAATTCATAAAGTGATTACGAAAAAATGGCGCAAAATTTTTGCGCCATTTTTATTACTTTCATGAAATATTATTTCGGATAAGTTTTAGCTAATTCCTGAGCTACATGCAGGTGATGCTCAAGTTTTGGTAAAGTTGCTACCGCAAAACTTGCTAATTCAGCGTCAGGCGATACAGATGCCTTTTTGAATAATTCGATAGCATCTTTGTGAGCACTAACTTGGTTGTTCGCATAAGCCGCGTTAAAAGATTCTCCTTCACGTTGCTTTAAAACAGCTGCTTTTGCTTTATTTAACAGTTCCGCTTCAGTTGCTACCTTTAGCTTCTTTTTACTGGCGATGGTAGCGAGCTCTCTATTAGCTGCTGTGTGATCTTTGATAATGGATTGTGCAAAAGCTTTTACATCTGCCGCGGTAGATTTTTCCAGTGCCAGCTTTGCAGTTTCAATTTCTGCAACGCCTGCTGCTGAAGCATCCTCAACGAAGTCGTCTGCATCAATAGTGTCAGCAGCCATTGCAGAACCCGCGACCATGCTTAAAGCAAATGCGAATGCGCCTGTTAACAAAAGGTTAGTTTTTTTCATTTTGATACCTCGATTAATGTAAATGTTTTCTGACTCTAAAGATTCGGAGGCTATATCTGCCTACCTTGGAGCGAATATTGAAGATATGCGAATGTTAGATCAGTGCGCTGGTTAACCTAAATATTAATGATAATTTTTAAAATTTTTTATAAATTTTTTTTAAAAAATATTATTACATAATAATGTTGCAGGAGATCTATTGAACTTATAAAACTATAAAGATCGTAATTGGTAATTGCAAAACGCTCTAAAAATCTATTGAAATAATAAAAACCCAGTGCTTATATTAAAAGTGAGTGAGTTCTATGCACTCATGTTTTTTATAAATTATTCAACTTAAAAAATTGAGGTCACTATCATGAGTCAACAAAACAAAGGTAATTTTGCAGACAACCCTAAAGCTGCTTCTGAAGCTGGCAAAAAGGGCGGCAAGGCCAGTCAATCCAAAACAACGTCTAAGCAGACTGGGAACTCTAAAGGGAGTCATAAGTCTTGAGGTATAGGCAATGTAGAAAAATCGAGGTGGTGTCACCTCGATTTTCTAAAGCAGCTAATGTTTATTTAGTTTTATCACTTTGACAGTTAAAAATTGAGAGAAAAAATGAAAAACCTTGAATTATTAATTGTACGACAGATTGTATTTGCCCTAATTCCGTTGCCAGAGATGAGCTGCAGAAGCGGTCAGTTAACATCAAGTGTGCCAGCACCAATTTCCTTAGTGGGCATGAAGTAGATCCATAAAAAAATAAGTAGGTGAAAGATGGTTAAAGAATTTGCGCGCCATATTGCATGGACAGAAGTTATGAAAGAAGGCTTGGGTTTTGTCGGTTTAATTGAATATCAGCGAAGGGCGCCGTGTTCAATGGTACATGTGTTATGGGTCGTAGGTCCTCACCTAAGTGATGAAGATCATGCGGAGATGGCCGCGACTGCGATGTTAGAAAATATTAGCGAAATCACCGAATATGACAGTGTAATTTACAGTGATGGAGTAGCGCTTTAATGTTGGACTAACGCAGTTGTGCTTTTCAACTTTCATGTAAGACATTTACATGGCAGTACAAAGTTATAGGTAAACATTAAATTAGGTAAATACAATGGGTCGAGCAATTTGGAAAGGCGCGATAAGTTTTGGACTGGTTCATATTCCCGTTGCGCTACATTCGGCTACTTCTTCCCAGTCAATTGATTTTGACTGGTTAGACGAACGGAGCATGGAGCCAGTGGGATATAAACGTGTTAATAAAGTAACTGGCAAAGAAGTAACAAAAGAACATATAGTCAAAGGCGTTGCACACGAAAAAGGGCGCTACGTAATTTTATCGGAAGAAGAAATCCGACTAGCGCACCCTGCATCAACGCAAACTATCGATATTTTTTCGTTTATTGATAGTGATGAAATTCCCCTCGCCAATATTGATACTCCTTATTATTTATCTCCTGATAAACGCGGCGAAAAAGTTTATGCATTGCTGCGAGAAACCTTAATTGATAGTAAAAAAGTTGCGCTTGCTTACGTGATTTTGCATACACGTCAGCACTTGGCAGCGCTGATGCCAATAGATTCCGCACTCGTGCTTGTATTATTACGTTGGCCAGCTGAAGTCCGCAGTATTGATGAACTCGCATTGACCAAAACCACAACTCACGCTGATTTGAACAAAAGTGAAAAAGAAATGGCAAAACGCCTCGTTAATGATATGGCGGGGAGTTGGGAACCTGATAATTATCGTGATACTTTTCAAGAAAAAATTATGCAGCTGGTTGATAAAAAAGCTCGCGACGGTGAAATTGAAAATGTTGAAACTGATCCCGGAAGCGAACAACGCAAAAGCGCTGATATCATTGACTTGACTGAATTGTTAAAACGTAGCCTGCGCGGTAAAGATGATGGCAATAAAAAAACCACAGTTACAAAAAAAGAAGTAGCTGTAGCATCTGCAAAAAAAACGGGTAAAGCGTCCAAACCAACCACTAGTAAGACTACACCGGATAAAAAGTCATCGACATCACCTAAGAAAAAAGCTGAATCAACGACTAAAAAAGCTGAGGCAGTGAGCACTAAAAAAGCCAAGTCAGCGGCGAGATAGGCTATGACTGAAGCACTGAATGAATATAATCGAAAACGAGATTTCAAATTAACGGCAGAACCCTCGGGCCACATTAAACATAAAAAAAATAAAAGTAGCGCTCATGCATTAACTTTTGTAATTCAAAAACATGATGCGCGTAGGTTGCATTATGACTTTCGCTTAGAATTGGATGGCACGTTAAAAAGTTGGGCAATTCCTAAGGGGCCGAGTTTGGACCCGAGCGATAAGCGTCTTGCAGTCCATGTTGAAGACCACCCTATAAGTTACTCTGAATTTGAAGGTTCGATTCCCCATGGCCAATACGGCGGTGGCGATGTCATCGTTTGGGATCGTGGTATCTGGGAACCGATCGGTGACGCCTCGCAGGCTTATAAATCCGGCAAACTGAAATTTAATTTAGTTGGCGAGAAACTTACTGGGGCTTGGACACTGGTACGCACGCATCTTCGCGCTAGTAGTGATAAAGAACAATGGTTACTTATTAAAGAGCGGGACGAAATTGCGCGACCCTCATCCGAATACGATATTGTTAGTGAGCAACCGCAAAGTGTCATAAGTGGAGCTCTTATTAAACCCAAGTCTAGTGCGAAAGCATCTACTAAAACAAAATCAGCGCCAAAAGCGGCAAATAAAAAATCTGTTGAAACATCGGCGAAAAAAACTTCATTAAAAAAAATGGTAGTTAATGAACCAGCATTGAAAAAAACTGTAAAAACTTTATCAAAAAAATCTCCCATTCCGCTAACGTTTTCTCCTGAGCTTGCAACCCTGGTTAGTGAACCGCCAGCAGGTGATTGGCTTTACGAAATTAAATATGATGGTTACCGCATTCTTACTCGTGTTAAAAACGGTGAGGTGCACATGTTTACTCGTAACGGTCATGATTGGACCGACAAATTACCTTTACAAGCAAAAGCTATTGCCGATTTAGCATTGGAGGATTCGTGGTTGGATGGTGAGGTCGTGGTATTGAATGATACTGGCTTACCAGATTTCCAAGCGTTGCAAAATGCATTTGATATCGGCAAAAGTCACCACATTATTTATTATGTTTTTGATGCACCTTTTTTAAATGGTGCTGATCTTAAAAATGAGCCTATTGAAACCAGACGCGGTCTGCTTGAAAAAATTATCCCTTCCAAAGCAAAAATACCCCTTCGATTTTCCGCCGCATTTGCTCTCGATCACAACAATGTATTAGCAAGCGCATGTGCTATGGAGTTAGAAGGAATAATTGGGAAGCGTGCTGGCAGCCCTTATGTTAATAGGCGAAGTGGTGACTGGATCAAGCTAAAGTGTCGGCTGCGACAAGAGTTGGTGATCGTTGGTTATACGAGTCCGCAAGGTGCGCGCTCGGGGTTCGGTGCGCTTTTAGTTGCTGTGCATGAGGCCATAGGTAAACCCGAATTGCGTTACGCTGGGCGAGTTGGCACGGGCTTCGACGAAAAAAAATTACAAGATATTTTTAAGAAATTAAAAAAACTTGAACGTAAAGATTCCCCGTTGTCGCACAAACTTAACGGACCGCAAATGCGTGGCGTGCATTGGGTAGAGCCTAAATTGATCTGCGAAGCTGAATTCGCTCAATGGACAGGCGAGGGCGTGTTGCGACAAGCTGCCTTTATCTCACTGCGTACTGACAAACCAGTGCGCGATATTATTCGCGAGCAAGCGCAATCACCGAAGGACTTGCCTCCACCTGAAACTAACCTTGAGAAAAATAATGTTGAGAAAGATAAAGTGAAATCGTCCAGCAAATCTTCAACCGAATCAGTGATAGTCTCAAAATCTATCAAAACGAAAAGTGTTTCGAAGAAATCTGAAAAGAATGTAGCAGATAAAGAAGTAGTTTCGAAAATTGCCATCACTCATCCTGATCGAATTATTGACCCGGATTCTAATGCGACAAAAAAAGATTTAGCGGTGTTCTATGGTGAAATTTCAAAGTATGTATTGCCACATCTTGATGATCGCCCCGTTTCCATTTTGCGTTTGCCTGAAGGTATAGGCGGCGAACAATTTTTTCAAAAACATACAGAACATTTAGCTATTCCTAACATTAAACATTTGGATAAATCTCTCGACCCAGGTCACGCCGCATTAATGGAAATAGACAGCGTTCAGGCGCTTGTGGGCGCAGTGCAAATGGGCACTATTGAATTACATACCTGGGGTTCCAAAACTGACAAGATTGAAGCACCTGATCGTATAACACTCGACCTCGATCCTGACCCGGCTTTGCCTTGGCGTAGTGTTGTGGAAGCAACGCGTTTAACGCTCGCGCTTTTGGATGAGCTGAAGCTGGACGCTTTTGTAAAAACTACTGGTGGTAAAGGCATGCACGTTGTTATACCTATCAAACCGGATGCAGATTGGGAATACATTAAAGAATTTTCAAAAACAATTTCCACCTTTATGGCACGCCAAATTCCCGAGCGCTTTGTTGCAAAAATGGGCCCTAAAAATCGTGTAGGTAAAATTTTTATCGATTATCTACGCAATCAACGTGGCGCTAGTACCGTGTCAGCATTTTCAGTTCGCGCGCGACCCGGACTGCCGGTGTCTGTTCCTATCACACATGATGAACTTGCTAAATTAACAGCATCATCGCAATGGACAATTGCAAATTTACACGAGCGTCTCGATGGCTTAAAAACGGATCCTTGGGAAGGTTATCAATGTCGCAAAGGCATTACTAAAGTGATGTGGAATAAATTGTCTTAATACGAATGTAAAAATTATTATTGAAGTTGGTGAAGATGTTGTGCGACTTTATGTTCCGTTGAAAATCGCGCTATGTTGTTTGCCGCACAGATGCTCATGACCTATTTCCTGAATGATAAAACGTTAATATTCGGATAATGGAAATAGGCATAACCATGGCAAAAAAAAGCAAAAGTAGTGCAGTCCCAAAGGACAATTTTCTAAAGAATCCGACGTGGTATAAAGACGCGGTCATCTATCAAGTACACGTTAAATCCTACTTTGACGCCAATGACGATGGGGTTGGCGACTTTACCGGGCTTATAGAAAAACTTGACTACATTGCTGGCCTCGGCGTAAATGCAATTTGGCTCTTGCCTTTTTATCCTTCCCCCATGCGCGACGATGGTTATGATATTGCTGAGTATCGCGCGATTCATCCCGCTTACGGAACCATGGCTGATGCACGCAAATTTATTGCAGAAGCACACAGGCGTGGACTACGCGTTATTACGGAAATGGTTATCAACCATACCTCTGATCAACATCCCTGGTTTCAAAAATCGCGTCATGCCAAAAAAGGTTCCAAGGCGAGAGATTTTTATGTGTGGTCAGATACAAATCAAAAATACGAAGGCACACGTATTATTTTTTCGGACACCGAAAGTTCAAATTGGACGTGGGATGCAGTAGCAGGGCAATATTTTTGGCATAGATTTTATAGCAACCAACCAGATTTGAATTTCGATAATCCAGAGGTGCTTAAAGAAGTTTTAAGCATCATGCATTACTGGTTTGATATTGGTGTGGATGGTTTGCGCTTGGATGCAATTCCTTATCTGGTAGAACGCGAAGGCACTCTCAACGAAAATCTTCCTGAAACACACGCCGTATTAAAAGCCATTCGTGCTGATCTTGAAACGCATTATCCTGACCGTATGTTATTGGCTGAAGCAAATTTATGGCCGGAGGATATTCAACAATATTTTGGTAATGGTGATGAGTGTCATATGGCATTTCACTTTCCATTAATGCCGCGCATGTACATGGCGATTGCGCAAGAAGATCGCTTTCCGATTATTGATATTTTGCGGCAGATGCCAGAAATTCCTGCGAATTGCCAATGGGCAATTTTTTTGCGCAATCACGACGAACTTACGCTCGAAATGGTGACTGATCAGGAGCGCGATTATTTGTGGAACCATTACGCTGCGGATAAACGTGCGCGAATTAATTTAGGTATTCGCCGCCGTCTTGCGCCCTTAGTTGAACGCGACCGTCGCCGCATCGAATTACTCAATAGTTTATTGCTTTCAATGCCAGGTACGCCCACGCTTTATTACGGCGATGAAATTGGTATGGGAGATAATATTTTTCTCGGCGACCGTCACGGTGTGCGCACGCCCATGCAATGGACTGATGACCGCAATGGCGGATTTTCGCGCGCTGACCCAGCCAGTTTAATTGCGCCTGCGATTATGGACCCGCTCTACGGTTTTCAGTCAGTTAACGTAGAAGCGCAAGCGCATGATACGCATTCATTATTAAATTGGACGCGCCGAATGCTTGCAGTGCGCAAACAGCAAAAAGCGTTTGGTCGCGGCACTCTAAAACTTCTAGCTCCTGCGAATCGTCGCATCCTCGCGTATTTACGTGAATTCACCGGTGATGATGGCGCTACCGAAATTATTTTGTGCGTGGCAAATGTGTCACGCGCTGCGCAGGCCGGTGAATTGGATTTATCGGGTTACGCTGGAAAAATTCCAGTAGAAATGGTTGGCGGAACTTCATTCCCAGTCATTACAAAATTAAATTATTTACTGACATTACCGCCTTACGGATTTTATTGGTTTTTATTATCTGACGAGTCGCAAATGCCGAGCTGGTATGTAGCGCCCACTGAGCGTTCACCAGAATTAACAACTGTCATTATTAAAAACGGTATTGAAGATCTTACTGAAAATCCTGCCCGTGCTTTGTTGGAGACCCAGGCGTTATCCGCGTATTTGCCTAAATGTCCGTGGACTGGCCATCTTGGCGAGCCTGTCGATAGTGTAAAACTCACGCGTGTTAACTCTATTGGCGAAGCAGGTGAATTATTAATTTTTACTGAGTTAGAAGTTGATGTGCGTGGCTCCATCGAGCACTACTTTTTGCCGCTCGGATTTGTTCAGGACCATTTGGCAGGCACGGCATCACAACAACTTGCGGTATCACGTCTGCGTCATAAACGCACGGCGGGTTTATTAACTGATGCGTTCACCTTGCCAGAATTTAATCGCAAAATAGTTAGCTACATTCGCGATCAGGTGGTGAAGCCAATAGACGGCGGCGAGTTACGATTTATAACGCTATCTGGCGCAGCGCAATATCTACAAAATCTTGAGCAAAAAACCGCTGACGAAAAAAATGTTGAAGAAATTAATGTTGTAGCAACTGCTGAAGTTTATGGCTCAGTCGTTATCGACGAAAAATTAGTACTCAAACCTATTCGCAAACTGGTGCCCGGTGTTCATCCCGAAATCGAAATGAATGCTTATTTGAGCCAGCTTGGTTTTTCAAATATTGCGCCTTTGTTAGGGGAAGTGAAGCGGGTAAATGACAAGGAAGAATTTACGCTCATGATCCTGCAAGGTTACATAAACAATCAGGGCGACGCGTGGCAATGGACACAAAATACGCTTGAGCGCGCATTGCGTGATCGTTTAACGGCGGGTACTTCTTCGATGGATATGCAATTCCCTGCGTTAGAGGAGCTGCAAAGTTTTGCGCAAATGATTGGCCGCCGCTTAGGCGAAATGCACGTCTTGCTGGCTAAACCTGCCAAGAATACTAACTTTGGTTATCTTGAAACGTCTTCATCAGAGCTTACACGTTGGGTGAAATCCATTAAGGATCGCTTGCAACAAGTTCTCGACATGTTGCGTGATAATCCTGCCAAAGAAGCTGTTGCACTGCTTGCCAGTGCAAAAGAGTTATCGGCCGCGATTAAAACGCTTGGTGCCAAAGCTAGTAAAGGTGTACGCATTCGTATTCATGGAAACTTTACTTTGGCGCAAGTCTTGGTAGTGCGTAGTGATGCTTACTTCGTGCACTTTGAAGACGGGCTTTCCAAGGGAACTCTGGACGATGACCTTCGTCAAAGTCCTTTGAAAGATGTGGCCGACATGCTGTGCTCATTTGATGATGCCGGTGCAGTTGCCATTCGCAGTGCGCAGGCCGTTAACAGCGGCTCGCAGGCTGAGCAAATACGCGCTATAGCAGCTACTTACAAAGGTCAGGTGCATGAAGCATTTTGCGAAGCATATTATGCGGCCGCGTCTGAATCGCCAGCATTGGGTAAGCAGAGCAGCAATGAAGCGAGCTTGAAACTTTATCGTATCGACAATAGATTGCGAGAGATTCAGAAATGCTTACATCACCCAGACTCATTGGAAGTTGTAATACAAGGTTTGAATAACATTCTAAAATCTTTAGAGTCATGAGGATTCGGGAGTAAATGTTTAAAATTTGCCAATGTAATCATGATTGAGGCAAACCGAACATAAGTAATGTAGTTTTTTAGACAGTGGTGTTTGCGTCAGTTGTTTAGGGCAAGTGACAAGTTGTTAACAATTGTGCAAGCGCGCTTCACCCAGTTGCTAAGGATTGGCACTGTGAGTATGCTGCTTAGCTATTGCGTTCAACTTAATAAGTATTTGAGCTTCAGTTTTAGAGGGCCTGGTTGGTCTTTCAATATTAAGTATCTGGTTAATAAATACCGCCAAGAGGTTTACGATGCGTAATTTAGGTGTTTTAAGTTTGATGTTGGCGATTTTTTGTTTGAGCGCTTGCGCCACCAAGCCTTATGTTTCGACTGATTACGAAGAAACTTATAATTTCGCTGCGCTCAAGACATTTTCATTGAAAAGTGAAAAATTGGACACGAAAGAAAATATCCTTATTTCGCCATTTACTTTTTCTCATATCCATAGTGTGGTGAATACCGAACTTTCTAAACGGTACCAAGCTGTTGCTGAAAATGCATCGCCGGATTTTTACGTAAGCTATCACGTCGTAATGGAAGAGAAATTAGACCCCACTACCTATGACGAGCTTTACGGGTACGGTTTTTGGGGAAGAGGTTATCGTTACCCCTCACCACTTTTTTATCATCCACCTATGGGCGGTGTGCGAGTTTATAACCAGGGTAGTTTAATTATCGATATGGTAGACGCTAAAACCCAGCAACCTATCTGGCGTGGCGTTTCAGAAAAAAGATTGAACCGTGGCTTAAATCCACAAAAGCAACGCGAAATTTTAACCAGTGCTGTGCTAGAAGTATTAGCACAATTCCCACCGGTAAAATAATGCGGTGATAATAAAATATTTATTTTAAATGGCCGCAATGCGGCCATTTTTTATGGTGTGTTTATGAATGATCCTGAATTACAGCCCCAACAAAACGCAGCGTTAAATACGAACTTGGCAATGGACCCAAAACCTGTAATCACCCCTGCAAGTGTGCGTATGGCTGCAATGAATTTGTTAACCATGCGTGAGCATTCCGCAAAGGAGCTTCATGCAAAACTTGCCAAAAAATTTGAATCAAATGAATTAATATCGGAAGTCATTCAAAAACTGCTAGATGATGGTTTGCAAAGCGACGAGCGTTTTGCCGAGGCTTTTGTGAAAATGCGATTAAGGCAAGGAAAGGGCGCACTGGTCATTCGTATGGAGTTAAAAGAAAAAGGAATCCCAAATAATTTAATTGAAAAATTTATCACAAAGTCTGAAGAAAGCTATGGAGAAAATATAGATTGGAACCAAATGGCTCTGAAAGCTTACGTAAAAAAATATGGTAAAACCCCCGATTTTAGAAATTCTTTAAGTGATCTTAAAGAGAAAGCCAAGCGAGTTCGATTTTTAACCGCAAGAGGTTTTTCATCGGCCAACATCCAATATGTTTTTAAATGCACTGATTTGGGCCTGGATGAGGAAGGTGATAATTAATCGGAATTAATTCATCGAGTGTAATATGCTTCGGGTAAACAAGTGTTAAAATCCCGTGATTTTTTGGGTCAGGGTCTAAAATACCGCATCTTAAAATATAGTTTCAAACGCAATAAAAATACTTCACCATAATTTCATCACTGTTAACGTTGAGATTTACTATGCCTTTGTTTTTTGCAGCGCGTCTGTTCATTTCTGGAATACTCATTTTCACTGCATCTGCTTTTGCACAAAAGTCAGATCGTAGTGAACAAACCATCGGTGTAATTGTTCAATCTGCAACAGTTCGCGATTTGCAGAATAATATTGAAGCTTTAGGTAATTTGCGTGCTTATGAATCAACACTTATTACTGCAAAAACAACAAAAACCGTAACTCATATTCGTTTTGATGATGGTCAGAGAGTTAATAAAGGTGAGGTGTTGGTCGAGATGACTAACGCTGAAGAGTCTGCATTAATGGATGAAGCGCGTTTGACAGCAGAGGAAGCGAAAAAGCAATTGGAACGCACCCAGTCACTCGCAAAAACCGGCGCGGCTTCTCCTGCGATGTTGGATGAATTGAAACGTAATTACGATACGTCCAACGCACGATTTTTAGCGATGCAAGCCCGCTACAAAGATTTATTAATCACTGCGCCCTTTAATGGCGTGGTTGGGTTGCGAGATATCAGTATAGGTGGTTTGGTAACTCCGGGACAAACCATTACTACGCTTAATGATGACGGCAAAATGAAGTTGGATTTTACGGTTCCGGCCGTTTACTTGCTCAGTTTACGTATAGGTTTGCCCATAGAAGCTCAAAGTAGAGATCTTGGCGATAAAATATTTAAAGGCAAAATATTTAGTATTGACAACCAGGTTGACGAAGCTACCCGCTCAATTAAAGTACGCGCGATTTTGGACAATCCTACACGCGAGTTACAGCAAGGTTTATTAATGACTGTGGTAGTGCACGCTGATATTCGCAAAGCGATAGTCGTGAGTGAGGCATCATTGATTCCGATGGGGAGCAATAATTTTGTATTTGTTTTGCAACCCAATAAAGATAATAAAGCTGATTCATGGTTAGTGGAAAAACGTCAGGTTTATATTGGTCAAAGATACAAAGGCTTGGTGGAAATTGAAAAAGGCCTGCAAGCAGGTGAAAAAGTAGTAACTCATGGCATACAAAAAATACATGCTGGCCAGCCAGTAAAAATTATAGCGGAGCAATCTAACGACCCTGCAAAGAAAACTGAAACACTTCCCGAATTATTGCAACAGCAAAAGCCGCAGCAGAAAGAACTGCAACAGAATAAACAAGAGGGCAAGTAATTATGATGCTCTCAGATGTTTCAATTCGGCGCCCGGTTTTTGCGTCAGTTATTTCTTTATTATTAGTCGCCTTCGGTATTCTCGCGTTTGATCGTTTATCGTTGCGCGAATATCCTAATATTGATCCTCCCATAGTTTCCATTCGCACAAGTTATCCCGGTGCCGCTGCTAACATTGTTGAAACGCGCATCACCAAGCCATTGGAAGATCGTATAGCTGGTGTTGAAGGAATTCGTGATATTGAATCCAGCAGTGAAAATGGTGTTTCCAATATCACCGTTATTTTTAATATCGAACACGATATTGAAGCAGCGGCAAATGATATACGCGATAAAATCTCCGGTGCTGTAGGCTCTCTGCCTGAAGAGGCAATTGCGCCTGAAGTGCAAAAAATCAATTCCGATGATGATGTCATTATTTGGATGAGTTTAGTTGGCGACAATATGTCGGTGCCGGAGTTATCTGATTATGCCAAACGTTATGTGGTTGATAAATTTTCTGCGGTTGAAGGCGTGGCACGTGTGCGAATTGGTGGTGAGCAACGCTATGCAATGCGCGTGTGGCTGGATCGAAAAAAACTCGCTGCACATAATTTAACGGTTGATGATGTCGAAAAAGCTTTACGTGCGGAAAACGTAGAACTACCAGCTGGCAGTATTGAATCGCAAGAGCGTCAATATACTGTGCGTATGGCGCGAACTTATCGTACCCAGGAACAGTTTTCACAATTAACAGTGAAGGCTGGCGCGGATGGTCATTTAATTCGCTTGGGCGATATAGCAACTGTTGAAAAGGGTACCGTTGAAGATCGGAATTTATATCGCGGTAACGGTGTTGCGCAGGTCGGTATTGGTATTATCAAACAGTCTACTGCCAATACGTTAGATGTCTCCCACGGTGTGCAGAAGCAAAGGGCGAATATGAATGCCACGCTTCCCAAAGGCATGACCATGGATGAAAGTTTTAACAGCGCAATTTTTATCGAACGTGCAATTCACGAAGTTTACATCACACTTGTTCTTGCTGTGTTTCTCGTCGTGCTGATTATCTATCTTTTTCTTGGCAGCGTTCGCGCCATGATTATTCCCGCCGTTGCAGTTCCCGTTTCTATCATCGCTACCTTTACCGTATTAGCCGCAATGAATTTTTCGGTAAACATGCTGACCTTGCTTGCACTGGTATTAGCGATTGGGCTAGTAGTGGATGATGCGATAGTTGTATTGGAAAATATTGTTCGACACATTGAAGAAAAAGGTAAACCGATTTTATTAGCGGCTTATGATGGTGTACGCGAAGTAGGCTTCGCTGTTATTGCCACCACCTTGGTATTAATTTCTATTTTTATTCCTATCGTATTTGTTAAAGGCGATGTAGGGCGATTATTTTCTGAGTTCGCCGTTACCATGGCAGCGGCTGTAGGTTTTTCTGCGCTGGTTGCTTTAACGCTTTCGCCAATGCTTGCGTCCAAAATTCTTCGCAAAGAGACTGACCACAATAGAGTCGTAACTTTTGTTAACGTAAGAATGCATCGGTTGCGCGATAGTTACAAAAACTCGATTGTTAAAATCCTAAGAAAAAAACTTCTCGCGGTTTTAGTATTTATTGGCTTGTTAGCCGCCTGTGTGAGTTTGGCTATTTTTATTCCCAGCGAATATGCGCCACGAGAAGATCGCGGTAATTTCTTTATTGATGTTAACGGCCCTGAAGGTGCAACTTACGATTATATGGAAGGCTACATGGACGAAATTGAAAGACGTCTGTTGCCTTATGTTGAATCCGGTGAAGTCACACGGTTGTTAGTGCGTGCTCCGCGTTCGTTTGGAACCTTTGAAAGTTTTAACGGCGGGAATTTTATTGTTGCGCTCAGCGACTGGGGTAATCGCCGTAATGCCTTTGTTATTATCGATGAAATGCGAAAAAAATTAAGCGATCTTCCAGGTGTGACCACATCAATTGTGATGCGCCAAGGTTTTGCGGGCGGTTCATCCAAACCTGTGCGTTTTGTTATCGGCGGTGGAACCTATGAAGAACTTGCGCAATGGCGTGATATTTTGTTGGAAAAAATTGAACAAAAAAATCCTGGCCTGACTAATATTGATTGGGATTACAAAGAGACAAAACCACAAGTTGAAGTAAAAGTTGATACCAATCGCGCTGCAGATCTCGGCGTTAGCGTGAGCAATATTGGTCATACGCTGGAAACGCTTTTAGGTTCACGCAAAGTCACCACTTACATTGAGCAAGGCGAAGAATATGATTTGCTCGTGCAAGGCGAACGCGATGAGCAACGTACAAAAAATAGTTTGGAAAATATGTATGTTCGTTCAGATCGCAACGGCCAATTAATTCCTCTTGCGAGTGTGGTAACGTTAAATGAAGTAGCAGACGCAAGCCGTTTAAATCGTTACAACCGAATACGTACCGTGACACTTGAAGCGGGATTAACTGAAGATCTTTCTTTAGGGGATTCTCTTGATTATCTTAACCAATTGGTGAAAGAACATTTGCCACCAACAGTAACCGTGGATTATCGCGGTATGTCGCGTGATTTTAAAAATTCCAGCGGGTCCATGTTCTTTATGTTTCTGTTGGGCATTCTCATTACTTATCTTGTTCTTGCTGCGCAATTTGAAAGTTATGTTCACCCCTTCGTGATTATGTTAAGTGTTCCCTTAGCGATTGCAGGCGGTCTATTCGGATTATGGATAACTGGCAGCACATTAAATTTATATTCGCAAATTGGTTTGATTATGTTGATCGGGCTCGCAGCAAAAAATGGAATTTTAATTGTGGAGTTCACCAATCAATTGCGCGATCGCGGTGTGGAATTTACGGAAGCATTATTGGAAGCAGCATCTGCACGTTTGCGCCCAATCATTATGACCAGCTTAACAGCCGTAGCCGGTTCTCTACCCTTAGTTGTCTCATCAGGAGCTGGTTCTGAAACCCGTTTTGTAATTGGTGTAGTTATTATTTCTGGTGTGATAGTCGCTACTTTTTTCACGCTATTTATTGTGCCCGTCGCGTATAGCATATTGGCAAAAAATACTGGTTCACCAGAAGTCGTTAGTAAAAATCTTGAGGCGGAAATTGAACGCTTTAAGTCGGTGGATGAGTAGATGGAACGGAATTTAAAAGGACTTAAAAGTAGTTGAAAAATTTAGAAGATTAGTTTTTGCAAGACGAGCACAGAAATTTGTGCTCGTCTTGCAAAATATATTTAGATCTTAATTCGAGCTTTCAAAAACTCCACAATCTCAGTGACCGGAATTTCTTGCTTCTCTGCATCGCGGCGGCCCTTGTATTCAATATTGCCGGCCTCCAAGCCACGATCGCCAATAACAATGCGATGCGGAATGCCGATTAAATCGGTATTGGCGAGTTGCACACCCAAGCGAGCTTTCTCATCATCCATAAACAAAACATCAATACCTGCTGCTTGCAGCTCTGCATAAATTGCTTCTGCTTTCACTGCAACGGCTGCGGATTTATTCATGTTGATAGGCACAATCGCAACATGGAAGGGTGCGATTGAATCTGTCCAGATAATTCCGTTCTCATCAAAATTTTGTTCAATCGCAGCGGCGACAACACGCGTCACACCAATTCCATAGCAACCCATAATCATGGTTTGTTCTTTGCCATTTTCATCTAACACGCGCGCTTTCAAAGCTTCAGAATATTTGGTGCCGAGTTGAAAAATGTGGCCAACTTCTATGCCTCGTTTAATCTCAAGCGTGCCCTTACCGCATGGGCTTGGGTCACCGGCAACCACATTGCGGATATCTGCAACTTGCGTGGGTTGTGCATCTCGGACCCAGTTAACACCGGTAAGATGGAAACCATCTTTATTTGCGCCGCAAACAAAATCTGCTGCGTGCGCAGCTGAGTGGTCAACAATCACAGAAATTTTTAGACCGACTGGGCCGATAGAGCCGACGCTTACACCAAGCTCTTCTTTGATTCTTGCTTCAGGTGCAAAGGTTAATGGCGATGCCACACCTTTTAATTTTTCCGCTTTAATATCATTTAGTTCATGATCGCCGCGCACAACTAATGCAACCAGCGGTTGAGTTTTATCGTCGCGAACTTCACCCAATACAATTAACGTTTTCAATGTTTGTGCAGGAGAGACTTTTAAAAACGCGCAGACTTCTTCAATGCTGTGAGCGCCAGGTGTCGCTACTTCTTTTAATGATTGCTGTGGAGCAGGGCGTTCGCCAGTTGGCGGTAATGCCTCGGCTTTTTCAGTATTGGCGGCGTAGTCGCTACCATTACTGAATACAATTGCATCTTCACCACTTGCGGCCAACACATGGAATTCGTGCGAGAAGGCACCGCCAATTGAGCCTGTATCAGCCAATACTGGACGAAAGCCTAAACCTAAACGTGTGAAAATATTGCAATAGGTTTGATGCATTACATCGTAAGTTTCTTGCAAGGATTCCGCACTATTATGAAAGGAGTAAGCATCTTTCATAATAAATTCGCGTGAACGCATAACACCAAAACGTGGGCGTACTTCATCGCGAAATTTGGTTTGGATTTGGTAAAAATTTGCAGGCAATTGTTTGTAGCTGTTAATTTCACCACGAATTAAATCGGTGATAACTTCTTCATGAGTTGGGCCGAGACAGAAGCCGCGATTATGGCGATCAGTAATACGCAATAATTCGGGACCATATTGTTGCCAGCGCCCGGATTCTTCCCACAATTCTGCTGGTTGTACAACTGGCATCAACACTTCTTGTGCGCCTGATTTATCCATTTCACTGCGCACAATGTTTTCCACTTTACGTAACACTCGCAAACCAAGTGGCAACCAAGTATACAACCCTGACGCTAATTTGCGGATCATTCCCGCGCGCAACATGAGTTGATGGCTAATGACTTCGGCATCGGCCGGGGTTTCTTTCAGGGTTGCAATTAAAAAACGACTGGAACGCATAGATAGTCTTCTTCGTAAAATGTCTATAATGGGGGCTTTTAAAGGCGCTTATTCTACGGTGCTGCGCGCGATTGGTACAGACGCCAAATTGCATCCTCACACGATTCACAGAACTAAAAGATAACTGAAAGGAAAAGAATATGTTCCAGCTTCACCCACGTTTGGCCGAAGACTCCATTGTGATAGGGCGTTTCGATTTATCGCTGCTGTTGCTCAGTAGAGATGCTAATTACCCGTGGTGTATTTTGGTGCCGCAAGTGGAAGATGTATTTGAGATTCATCATTTAAGTGAAAGCGAGCAACAACAATTAATGCGTGAAAGCTGCCGGCTGTCTGAAGTCATGACGAGTTTGTTTGATGCACACAAAATGAATGTGGCTGCATTGGGCAATGTAGTACGTCAGCTACACGTCCACCATATCGCACGTTTCGAAGAAGATGCTGCGTGGCCACAACCGATTTGGGGCAAGGTGCCCGCTAAAATCTACACTCATGATGAGTTGGCCGAACGTATTAAACGTCTGCAAAATGCATTGGTGGGTGAAGGCTTTAGTATCTAGGTCACGTGGCTGAAATTGTTTGGTTAAAACGCATGGCTTTACATGTGCTGATAATAAAAAACCCCGCATTGCGGGGTTTTTTATAAAAGACGCTTTAATTAAAGAGCAAATTCTTTCAGCTTTTTCAGCGGACGCACTTTAACTGAAGTGCTTGCTGGTTTAGCTTTAAACATAACTTCTTCACCAGTGAATGGGTTAATACCTTTACGCGCTTTAGTCGCTGGTTTTTTCACGGTGGTAATTTTTAACAGGCCTGGCAATACGAATTCGCCAATACCTTTCTTCTTAATATGACCTTCAATAACATTGGTCAATTCATCCAACACTGCTTGAACTTGTTTTTTGCTCAGTTCAGTAGCATCAGCAATTTGTTGCAGGATTACAGTTTTGTTTTGACGTTCTGCGATAGGTTTTACAACAGCAGGAGCAGCTTTAGCTACAGGTGCTTTTTTCGCTGGAGCAGCTTTAGCAGCAGGCGCTTTTTTAGCAGCAACTTTTGGTGCAGCTTTAGCAGCGGCTTTTGGCGCAGCTTTGGCAGCAGCTGGTTTA
>Ga0247741_1000679_pt1 | contig 18783 bp, 17 predicted proteins | sample UWRJL213509R2_FD_180945 | JGI IMG/M metagenome (GOLD analysis project Ga0247741, IMG submission 180945) | Plant litter microbial communities from Arlington Agricultural Research Station in Wisconsin, United States - UWRJ-L213-509R-2 | ecosystem: Environmental > Terrestrial > Plant litter >... | reverse complement strand
CAATACCCTTATTGTCCACCGGACGATGAGGGTATTGCGAATAGCTTGGTTGGGGAAATGCGTAATTTGGGTGCTGAAGTTTTTACGAGTATGGATGATCTTATTGCTCTAATCCTTGAGTCTGCAGCTAAACCTGCATGACAGACTGACTACACAAAATTTCTAAACAAAATTTTCGTCATCACTTTTGCCGTCATGAAGCCACGCCAGCACAGACTGGCGGCTTTTTAACATGGCTTCGTAGGTTTCAATAACAACAGAGTTCGGAATTTTTTGTTTTTTCATCAAGTTAATTCGATGCTGTAAAAATGCAATATCTTGTTCTACTTTTGTTTGCACGCTTGAGGCTTCAGTTAATTGTCCATCAACTACAATCTTACGTTGATACAAAACATTCATAACGTCTAAAACTCCTTTAAAATACTTAACCAGTAATAACAGCTATCATTGAAGTATGGTTTGATATTTTGGGGTTGCCACTCTGTGGTGATACTTTTTTGGAACATATACCTTGGTTTTTGGAACATATGATGATTTTTGTTTGACACAAAAACTATGTAAGCAAAAAATGCCCTTCGACTCTTATTGGCGGCGGGCTATGAAACTGAAAAATTTGTGAGTGGATTAACAATATCATGAGCGATCAAGAATTCGACATCATATTTCGTGGCGACATAGTTTTCGGCCATCAGTTAGCCGATGTAAAAGTTCGGCTGCAGCAATTATTCAAAGCTGACTCGGCAAAAATTGAAGCGCTTTTCAGTGGCCGCCCGGTTCCTCTCAAGCGCGGTTTGGATAAAGCGAGCGCTGAAAAATATAAAGAAGCCCTAGGTAAAGCTGGTGCCCAGGTGGACATCGCGCCTGGTGGTGCTACTAAGCCCGCCCCTCCTGAGCAGACGGTAATGAAAACTGCCGCACCTGCGTTAACCTTGGCGCAGCGTTTGGAGATACAAGCTGAAGCCGACAAAGTAGCGGCTGAACAAGAAGTTGCTCGACGTGAACAAGCCGCACGCGAAGCCACGCTTAATCCTGCGACTCAGGCGGCCACCCAATCAAATTGGAGCTTGGCACCTGTTGGCGCCTATCTATTGCAGCCTTCAGAAAAGGCCGCAGAAGAAGGCATAACCATTGATACAAGTGCAATTAGTTTGCGTCCTCCAGAGGCTGGAAATATTTTAGACATAAGCGAACAAGCACTAGCGCCGCGGGCCGTAGTTGTTGCTCCCGATTTTGAAGTGGCAGAAGTAGGCGCAGATTTAGTGCGTGCGGATGAAAAGATGGAGTTGCCATTATTGGAGTTGGAGCTTGAAGATTGGACGCTGGCAGATTTAGGCGAGGATTTAATAGCAGCGTCCGAAAAAGCAGAAGTCCTTATTCCGGTCATTTCTGATTTGGATGTGGGGCTCGCACCTGTGGGCGCAGATCTTGGTCAATTAAAACCTAAAATAAATATTGTCGTGCCTGATATCAGCGGTCTTAGTTTGGCCGACTAAGTTATTTATTTAAAATATAAAATAATTATCCATTACAATAGCGACTATTAATTGCGCGAATAATTAAACTGAACAGAGAAAATAAAAAGCGCAGATAAAAAAATAAAGTCGCCTTGTAATTCATGGCTTTTCCAGGAGCCGGTATAATCGCTTATGAAAACACCTATTTTTAATTTCCACGATTTGATTCTTGTGCTCACACTTTCCGTGTGTTTGTTGCTGGTTATTTTTCAATTATTGCTGTCGAAACAAAAAGTCATCGCCTCACGTTTATTATCGCTATTTTTTATTTGCGTAGGCGTAAGTGCACTTTGTAATTTATTGTTGTGGAATAATTATCTTCATATTGAATCCGCTTTTGCGAAAGCATCGGTGGCTTGGGGAATTAGCTTTGCGTTGGTAGGTAAGAGTGTTTTTCTTTATTTATATGTCGTCAGTATTACCCGTGAAAATTTTCGGTTTGAATCGCGCCAGTGGCTGCATTTTATTAATTTTATTGTAGTGATTGGGCTGTTGTTAGTGGGTGCGTTAGATAGTGAGCGTTTACGTTTTACATCACCAACACAAACCGCATTTAGTATTTCACTGGTTAACGATTTTTGGCACTACTTGAAAATGCTGCCGGTAGTTTATGCAATAAGCGCTGTGTGGGTAGCTAGCCACTATAAGAAGCAACTAAAGGAGTTTTACTCAAGTTTGAGTTTGGATGGCCCGCAATGGTTAATGCTATTAACACTGGGTTTTGCAATTAATTGGTCGTGGTCGCTAGCGGTACATATTATTGGCCAAACAGCGGGTACTAATACTGCGGATAGCTTCGGCATTCTGGATAATTACATTACATTTATCTTGGTCAATGCACTTTTTGTGTACAGTTTGTTGTACGCGCATCAGTTGTTGGAACCCAAAAATATCGTAAAAGGAAAAGTTGCTGTGGCGGTTGATGAGCCTGCGCCTGAACTTATTGCGCGTATTCAAAATGGTATGGATGGCCAACAGCTTTATTTAAAGCAAAATTTAAATATCGAAGAGTTTGCGAAGCATGTTGGCATTCATTATCGCGAAGTATCAGCCATTATTAATAAGCACTTCAACACTAACTTCTTTGAGTTTGTAAATTCATATCGCGTTAAACGCGCGCAGGAAATGCTGCTCGACCCTGCATACGCTGAAATGACGATTCTGGATATTTTATTGGAGTCAGGCTTTAACAGTAAGTCTGCCTTCCATAGATTTTTTAAACGATACACAGGTATGTCTGCTGCCGAATATCGTAAACAAAAATCTGTTAGTGATACCGCAAGTGTAGTGAATGCAAAGAGCGAATAGCCAGTTCACTTTTTGTTTGTTTGACTCTACCAGTAGATAATTTTTATCAAAAAAAACGGCGACAATTGTCGCCGTGCAAAACAGAAGTGCGTGCAATTCACTTCTTGATTCAGGATCTTTGTAGCTCTCTATTCCTCAAATCTGCTTTTCTTAAAGTTCGTTAGGAATTTCTGCTTTTTTACAGCCATCTTTTTTGTGGCTTTCTTTTTTTAGATATTAGATTTTTGTCAGCTTTAGCCAATCAATATTGAATCCGCCTGAATTAGCGTAAATCGCCAAATTCTGTACACCTGCGGTCAAATTAATGTTGTGAGATATCGTTGTGTAATTTCCCCAGCCACCAGTGTTAGGCACGCTGATTGTGCCCAAGCCGACGCCGTTTTTATCCAAGGTGAATTGTGCAGTTGTAAGTGCAGACGCAACGCGATATTCAACTTTGTAGGTGCCGGTTGCGGGAATGTTAACGTTTGTGTATTTGAACCAGTCGCCAGCGTCGATGTAACCAACCACGCCGCCAGATACAGTTACACTTCCGCCCACTTCGTTAAAATTTTCCGCTTCGATGTACACGCTCGGAGCTGGCGTTGTAGTTGTGCCGCCATCTACAGGAACTGTACCGGTAAAGCCAGTTGCGCCTTCACGAGTCAGTGCAAGAACCAGAGTTCCATCTTTTACTACGACATTGTTGGTATCAAAGTCGGCGTAGTTTTCAGTGAATGTCCAGTTGGCTTTGCTCCAGCGACCAGTATCGAAGCTGTTAAAGTCGTCGCGCCAGCTACCAGTAGTGGTAAAGCTGTTGGTGGAAGCGCTGTAAGGTTTGTATTCGATATAGTTAACGAATTGGTACACAGGCAATATGTTCGCATCAAATGCGCCTACCCATTCAGCGATATTGGCGGCCCAAACGTTAAAGCGAATGTCTTGATTACTAGTGAGACTGGTAACAAATTGTCCGCCAGTGATGCGACGAACTTCGCCACCATCTACAAACCAGGCGATGTAATTTGGTGTCCATTCCAATACGTAGGTGTGATAACCATCGCCTAGTGATACTGGCGCTGTATGCACACCTTCAGTTTTGGTGGTGGGGCGGTTAGAGCCGATAATCACATTGCTTTGCCATTGCGTGGCGTTATTTTTACCGAAGACTTCGATGTCTATTTCTTCCCAAAACGTATTGCCAATTTCTGAACCGTTTTTATAGGTAAAGAATGTTGAGAGCACGCCGCTGCCCTTAGCGACCTTCATGCGTACCTCATAGCGACCGTAGTGATAGGTTTGGTTGGAGTAAATTTCTGCTGCTTTGTATGGCTTGGCGCTAACGCTTGCGACAAACAGACTTGCTGCAAATACAGTTGACCAGCGAATGACATTTAGGATTTTTAACATGATGAGTACCTTTATTGGTTATTAGACTCGTTTGACCCGGCAGCGGAAGCTAGCCCGTCAACACATAATCGGCTGGAACTCACTGTGGGTCGCACCAGTTTGCGCGAATTACCTAAGCTGGTGCCTTGTTTCAAGAAGCTGTTACCTTACGTAAAGGCATCACTTTGTCATTACGTAAAATGGTGCAAGTGGTGGGTAGATTGGAAAAAATGGGGTAACGAGTATCAGGAAAAAATAAAAGGTGGAACCCGGTGGGGACAAATAAAAACGGCTGCAGGTGCAGCCGTGTTGGTCGATGAGCTAGATTATTCTGCTCTGTCTTCTTTGATGTTGAAAGGCGCGTACCAACACACAAGAAAGGATGGGATGGTGGCGATCATCACAAAGATAAAGTAATGAACGTAACCAAGATATTCCTGTAAGTGTCCACTCAAGGCGCCAGTCACCATCATGCAAAGACCCATCAGGCCCGTACCAAACGCATAGTGGGTGGTGGTGTATTTGCCCGGTGCGAGTTGTTGCATCAGATAGATCATGAAGCCAACTGACCCGAAGCCAAAGAAGAACTTCTCAACTGCAACGCCTGCAGTAATTAAAAGCGGATCAGTAGGTAAGTAGATGCTCATGATCAGGAAGGTTACGTTGGGAATGTTAATCGCGCAGCACAATAAAAATAACGTAGGTTTTAGACCGCGGCGCGCTACAAACATCCCGCCTAACAATGAGCCCACAACTACCGCAATCAAACCATAGGTGCCATAAATAACACCGAGCTGTTCGTTAGAGAGTCCCAGGCCGCCTTTAGTCACGGGGTCAACCATAAAGAAAGGGCCAATCTTTTCCAGAAATCCAATACTCAGACGGAACAGGAATGCGAACGCCAACATGATCCAGATATCTTTCTTCTGCAGTAACGTAACGAATGAATCCCACAAGATCAGCAATGCTTCTTTGGCTGACTTCGGTGTGTTTTCGGCGCGGGCGCCATCGGGCATAACGCGCATATGCCAGAACGCCATGACGACAGTGATTGCGGCTACGATGAAAAAGATAATGCGCCAGGAGTCGATCCAGTCGGGACCGAAAACTGCTGCGTCGTGGTGAAAATAGTCGGTATGTAATTTACCGCTCAGGTAAACCAGTCCACCCATGGCAACAATAGGGCCGACGTTCCAGCTCAAGCTTTGCACGCCGCAGTAGAGCGACTGCGTTTTGCTATCCAGTGAGGTAACGTAAACGCCATCCGACGCAATGTCTTGGGTTGCGCCCACAAATGACAATACGAAAAACAGGCTCATGAGAATAATCATGTAGTTGGGCAAACTCATGGCAAGTGCTACGCCGAGAAAGCCCAAGCCCACAGTGATTTGTGCGCAAAGTACAAAGAATTTTTTAGTTTTGTACATCTCCACAAAGGGTGCAAAAAGCGGCTTTATGGTGTAGGCGAGAATTAAGTAACTTGCATATTCTGCGGCTGTACCATTATCGAGGCCCAAATTTTTAAACATGATGGCGCTGACGCTGGTTAGCGTCATGTAGGCGAGAGCCATCGTAAAATAACCAGTGGGTACCCATAGCAATGGATGTTTGACAGGAGCGGAGGTCATTTAAATACCTATTATTTATATGTGCTGTTGTCTAGGTGGTAACTTTTGTTACTCACTGCCTCTGGTTTTTTTGCAGACACTTTTTCCCTGTATCTGTTTTATAAATCTAATTTCTTGTAAATCTGGTTTTGGTTTCGCTCTCACCCGAAACTTAAAACAACAACGACCACAAAGTGGCCGTTGTTTACTACTTATTACTTAGCGGCGTTGTAACGCTCTACGGCATCAAGAATTTCTTTGCGTGCTGCTTCCAAATCGCCCCATCCTTCAACTTTTACCCACTTACCTTTTTCCAAATCTTTGTAATGCTCAAAGAAATGGCCGATTTGCTGTAACAAAATCTCAGGCAAATCTTGCAGGGTTTTTACGTGGCTGTAGAGTTTGGTCAATTTGTCGTGCGGAACGGCAAGGATTTTTGCATCTTCACCTGCTTCATCGGTCATCTTTAATACGCCGATTGGGCGGCAACGGATGACTGAACCAGCTTGTACAGGTTCTGGGAAAAGCACTAATACGTCTGCTGCATCGCCATCGCCGCACAACGTTTGTGGGATATAGCCGTAGTTTGCAGGGTAGTGCATTGAAGTACTTACCAGGCGATCAACAAAAAGTGCATCAGCATCTTTATCGATTTCATATTTAATTCCGCTGTTTAAAGGAATTTCGATAACAACGTTAAAATCATCTGGCAGACTTTTGCCCGCTGGTATTTTTTCAAAGCTCATGTTGGGTTCCTGATGGAGGTTGTCATATAGGTGTAGTAAAAAATAGGCGGCGCAGATTCTACCACAAGAATTTACTGCCAATCACCGCTAATACAAGGAGGATTACGCCGAATAAAATCCATTTCCACTTTCGCGGAGCGTGTTCTTCTAAAGCTGGTTCAATACGGTTGCCGGGAGAGGTGGGGCGAGTTTTCCAGCGCTTGGGTTCGCTGCTGGTTTGTTTGCGTTCGATGGGTTTACTGATTGCATCTATAGAGGCGCGAATTCTGGTTTTATGAGCTTCAGTATTGGGGGCGACCAATCGAAAGGTATAAACATCGAGTCGCAGTCGGTCACCATCATTCGCAAACGCTTCGGTGATACTTTTGTCATTCAGGAAGGTGCCGTTAGCTGAACCCAAATCCTTGATAAACATCTTATCGCCTTGAATACATAGTTCAGTATGGCGACGAGATAAATGAGTTCCCGGGATCGTAATATCACATTGTTCGGTGCGGCCAATGATCACCGAGCGCTCGGCGGGGATTACAAAGGTTTTTCCCGGTAACCAACTGCCATCCGACACCAAGCGCCAGGGAGCACTGTTTTGGGCATCGCCTTCCTGCAAGCGGCGCGGATCTAAAACAATTATTTCAGTTTTACCTAAACGGATAATATCGCCCGGAAGAATTTCTTTTTGGGTGATGCGTTGGCCGTTGATAAAACAGCCAGTACTACTGTTATTGTCTTTAAGGATATATTTATCGGCTTCTGAAAAAAGTTTCGCATGTATGGGGTCCACGCTAGCGTCGTGGATGACGAGTTGATTATCAGTAGCTGACCCAATCGAATAAAGCTTTTCCGTTACCCAAAAAGCGGCTTGACGGTTATCCTTAAAATGGAGTTTGAGCATTGATGATTTCCGCTAACCAAATTCGACGACATATAATACCCTCGATTGTATCAACTCATATTAGGTTTGTTTATGACCATTTCGACTGACTTGTCGCCAGAATCTACGGATGTGGCGAATAAAGTAACTATTCATTACTGCAACCAGTGTCGCTGGATGTTGCGTTCAGCATGGCTCGCGCAAGAATTGCTCTCGACCTTTGATAGCGATCTTCACGAAGTCACTCTCAAACCCGGAACCGGCGGTGTATTTGAAGTTTGGTTGAACGGTGAATTAATTTGGGAGCGCAAACGCGATAATGGTTTTCCGGAAGCGAAAGAATTAAAGGTTCGCGTGCGCGATATGTTGTGGCCGGAGAAACCTTTGGGGCATATAGATGGTCACAAAGCCAGCACCAAAGCAGATTCTGATTAGCAGCCGTTAATATTCTATTCATGTGTTGAGCTGATAATTGTCACCCCTTGCGATGCGAGGGGTAATAAGGATTCTCATCAGCGTCTTGCTCACGCATAATAGCATCCAGTTTTTCCTGTCTCAGCAGTTGCTGGCCTTGTTACTCTGGCGTCTGGCAGATACGTAACAAACATCTCAAGCAAATTGAAAAAGGTTTTCCCCTCATGTTGCAAACCGTGCAAAATAAAATATCGTCATTTTATCAAGCCACAATTATCAAACGCCCAGCCAAAATATTAGTGGGCCTATTTATTCTCACCGTCGTTGCCATTCTGGGGATGCCCAATTTTAAATTGGATGCATCTGCCGATTCGCTCACGCTTGAGCACGACACCACCATCGATTATTTTCGCGAAATTAATCAGCGCTACCAACGTGGCGATTTTTTGGTCGTCACCTATTCACCCAAAGCAGATATGTTTTCCGATGAATCGATTAACACCCTGAAAAATTTGCGCGATGATCTTGCGAAAGTGGAAGGCGTGCAAAGCGTTAACTCCATGATTGATGTTCCTTTGATTTACAGTCCGATGCGCTCGTTGGCAGATCAACAAAAATCAACACGAACCTTAATGACTCCAGATGTAGATCGCGCGCAAGCCAAGCAAGAATTTTTAACCAGCCCGATCTATCGCAATATGTTGTTGAGCTCCGACGGAAAAACCACGGCGCTTTTAATGAATCTGGATGTAAATAATCACTCTATTGAATTGGTTCGCAAACGTGATGCCTTGCGAGCAAAACGTGATTCAGAATCCTTAACAAAAGAAGAACAAGCTGAACTCAAACAAGTATCAGCAGAATATTTAAAACTGCGCACTGAAGCTGCAGCGGTTGATAGCCAACGCGTAGAAGTGGTTCGTGGAATTGCAGAAAAATATCGCGGCAACGCCGAAATATTTTTAGGCGGCGTGACCATGATTACGTCTGACATGCTCACTTATATTAAAAGTGATTTGGTTGTGTTCGGCGCAGTTCTCGTTGTATTTATTATTCTGGTGCTCGCAATTATTTTCCGTCAGTGGCGTTTTATTATTTTGCCATTGCTCACGTGCTTAACATCAGTTGCCCTAATGCTAGGTTGGTTAAGTTGGATTGATTGGCGACTCACGGTAATCTCATCAAACTTTGTTGCGCTCCTGCTAATTATGGCCTTCGCATTTACCATTTACGTGGTAGTGCGCTACCGTGAAATTCATGCTAAACATCCTGAATGGGAACAAGCCGACTTGGTAATGGCGACTGTAAGAGCAATGGTAGAACCCTGCCTGTTTTCTGCCTTAACAACCATAGTTGCGTTTATGTCCTTGGTGATGAGTGGCATTCGCCCGGTAATTGATTTTGGTTGGATGATGACCATAGGTTTAACCGTCGCCTTTATTTTATCTTTTGTAGTGGTGCCTGCCGGTTTAATGTTGTTGAAAAAAGGTGAACCAAAAGATCGCGGTGACAAATCTGCAAAATTAACTTTACCCTTTTCGCGCATTGCTGAATTTCACGGCGGCACCGTTCTTGGCGTTACAGTTTTGGCTGTAGTGGTTTCTGTTTACGGTTTAAGTAAGCTTGAGGTTGAAAATCGCTTTATCGATTATTTCCATTCCGACAGCGAAATCTACCGTGGCTTATCCGTTATTGATAAACAATTAGGCGGCACCGCAACGCTGGAAATTATTTTGGATGCTCCGAAAGTTGCTGAGCAAGCACCATCAAGTGATGCATCAGCTACGCCTGAAGAAGATCCATTTGCTGAAACAGCGGAAAACAAAGATTCAGCAAACAAAGCAGCTGGTGAGGATGATCCATTCGGTGAAGCTTCAGCACCGGGCGATGAACCAAAAGCTAAACGTGTTAACAGTTATTGGTTCACTACCGGCGGTTTGGATCAAATCAAACAACTGCATGATTATCTCGAATCTTTACCCGAAGTCGGAAAAGTGCAATCGCTCGCCATCACTTATCAAGTTGCTCACGATATTAACGGCGGGAAATTAAATGATTTTGAATTGGGCGTAATGCGAAATGCTTTATCTAAAGATATTCAGGATATTTTAATTGCGCCTTATTTGTCGGATGAAAAACAACAAGCTCGCATCACCTTGCGTGTGAAAGAAACTACGCCGAATTTGCGCCGCGCAGAATTGGTTGAGCGTATTGGTCATTACGCAATTAACGATGTAAAACTACAGCCTGATCAAGTGCATTTCACTGGCATGCTTACGCTTTACAACAATATGTTAGCGAGTTTATTTGAGTCGCAAATTAAAACTATTTTTGTGGTATTTATTTCAATTGTATTGATGATGCTCGCCTTGTTCCGTTCATTCAGCATCGCGTTAATTGCAATCTTCCCCAATATTTTAGCGGCGGGAATTGTGTTGGGCGGAATGGGCTTGGCGGGAATTCCTATGGATATGATGACAACTACTATCGCGGCGATTGTTGTCGGCGTTGGTGTGGATCAGTCGATTCAATATATTTACCGCTTCAAAGAAGAGTTTGCGGCGTGCGGAAGTTATATTGAATCCATGCATCGCTCCCACGCGTCAATCGGCCGCGCTATGTTTTATTCATCGGCAACCATTGTTATTGGCTTCTCGATTCTCGCGTTGTCGCAATTTATTCCGTCAATTTATTTCGGTGTGTTAACGTCATTTGCAATGTTCACGGCAATTATTGGAACCCTAACACTTTTGCCGAAATTGATTTTGATGTTTAAGCCCTTAGGGCCAGAGCACGCCGTTAGTAATTGTATTTAGCTTCTCGATAGGTTGATAAAAAATGGCGCTCATTGAGCGCCATTTTTTATTTAACGATCAAGACAGATCCCTACCATTTCATAATAGCTTTCAACTGTGGCGTTAAATCTTTTGCCATAGCCGCATGTTGTTCTTTAGTGGGGTGCGCATCAGTTTTATCGCCGGGGTAATGGTTCGATTTTGCGATATGCACGCGTTTGTCATCCACACGTTTTACCGCTTCAGCGAGATAATCTATTAACGCCGCTTTCTTATCGCCATCCAAAATTGCACCTTCAGTTAATACAATGTGCGCGTGTTTATGATTGTTCAGCAAGGTGAGCAGAAGTTTTACGTAAGTACTTACGTAAATTTCTTTTTCGGGGATTCCTGAACTGAAATCGTTGGTACCAATAGCACCTACGATTAAATCTGGATCATATTGGGCGTGATCCCAAATCAGCGGATTATTATCGGTCGCGATGGAGAATTGATAAAAGTCCGGCAAATTATGTTCATCGGTTTTTCCATTCCAACTGCGAATTAAACCGCGTCCACCCATGCATACTAAATTTACTTGTGCTTTAAGTGCTTTGGCGGTGAGCATTCCGTAAGACAGGCGCGGGTTCCACCAGCTCGTCTCTTTTTTCCCTCCATCGACACGATCAATAGCTTCGCTGCACGTCACTGAATCGCCGAGCACGAGGATTTTTCGTGTTGGCAAAACAGGTGGGTGAAGAAATTTTCCATCAGTAGTGAATTTTTTAAAAGTCACTATGCCATGCCAGGTTTCCGAGCGATGAATAATTTCCACGTTGTGTTTTTTTACGCTGCTATCTTGCACAAGATTTATGGTCTGTATGCTTGACGATAGCTTGATAATTTTCGATTCGCCTTTGTCCACTATAGCTTCAATGTAGCTTTGATCGCCGCTACTTTGTGCTTCCAGCGATAAGGTTTTACCTTCAAAGTTAACAAAAAAACTTACACCGGGAAAACCAAAACGAGCGCTGCCATTAGCGCTTTTTTCAATGCGTCCCATGTTGAGAATGTGTGAATCTGTAGCAGCAATAGAACTCAATGCTGGCTCCTGTATTTCTGCAGCGATAAATGCGCTATTGAATAATAAAATTGCGGCGGCGGTTGTAGCAAAAAAAATACGCATAAACTAACCTTATTTTAATAATTTTTGAATATCAGGAAGCATAGCGTCTACCCAAATTTGGTAGCCTTTGGCCGTGGGATGTAAAAAATCGCCCATGATTTCTTTTGAAATGCTGCCGTCAGCTTGCAAAAATAATGCGCCGTAATCTTTTACGAATACATGCTTGTGGTCATCAAGTTTGGCAACCAACGCATTTACTTCTTTTACCTGAGCTCGTTTTGGGCTAGTGGCAGATTCTTCAAAAGGAAAAACGCCATTTACCAAAATTTTTGCTTTGGGATAATTTTCGCGAAGAGTTTTAACAACCGCTTTAATTCCGTCGAATACTTGTGCTGGTGTTTCATTGAGGTGACCAAAATTATTGACGCCAATTAACAGCACAACTAATTTGGGTTTTAAGTTGCCTTTATCGCCGTGTTGTAAGCGCCACAATAAGTTGCCGGTATGGTCGCCACCCACGCCAAAATTGGCAGGATTATATTGTGCAAAATTCTTTTGCCAGATATCCCAATTCCAGCCAGCCGTAATTGAATCGCCTACGAACAATAAATCCACGCCGCCTTTTTCGGCAACAGCCACGTCTTCAGCCTGCATTTTGTTCCAGGTGTCTACCGACATCCACGAATATTCAATCGTGCGTGGGGCAGGTGTCGTGCCGGAAAGTTTGGCTTCATCCGCCAGACTAAATTGAACGGCTAATGTCAGGATTGAGCCGCATATAAGACTTGTTAGTTGCAACAGTTTCATCGTTATTCCTCGCAAATTTTTTGTAATGGATTGCCTGACTTTGTAAAAAGCCTGACAGAGGATGTTTTGGGGCTGTTGTTTTTGTGTATTCGCCATCCGTGACGATTTTTATAAGTGGTATTTAGATTCTTAAGCTTAGTTTTTCATTGGCGGGATGCAAGCTTTGCACGCCTGATAAATTGAGTACGAGATCCAATAGTTCATCCCAGGGCTCTGCGTTGCGCATTCCTTTTACGGCTTTATCAATGCCATTGGCTTTGCGTAATAACTGTTGTAATTGCGCTGGCTTTATTCGGTTCAATGCGCCGCGAAACAATGGCTGCTTTTTATCCCAAACACCCGCTTGTTTGGCGGCCCAGTCAAAGTTCTTTCCTTGGCTGGTCATGAGAGAGATTTGCACCAGGCTGCGGATGTCACGAGTGAGTGCCCACAATACGGCGATGGCTTCGGTGCCTTCTGATTTCAAACCGTGCAAGGTTTTAACGGCAGCGCGGGCATCGCCATGCAAGGCTTTGTCGGATAAACCAAATACATCGTAACGTGCGCTATCGGCAACAACGCTCGCCATTAACTCCATGCTGATCACATTGGTCGGTGCTAGCAATTTTAATTTTTCAATTTCCTGAACTGCTGCAAGCAGATTACCTTCAATGCGCGATGCCAATAAATCAATTGCGTTGCTATCTGCTTGTAAGCCAACTTGTTTTAAGCGCGCGCCAATCCAATGGGATAAATTTTCTGAGGTTACGGGCCAATGTTGGATGTGTACGCCTTGCGCTTCGAGGGCGCTAAACCATTTTGATTTTTGCGTGGCGCTATCGACTTTTTCGGTGATGACTAATAACAGATTATCGGGGGAGGGTGATTGCGCGTATTCCTGTAAAACTTTTCCGCCTTTATCGCCAGGCTTGCCGCTGGGAACGCGCACTTCAATAATTTTTTTATCGGCAAATAGCGACATACTATTTGCGGATGCTAACACCTGGCTCCAATCAAAATGATTGTCGGCGTGATACAAATCGCGCTCAACAAAACCAGCTTTGCGCGCGGCGGCGCGAATAGCATCGCAGGTTTCCTGAATCAATAAAGGTTCTTCGCCAGTGACAATATAAATTGGCGCTAAACTTTTATTGAGCGCTGCGCTCAGTTGTTCAGGGCGCAGTTTTGCCATTTTGGGTATCGCTAGGAATAGATGAAGCTGATGCTGAACTTGAAGAATTCGTTTTCAAAGTTCCATTGTTGTTGCTGGTAACGACTGCGTTTAAACGACGCAACATTTGTTGCGTTAAATCGCGGCGCATTTCCTGGTCCAACAAAATTTCTTGTTGCGTGGCGCTATTAATTGCAGCGGTATTGTAGTTAAAGCTACGCACACTTATCGCAGATGCTTTGGTAATTTCGTTAGAATTTCTCAGATGAATTTCGTAGTCAGCTTTAAGTGTTATGTCATAAGAGCTACTCAGTGCATCGCCACCAACGCCGGAGCTTCTGCGATCTTTGGTTTCTTCTACGATATTTAACGAGTAGTTAGCCTGACTCTCATCTTCCACCAAAGATACGCGATTGGTTTTTAATAGCTGACGCAATTCGGTGATAAGCGCACCTTTGCTGTCCACCGCATTAACATACAAATTGGTTAAATTTTTAGGTAATTCAATCGCGCCGCGAACGTGCCAGCCGCAAGCGCTAATGAATAACATGATGAATAAACAGGTGGTTATTTTTTTCATAAATTTACCGCGTTGATTTTTGCGGCGACTAAAAGCCGCCGCAAGGTTGCCGTTAATTTGCGACTATATTAACAAGCTTGTTAGGTATTACGATTACTTTGCGAACAGTTACGCCTTCAAGAAATTTTTGTACGTTTTCTTGTGCGAGCGCTTGTTGTTCTAAAAGTTCTTTCGGTGAATCAATGGCCGCGTCGAGCTTACCGCGCACTTTACCGTTAACTTGCACAACCACTTCTACGCTTGAACGCACGAGCGCGCTTTCGTCGAGTTTCGGCCATGGTGCGTTCAATGGAATATCTTTATGACCTAAAGCTTCCCACAATGAATGCGTAATGTGTGGAACGATTGGCGCAAGCAATAAAATCGCCGCTTCCAAGGCTTCACGTTCAACGGCTAAACCTTGTGGATTGGCGCGGTCAGATAATTTACTGACTTCGTTTAACAATTCCATAGTTGCAGCGATGGCAGTGTTAAAGGTTTGGCGACGGCCAAAATCATCGCTCACTTTTTGAATGGTTTCGTGCGTTTTACGGCGTAAATCTTTTTGGGCTTGCGGCAAATTTGTAGCATCCAATGTGCCCGGTGTTCCCGCGTTGATGTGGCCTTCAACTGCACGCCACAAACGATGCAAGAAACGATTGCCACCGGCAACACCAGCGTCGCTCCATTCCATACTTTGCTCTGGTGGTGCGGCAAACATAGAGAAGAGGCGAACGGTATCGGCGCCGTATTGATTGATCAATTCTTCCGGGTCAACGGTGTTGCCTTTGGATTTACTCATCTTGGTGCCGTCTTTCAACACCATGCCTTGGCAAAGCAAGCGTTCGAAAGGTTCATCGCAAGAAACCAAGCCTTCATCGCGCATTAATTTGTGGAAAAAACGCGCGTACAGCAAATGCAAAATCGCGTGTTCGATGCCGCCAACATATTGGTCAACAGGAAGCCAATAATCAGCCGCTTCTTTATTCAACATGCCGCCTTCAAAATTCGGGCAAGTGTAGCGCGCGTAGTACCAGCTCGATTCCATAAAGGTATCGAAGGTGTCGGTTTCTTTTTCTACCGCGCGACCATCCAGTTCAGCTTTACGCCATTCGGCATCTGCTTTGATGGGAGATTGCACGCCGTTCATAATCACATCTTCGGGCAATAACACCGGCAGCTTATGCGCTGGAACTGCAATCTCACCGCCTTCGGGCAAGTTGTACATGGGAATTGGCGCGCCCCAATAACGTTGGCGAGATACGCCCCAATCGCGCAGACGATAGTTGGTTTTTACCTTGCCTTTATCGGCCATTTCCAAGGTACTGGCGATAGCATCGAAAGCGGCCGCAAAGTCTAAACCGTCGTATTCGCCAGAATTTACCAGTACGCCTTTTTCAGTGTAAGCCGCTTTATTCAGGTCAATCGCATCGCCATTAGCAGGTGCGATAACTTGTGAAATCGGCAGGTTGTATTTTTTCGCAAATTCAAAATCGCGTTCGTCATGCGCTGGCACAGCCATTACGGCGCCTGAGCCGTAATCCATTAATACGTAGTTGGCGACCCAAACGGCAACTGGCTCGCCAGTGATTGGGTGTAAGGCTTTTATGCCCGTATCCATTCCGCGTTTTTCCATAGTCGCCATATCGGCTTCAGCTACGGATTGCACTTTGCAGTCGGCAATAAATTGGGCAAGCGCAGGGTTTTTCTCTGCAATGTGTTTGGCGATGGGATGTTCCGCCGCCAGGCTCACATAGGTCACGCCCATAATGGTATCGGGACGGGTGGTGTAAACATCAAAACCAGTGAATTCGCCAACAGGTGCGGCCAATTCAAAATGCATATCCAGACCGCGACTTTTACCGATCCAGTTGCGCTGCATGGTTTTGACTTGTTCGGGCCAATTTGGCAGCTTGTCCAAATCGTCGATCAGCTCTTCAGCGTAATCGGTGATTTTGATAAACCATTGCGGGATTTCTTTGCGCTCAACCAAAGCGCCGGAGCGCCAACCACGGCCATCGATAACTTGTTCGTTCGCCAACACGGTTTGGTCGATTGGGTCCCAATTTACAGTCGATAATTTTTTGTAAACCAAACCTTTCTCGTACAAACGCGTGAAGAACCATTGTTCCCATTTGTAGTATTCAGGTTTACAGGTCGTCACTTCGCGCGACCAATCAAAACCGAAACCAAGCTGTTTCAGCTGGCCGCGCATATGATCAGTGTTGGAATAAGTCCAAGCGGCGGGTGCAGTGTTGTGTTTGATAGCGGCATTTTCAGCTGGTAGACCAAACGCATCCCAACCCATGGGATGCAATACATTCTTACCCTGCATACGTTGGTAGCGGGCGATTACGTCAGTGATGGTGTAATTGCGGACATGGCCCATGTGTAATTTACCGCTTGGGTAAGGAAACATGGCGAGGCAATAGAACTTTTCTTTGCTGCGGTCCTCAATAACTTTGAAGCTTTGATTCGTTTCCCAATGTGCTTGGGCATCAGCTTCGACTTGCGCGGGAATGTATTGCTCTTGCATTTGACTCTCTTGTGTTTAGTGGTGCGGTCTATACTTCAATAGACATTAATGAGGTTGGAATCGTAAAGAGGCGGTGATTATAGAGGCTGTACTGCTTACTGGGTATAAATATCTTTGGAGAAGCGGCTATGAAAAATCAATCAAGTTCTTATTTGTTTAATGCGTATCAAACGGATACGCCCGGCCATCTGTTGGTGAATGATGATCCCGCGACTGCACTCAGTCAGGGGCTTCACTATCAAGTTGAGGATTGGGTTGCACTTGAATTAACGGCGGAGCAAATGCTTGGCGATGAGGTGAATCTGGTCAGCACCTATGTTGCTGAGGATAGTCGGCAATTTTGGGATGCCGTCAAAGAAACTCTTTTACCTTACGAACTGGCAGCGGGCCAGATTTTGTTGCGGGCGGCCGACCCCACGCAGGTTGAATGGCTGAATAATCATTGGTGGGAGCATCAGGAACCGGCAGTACATTAGCTTACAATTTTTTAGTTGCGTGAGTTCTTTCCCAGGTTGTACTTTCTTACCCTTTTTCATTATCTTCACTAAGCACATTTGCTAGCGTGATGCAGTCCTAAGCGGCTGCATCACGCATTAAAACATCATAAAAATAGTATTTACGGTGAGAGACTTATGTTTAAATCCCCGCGCATCCAGCTAAGTGGCCGGTTGCTTGCCTTTCTATTGATGTCTTTCTTATTGTCTTTCTCTGCTTCTGGAGTCTTTGCTGTGACTCAATTGCCGCAAGCGCCTTTGTATTTGTGGGCGGAAAAACCTTTGGTCACGCCAGATCGCGAGATCATCAAAGATCAACGCACTTATTACGTCGATAACCCCAGCATCACGCCCTTTTGGCCTGATCCAAAAATCGCCAATGGCACCGCAGCAATAATTTTTCCCGGTGGCGGCTATGTGCGATTGGCTATCGATAATGAAGGCTACGATCTTGCACGCTGGTTAAACGCCCGTGGTGTGACCGCGTTCGTAGTGAAATATCGCATGAAAGAATACGGTTTCCCCGCGCCATTGCTTGACGGCTTGCGTGCAGTGCGACTGGTGCGTAGCAAAGCCAAAGATTGGAATTTGGATGCCCATAAAATCGGCATTATTGGTTTCTCTGCCGGTGGGCATTTGGCCGCTAGCATTGCTACTCGCTCTGATTTTGCCTCAGACAAAAATGATCCTTTAGTAGACGTTAGTGCGCGCCCGGATTTTGCGGTATTGGGCTATCCCGTTATTACTCTTGAAGGTGAAAGTGCGCACGCGGGTTCGCGCGCAGCCTTGTTGGGTGAGAACCCAACTCCCTCACTACTTCACGAGAATTCGCTGCAATATCAGGTGACCGCAAATGTGCCTCCGATATTTCTGTTTCACGGCGTTGCGGATCAATCGGTTCCGGTCGCTAACAGTCTCATGTTTTTTAAAGAAGTGCAGAAATTCAATAAGCAATCGGAAATGCATATTTACCAAAGCAGTATTCACGGCGTTGGTATGACACAAGGTCAGGGCACGATTTCCAGTTGGACGCAGGCGCTGGAGCTTTGGTTAAAACAAAACGGTTGGGTGAAATAGCGGCTAAGATTTATGTCGGGTTTGAGCTTATGGATGATTGATTAATCAATGGACAAGTTTATGGCAGAAGATATGTTAACCGCGACCGGCGCACCGGTTTCGCAAGAGATCATTGAGCAACACAAGCTTGTCGTTATGTACAAGCAGCTTCCCAACGTCTTGATTTTTACGTTTGTCGCAACCTCGGCACTGGCACTTTATTTCTACGATCATCTGCAAAATTCGTCCATTTTTTTATGGGGCTGGTGGGGCGCCATGCAATTGGTTAGCGGCTTGCGTTTGGCGAATCTCGTCTGGTGGCGAAAATATGCGGTGCAGCCTGTTCAAAATCCACAACTTCATATTTGGCTTTTCGGCTTGGGTTCGCTGGCTGCGGGCGTGTTATGGGCGTGTTTTTCCATTCATTATTTTTATTCGGCAACTATCTCACAG
>Ga0247741_1000678_pt1 | contig 18807 bp, 17 predicted proteins | sample UWRJL213509R2_FD_180945 | JGI IMG/M metagenome (GOLD analysis project Ga0247741, IMG submission 180945) | Plant litter microbial communities from Arlington Agricultural Research Station in Wisconsin, United States - UWRJ-L213-509R-2 | ecosystem: Environmental > Terrestrial > Plant litter >... | reverse complement strand
ATATCTGCGGCGAGGTCAGCCTTGAACCTCGGACGGTAGACAAGATATTTGACATACGAAATCGGTCGAAACACTTCATATTTTCCGTCGGGGAAGGAGATCAACGACACAAGTCGCTTTCACCTGTCGACCAGACTTCCCGAAGTACCGTTCAGATTCGAATGACCAGTGAAGGGAGCCAACAATCCAGTTGGCTAAGCCGTCAACATAGATTGCGACGTCGCGATCAATTTCAGGGCCCCAGGAAGGAAGACATGCCCGTTCTTCGTTGAAGCGATCGATTGATTGCTTGCACATTTCACCGACAAAGTCCACGGCTGTTTGGACGTCGAGGCCTTCTTGGTACATGACCACGGGAATCATGTTGTGTGTATCTCCCTTGGATTGTTCGACGTTGTAGGAGAAAATATCCTGTTGTGTCAAAATGGATAGATGGTACTCTATGAGATGGATACCAAGTTGTGAAACATCACTTACGTTGGACCACGTCACTAGATCATTAGTTGCTTCACCCAGACTACGAAGAACAGGGTGATCCATGACCTCGTCTGGGATATTGAGATTGTATGCGTCTAGAATGGGGACACGGACACTCAGCACACGATGAACCAGGGAAGAGCGAACAAGAACGACTCACATTCAATCAGCGCCCAACAGGGTTTGCATCCAGATGTATCGCGACGCAGTGCGATGTACGATTCGAGGTCGGGTATTACTCCCGTCGCGCGATCCAAAGCTTGCTGGGTCACACTTTGGAAGAAGAAATCAAACGTCTCAATGAAACGCTGCTGTGCCCCAGGGGACGCTGTAAGAACGAGCCGCTTATAGTAACTTAAGGGCGGATATGTCAGTTAAGCTGTGGGCAGGTGGTGAGGAAGAAGGAAAGGACATACTCTCGTGTCATCTTCCCGACTCTAGCTGACGATTGCCAAGTATGAGGGTGGTAGAGGGAGTTGAGGACTTCGTCTGCGGTGGTACGGGTTCCTCGATTATCCATGTCGTCTGACAGGTTGTCGAGGTGGAAGAGGTAGGTCATGAAGTCGTTCACAACCCGCAGTTGTGGGTACGCGGCGTCAGGGTAGCAGTGAGAGACCAGCAGACCAGCTTTGAGGCCATGGTACGCCTCGCGTTTCTTGCCCAGCAGGTTACCATCTTTAAACAACCAGCGTTTGGTCTCAGTCGTGATACGCTTCCGGTGGCGATTACTGCGAAGCTTGAATGTGCAGTGTGAGACAAGGTCTGGTATGACGATCTTTTTTGTGACTGAGGGCGCAGAGGAGCTCGGTCGTTTGAAAGGGGCGCACATTGAGGAAAGAGAGGAATATCGGTTGAAGACGATGGCAGGACACTTGGTCAGGATGGACTGTGCAGGTGTGCGAAAGGGGGTGTCAAACCACGAGAGAGACAGACAGAGAGACGGAGAGGACCTGGGCGACTGGGGCGAAGGTATTGGAGGATCCAGAGGATGGCTGATGCGAGCTTTATAAGACTGGAAATGCGATCGGCCAGATTCTAATTTGGCAAATTAGGAACCTCTTTCGGCGCCACAAACAAGGTTTCAGACTTTTTGACTTGCAGAATCCACGAAATTCGAATCATGGCCACAATTGCCGGGACGCATAGCTGGTTCGGGCAGATCCCAGATTGTCGTCTGTCGAGTGAATACCACATCGACTAGTGCTGAATAGGCCTCCATGTTGAATACGTCCAAAAAGAATGACCCGAGTATAACCATAAGATTTTCGGAGGGTTGCAGTTCGCCGTTCAACGAGTCTCAGCCTGGAAGAGTTTGCCGGCGATCCGGGCTAGAAGTTTTCTAGACCAAACTACAGCTGTTGTGTGTCTTACAGTGAATGGGAATAAAGGAACCTGCACAGCGCTTCACGGAGACAGAAATCAAGAAGAGTGAGAGATGCTCTTCTGGTTCGGAAATGTATCGACGAAGAATTTTGAGCTGAACCAAGCCAGCAGATGGTAGAATCATTAAGACTAAACAAGAAGCTTGCTTCGGGGTGGAGTTTATGTTGCAGATATAGTGTAAACTCAGAGGACGTCGGGGAAGTAAGTCAACCATCAACATCAACCCCAAAATACTGGTTGTTGTTTGGGCAAATCAAGTTTGCAAACAAGTCTATTGCTGAACACCGGGGTCCAGGAGCATCCAGGCGTTGCGGTTACACCTTTAACCCGGGCTGGTAGTCAATTCTTTCTGTGACCTATCTATGTTTCAGGCCGTCTATCTGGGAGCTAACCTCCAGCGCTAATTTAGATACTAGCATCCCAGAGATTGATTCAGGCAGTGAGGGGCCAATAATTGAGTAGAAACTGGTTACATGAACATCGAGATGTACATAGAAAAGTAATGCGAAAAACGGTGGCCCCTTCAACGACGTAGCAGAGGGCCAGAGGCGGTCAAAGTGCACCTATTTTTCAGAATCATCGTCTCTAGGCGACCACATTGCGATTGACACGCAATATGACCTAGAGCCACCACTGAGCAGGATGTACGGATTGTTCAAGGCGAATCTCTCTTTGCTATCATGATGCCATCCCACTCGAGTTTAATGGTCATTTGCCGACTTATGTCGCGCTCAATTACAATCTAGAACTTAAACTTAATTATTTTGACTGGTAAGTAGAGATCGCGAGGGATTCGGATCGAGGCTAGTGGTCGGATCTTTCCAATATAGGTGGGATGTATGGTCGGCTTCAGATCTGAGTACAGCCAGCGTCGGATGCCGCGTGAATATGACTGAGGTTTAGAGATACGTTGGACGAAGAATTGCCGCCGATCATGGTCCGAAGAAACAACTATTTTGCTGGGACTATCGTATTTACTGAAAAGTTTGGACCTCTTTTTGTAGAAAAGAAAAGAAAAACCTTGGCCGACGCGAATGGGACCTGAGATTCTGAGAAGCTGGTTGGCTGATCGCTCTCCGCATATTTCGCACATACATGACGCTTGCATCCGCTGTCGGGTCCATGGGGCAGGCTAGAAAGCATTGAAACGGCAAGAAATTCGAATCCGAGTGGTTCCAGAGCCAGATTACCCGGTAAAGTGGAAGGTAGGGAAGAAGAGACGGCATCCATCACTTTGGAGTCATGAGCATTAAACAAAAGAATGATTTCGCGATTTCGCTACTCCGCTGTTCACGAAGTGGTGTACAACTGAAGTATGTCGTCCAAGAGAGTGCATGCACGTTCTTTGTGGCACATGTACAGGCTTCTGGGCCAAAGCACAAGCCGCAGCTACCCCTCTTCAGGTCGTGCCTCCAAATTTCGTGAGTAGATCGGCCAGATAGGGATTCTCTAGCCTCCACAGTGCCTTCAAGTTCTAGTTAGTTCTAAGGCTTTCGTCGTTGATAAGATGCAGAACGCAAGCATAGAGCAAGTCATGAAAATCGTGATCGTCGTCGATAGAAGAGAGCTCCTCGCCGCGTCGGGCAAAGAAGCTTCCAATGTTTGGCACGGTGGCAGTGGCGATGTTCGACAAACATCGTCATACTAATAGCCCTGTCCCTGACCGTATACGTACCATCCTCATCCTGGAGACCACCGCCCATCTTCGACACCTAGTATGAGCACTCCAGGCTCTAGAAGACCATCGGCGCCATACAGGTCGTTTGGAACACCCGCAGACGATGCAGGCGCCGATAGCCCACCTCAGGAACCGTCGGCGGCCCGACGAATACTTGGGAAGATGTCGTTCAGCAGTTTGAGACTTCCACGTCCAAGTTTCAGCCTTGGAAGTGGAGGAAATGCAGATGGGCAATCGACACCGACAACAGAGAGAGTTCCTATACCCACAATGATGCAGTCGTCCGCCGAGGTATACTCGACTCCGCTGCCGACGCTTTCCATGGTCGTTCTGTCAATCGTAAGCCTTGTTGGACTCCATCTAAACCTCTAGTAACGACTGCATTCAGACGATGCTTGGAGAATTCTTATCTGCCAATGTATCAACGCCATTTTTGCTTATCATGGTTAGAGGTGCGCGATACAGTAGTTAACAAAGTCATTTATATTCAACATGCGTCAGGCCTCGGAGACTTTGCAGACGAAGCAGAGGTGGCATTTTGGACAGGCATTATGGGTACGTCGACCTGCTAGGTTGATTGACCTCTCACTGACATTGAACATCCAGTCGCGACATTCTTCCTGACACAATTCATCACTTCCCTTCTATGGGTGCGTTGTTGAATGTAATCTGAATGAATTGGTTTCTCAAACCGTTCTAGGCCACAATTGCCGAAAAACATGGTCAACGCGCAGTGTTGATGATCTCACTACTGGGCTCTGCCATCACATGCTTTGCATTTGGGGCTTCAACCACTTTACAGCAAGCTATATGCATCCGTCTCCTTCAAGGCATCTTCGCCGGCGCTGTGGGAGTTGCTCGTGGATGCGTCGCGTTTATCACTGACCCAAGTAATGAAGGCAGAGCGTACGCAATCCTCGGATTTTGCTGGGGTCTTGGAGGTGTGGCAGGCGCTATCATCGGAGGGTCTTGTAAGTTCTACACCACTCGCACATATCCCTCATCTTATTCTTTTTTTACACTAGTCGAGACCCCAGCTGAAAAATGGCCAGAAATCTTTGGAGACATCCAACTCTTTGTGACGTATCCTTATCTGCTTCCTTGCGGTCTCGCTTCCGTCGTGACTCTTTTTGGTGCGTTGTTGATAACTCTGATTTATCAGCGTCGATCTAATTTTTACTTAAATTTAGGTTCGTTCCTCTCTTTGTTCCTTGGACGAGATGGTGGGCCTCGCGAGGGTGCCATTCGCCTTCTACCCGAAAAGTTTACGTCTCATCCTCCTGCACAAGAGGACGAGTCGAGACCACAGACCCCTGTCTTTGAGGAAGAAGATGAACCACAAGGCATCGCTCAACGCCTCAAGAAGAAAGTTTCCAGACGTTTCTCAGGAATCTTCGCAAGACGTGTACCTGATGGCCATCACGCCTCGCCTAGCTCTCCCCTGGTCCAGCCTGCTGTGCCTTTGTCAACATCTTCGCCGAGTAATCGTCTTGACCGCGTGCGAAGCTTCTCGCGAACAAGTCGCACAAACGGATCTGCGTATGGTTATAGCGGAAGCTATCGCAATAGGCTTGCTAGCAATGCGACGACTATCAATGCGCGACGAGGGAGCCTGAGCAGTTCAATGAGACGTAGACGAGGCAGCAATCACGACGGAACTGCGGCAGGAGAGGGCCCCGATCTGAATTTTGCACAGCGCCTTTTACTCGCCAACGAGAATGCGGTCACAAATATCGCTGATCTCTGGGTGGCAGCTGCAATGAACGTCGACAACGAGGATCCTTTCGAATCAGATTCAGACATCGAGGAAGAAGATCCTGACTACTTCAACATGGAGGCAGGTGGAAGCTCGCCCGCAAACGCTACACCATCGAACCCCACAAATCGAGGAACCAGGAGCAATTCCCAGGCAACGACCACACCTCCCGTTGGTCGTCTCGGGCATCGACCAAGTAGAACGAATGTGCTACCTCCGTCTGCATCGGCCTCCTCTCATCAGTCACCCAACTCTCTACCACATCGACCCTCCGTTTCATTCTCTCCGTTACCTGCCACCTCAGGATCCCGTCGACCATCCTCAAATATGCCTGCAATCTTTGCTCATCCTGGTGTAAAAACACCGGCAGCTGTTCTGGACGCTCAGCAACTATTGCTTAGCTCAGACTCTCATCTGGATCAAGACCCTCTGGCTCCCATTGCCGAATCTCGTACAGCATCGGAAGCCCATGAGGATGTCGAGTCGTTGTCAGAGAAGTCTCCTTCAATAATGTCACAACTCCCAATTATTGTGATTATACAATACGGCGTTATGGCACTCCACACAACGACGCACGATCAGATCTTCATGTCATACCTTGTTTCGTATGTGTTTATCTGTAATCTTCAGGCCTCGGTGCTGAATCTACTTTTAGTCCTGCTAAATCAGGAGGACTGAATCTCAACCCAGCTCACTTCGCTCAGCTGAGTACGTGTGCTCGTTGCTGTCGTTGTGGATTTGGCTGATCTTGTCTCTCGACAGTTGCTCTCATGTGCCTCTTCCAGATTGCATATCAGTTCTATCTCTATCCGTACGTGTAATTTCAAATTCCCTTGTTTGCAATGTCCTGACTTGCTCCTGATGTAGAAACATTGGGTATGTTACGTGGAAAACTACAATGCATGCGAAAACTCATGATCATGTAGGCCTCCTCGAGGTCGTTTTTCGCATTTAGCCATGTTCCGAATCGGAACAATTATGTTTATCCCAGCCTATCTAACCGTCGTTCTGTATCGACCATTTGCCAATGTCAATCCTGACGATTCCAACCTAATTCTCATGACTGGTACGTCCTGCCATTCTCTTCAAGTGAATCATTCTGAACGCATATTCTAGGGCTCTCTATTAGCACGTAAGACCAATGCATTCTCATGTGCCGTCAAGTATTAACCATCTATTTCATTGCAGTGCTGTACGATATTGTGGCACTACTTTTGGTTATACGGCGATATCTATTCTGCTCAATTATAGTGAGTCTTCCTGCTCCAACTTTGAATTGACCAACTAAAAGTACCTGTGAAGTGACTCCTCCCAGCGCCGTTGGGTATGCTAACGGAATTGCTCAAAGTATCGTCAGTCTTGCGCGCTGCGTTGGGCCAGTAATAGGTGGATACGTGAGTGTCTCAACTTGGAACCGAGTCGAAATGATGTATAACCATCGCGTTCTACAGCTCTGGTCCGCAAGTGTGCAGGATGGGCCTTCAGGCTACTACCTTGGCTTCGTCGTATGTGCCGCTGTCTGCGCTCTTACTGTGCTACAGAGCTTCTTGATCCGTTGAATCACATATACTCCCCTTGTCCTGCTACGACTATGCACCACTCGCTGGTTTCTTATACCCAAAATTCTGTACTCATATGGGCAGGGTATAGATGTTGTGTATGCGTGCCTCGGAGCACCACCATTATATTTGTGTAATCAGATAACTTTTGGCAAGCTTTCTCTTTCAGAGAGCAAAAGCGGACAAATCTTCGCCGCTCCCTATTAGTTGTTAGAAAAGAGTCCAAATGCAAGACGTACTACGTGCAAGAATGGCAAGAAAATAAACATGACAAGAATACTATCTAGATTATATGAAGCTAAGGTTGCAAAATGGTCTAGGCTACTAAGATCAACTGTAGATTACAATGGAATGAAAGTGTAATTACTCTCGAACGGAATCAAGAGTTGCTTCGGCCGCTATCGCCAGTTCATGAATCAGACAGCTTTCATCCGATCAAGGTGGGAATCACTTACGATCTTTTACCTGGTCGTACGACGTCCCCGCCTTATCGCGAAATTGGATTCCACGGATGTTCCATCGTCTCCACCAATAGTTCAACCAGGTTACTTGATGAATCACGTCGACAAACGCGCCAGAATTCCGTACGCGAACTTCTGATAGACAAGGAGCCGTCATGTTTTCAACGGCTTTGAGGATCGAATCAAGTGGCGACATCACAGCGTTGTCAAAGATCTTCTGAGGTATCCCTACCTCCACCTCGATGGAGGGTAGAATGCAAATCTTCTGTAGCTTCGGATGGTATTGCGGAAAGGCCACGACCTCAGCGCCGTGGGAGATGACGAGATGGTGCAGATTTGGGCATGCTGCGACGGCCTCTGGCAGAGAGGCGTCGGCAAAGCAGGTGGTAGTACGAAAGACTCGTAGTTTGTGACCGTGCATGTCGAAGAAAGACATGGTCAGGAGAGGGAAGAGGTCGCAGTCGAAACGTTCGAGGGCCGGTAGCTGGCTGGGGTGAAGGGAAAGGTATCGAAGGAGTGGATCCCAGGTGACGGCGTACTCTGGCTGGAGCTCGGCCGGTTCAGGGATAATTCCGAGTGAGAGTGTTTTCAGGGTTGGAAGGACGAGGATGGGTGGAGCGCCGTGTTCGGGCATTGGGTAGGAGTAAACAGCCATTAAACGTAGAGTGACCAGGTTTGGGAGATGATTGCAGAAAAAGGCGAGGTCTTGGAAACGAGGGGGCTCCCCTGGGCCGCTCCATTCCACCCGTCGCAGTGTATCAGCACAATAAGAGATCAACCCTTTGAGGACCTCGATCGGCGTGCATTTGCCGGGTGAGTCCCCAGGACCGTTTTTGTTGGTATATATCATAAGTTTGGGTGTGCATCGTAAAAGTCGAACAACATGCCAATGATTATAGTCTCCCAATATTTTGAAGTCAATGCGTGTTGTCCAATCCCCCAGTTTCTTGCCGTTGGTGTTCTTGTGGGATTCATACTTTTTGACAAGCCGCTTCAGTTGCTTTGCAGAGTACACCACAATGTATTCCGCTGATATTTCTGTCACCACGTCCCTCCACGACGAACAAACAAGGGAAAGGCTTCTTCGGTCGAAGAACAAGCCCATGTCGATCTCTGGATATTCCTCGTTCCAGTGAGGTGGTCCAAAGGGGTCGTCAAGTTCAATGGTGTTCGCGCCTGCCAGTCTGACGGTATATCCAATAACTTTGCGCCATATTTCAGTTGGAAGACGAGGAAGTAGAAGAGAGTTTAGCTCTTCGGAGGGAAGTTCAGAAGAACGCCGAGATGGACGCCAACTAAGACGGGAAAAGCGCATTTCAGGGGTTTGTCGTTCCGTGCTTTCTGAGACGACTTTATAGACACATTCTCAATGGTGGTAACTTGAATGCGAAGTCAGCAGAGACTCTGAATGTAACTCACTAAACGATCCTGGCAGTTGTAACGGTTGATTGTCAGTATCTTCGAGTTATAAAACAAGGGAATTGCTGACCAGTACCTTGATAGTATGAAGAAAGTCCTATGCACCGTATACAGAGGACATAAAGCCTGCTGTGAAGGATTCAAGAAAATGACGGAGGAGTCAAGGAACGTGAACTTTACAGTCACGTCAGTAAGGTTCTGTCACAGCGGGCCGCTCTATCCGCCTCGGCTATCAGCTCAAGTTTTCATTGGATCTGGAGCACGTTCTGAGTCTACACTTCCCAGAATGGCACCCCCAGATACGTTTAAGAGCTCAACCTTCAAAAGAAAACTGAATACCAAGCTCTTGGCCTCCAGGAAGAGAGCTAAAATTCAACACCACAACGCTGATGATCTTCCCTGGAAAGCTGTTTCGAGGCCAGTTCAAACAGGGTTATCTGGGGACGATGGTATTCTAGAGCTAGAGGAAGTGGACGGCGTGGAGGTTGTATATGAAAATACCTCGGCTGGCAGGGTGGTGAAGTTCAATGTGAGTATTGTGCCTTCTGATAGATCTACTTCCTCAGACTAGTCTTAGGTTATAGCAGACGCAGAACTGGAAGATGGCGATAACGAAGTCCTTGATGTGCAGGATCAAATTGGTAGTGAAGACGAGCCTATGGTAGAGGATGAAATATCGACATTCGATTGTATGTTGGTGGTTCACAAAGAAGAATGAGATTCTAGCTAACGTTTGCTCCTCAGCTGAGAATCTGCTACCTGGCTGGCACAAGTATTCCTTTCATCCCAAGATTCTGATGGCACTCCATGAGAAGGCTTTCACCACACCGACCCCTATACAAGCTGTCTCCTTACCGCTTGCCTTTGTGGGCAGAGATGTCATTGGCGTCGCTCAAACTGTAGGTAGTAACCTGTGCAGGTCTAAACGTCGACTCACGTTGTAAATTCGCTCAGGGCTCAGGAAAGACTTTGGCCTACGGCTTGCCTATTCTTCATTACCTTCTCTCTCAGCCTCGTCCTTTAGCGTCCCGAAAACGTCCTGTTCGTGGACTCGTTCTAGCGCCAACGCGTGAACTTGCTCTACAAGTCTCCTCGCATCTCAACTCCCTCATAACATGCATCGAGTACACGAAGAATGGGCCATCGAAGAGTGAGGGCTCCAGCAGTTCGAAGACGGCGCCTAAACAAGGACACAGGCCCCCTCCACATGTTAGTATCGCAGCTATTGTCGGAGGAATGTCAGCGCAAAAGCAAAGACGTGTGCTCGACAGGGGGGTGGACATTTTAGTGGCTACGCCAGGACGTTTATGGGATATTCTTCAAGATGTGAGATATTAGGTTCGGCGTGGCTTTCGATTTTCTCACACATTGTTCCATTTCAGGACGACGAGCTTGCACAAGAAATCAGGAAGCTGAAATTCCTCGTTCTTGATGAAGCAGACAGGATGATAGAGGCGGGTCATTTTGCCGAATTAGAGAATATCCTCAGACTCACTCTCCGGGAGTTGGAGTACGTTCGCAAGTTCCCACTAAAATGAAGCTCTTTCTAATAATCTCCAGAGATGAGCAGATTCTCGATGAAGATACCAAGCACATATCTACCAGCGACAAAGAATCTAAGGATGGCGTCAAAAACGGATTGCAAACCTTCGTATTCTCTGCAACCTTGAGTAAAGACCTTCAACGAAACTTCAAGAAGAGGTCTCGACCAAAGTCTGGCAAGAAACATTATAAGCGAGAAGAAAAGCCAGCGTCGACTCTCGGTAAATTGCACTCTCCGATCACATCTTGCTAGCACCTAACTCCAGATGACATCAGATGACTTACTTCTTCGCCTCGACTTTCGGGATCCCAATCCAGAAGTTGTAGATCTGAGCCCGGTCGGTGGTGTAGTCTCTACTCTCCAAGAAGGCAAGATTGAGTGTTTATCAGGCGACAAAGTTGGTTTACTTTATTTCGCTCCTTGCACTGATAATTAATGACTATTCGGCACCCTCAGGACGTTTATCTTTATTACTTCCTCCTCCGCCATCCCGGCAGATCCCTTGTCTTTCTATCCTCGATCGATGGCATCCGGCGACTTATGCCCCTGGTCGAACTGCTCAACGTTCAAGCTTTCCCACTGCATTCACAGTTAGAACAACGGCAGCGGCTGAAGAATCTTGATAGGCAAGCAGAAATATTGATTGAACCAATCAGATCTAGATTTTGACTTTCATTTAGGTTCACCAATACACCGAACTCAGTACTGCTCGCTACAGACATCGCGGCTCGTGGTCTGGACATTCCTGCAGTCGATCACGTTATTCACTTCCAAATTCCTCGGAGTGCTGATACTTATATCCATCGGAACGGAAGAACTGCTCGTGCGCTGCGCAAGGGTTTCAGCATGCTTATGATTGCGCCAGACGAGCGGCGTGTAGTGAAAGCTCTTCTTGGGAGTCTAGATCGAGGTATGGGCCAAGTTCACTTCTTTGCTTTCGCTGAGTTCCTGTGGCAGACGAGGAAGAGATCTCGGAAATGTCCATCGAACTTAGCATGCTCGATAAGTTGAAGGCACGAGTACAGCTGGCAAGGAAAATAGAAAATTCTCTGCACAAAATCAAGAAGACGAATCACGACCGGAATTGGATGAAGGAGACCGCGGAGGTGCTAGGAGTTGAGCTTGATTCTGATTTCGTGAGGTGATACACGCTTGTCCAGTAAAAAATCCTTCAGGATCCTGACTTGTCGTCTATCAGTGACTCGGACGATGAAGACAAGATATCAACACAGAAGCGGAAGGCAAAGGATCGCCAGATGGCCAATATGAAAGCCGAGTTACGGGAGTTACTCTCGCAGCCGTTGATCGCAAGAGGGATCTCGACGAGATACATCACATCTGGAAGTCGACCGATCGTAGACGACTTGTTAGCTGGAGAACGTGAGTACTTCTCTAACTACCTTGAAGTGAGACCCTAATGCATTTGATTCTTTTCACCAGTCAACGAGACCATGTTTGGCTTGAAAAGGGCAGAGGCTGGAAGCGAGATGCTCTCCGCAAAGAAGAAAAAGAGAAGTGTCGATACTGCAACTGCCCAGGTCCCGTCATCACCTTGAAGTATTCTTATTCGTACGCCTTAGGTTCAATCTCCATGGTATGTGAACTGCAGTGACAATACATTGTGCCAGTTTTTGCCCAGTTGGATTACAGGAACACCCCTGCTTACTACATTCAGGACAAACACTCAGTCTGACTTTTACTCGTACTTCGGAACTGGAACGCGGCGGTGGCTTGGTCTGTTGCACTGAGATGTGAACAACTTGACCGACCACTGTCGGCCTTCCGTTCGCGGCTAACAGCTGCTTCACATTACAAAACTAATACTTGGCCGGCAAGGGCTACGAGGTCCCGCTGAGGGTCCAGCCGCAATGCCCTCCGTTCCGAGATCGTGGGTTTCGCTTCATTGTTCGAAGTCGAGTATTTAAACACGATGAGAGACAGCGACTGATTGGTTTTCACTGGGCTATATTAATAGAAAAATTATATTGCCAGCTACAATATTTACTTGGCACGCGCCCGGACAAGGTACGAGGAGTGTACACATATTTAGCGGGATTTTCCTGTCCAAAGTGGAACTAGGAACTCGTGTTACGGACAATCACTTGGTCGTATCTCAGCTCCGTCGAGGTAGTCCTCGTCCTATCTTGGCATTTGGCAGTAGGAAAATGCCTTTTTTGTCGTGCTGGTCGACCTCGTGGTGGGAACAAGAACGAAAATTCGCCACTCGAACACGATTCGACTGGGATAATGCCACGGGTTCGTGACACTCCAACTTTCAATCGTGTCCACAATGTTGTTATCCTCATTACCATAATAGACGCCCCGATACAGTAGACCGATGTCGAAAACTAGCTCGGAGATGTGTGTCTTTCTTGGAAGCGTCACGTATTGAATCTTAAACAGCGTCAGTATTAGGACTCGCAACCAGTAACAAATTCCGCTCACCAAAGCCTCGAAATCGTTCTCCAGGTCATTACAAGAAAGTGTTGTGCCGTACTTGGATATTCCTGAGCAGACAGCGAGTAGGTTGGGATCGAGTGGGTTGAAATACAGGCCACTTGTATTTGCTGAGTGAATTTCGAGTTCGACGAGAGTTTGCGCATGGTGAGGGAGGTCCGTTTTGTAAAGGTATTCAGAATCCTCATCTGACGCTGGTGGTCCCTCAAACTGGATAGACAGACACTCAAGGCCGTCATACGACAAAAGGTATTCCAAGAGCTGCCGGGAGAAATCGTTGGTGGCCAGTCTCCTCAAACGGGCGCCACACAGTCTCAGTATCTCCCAGGGGATGCCTGGTACTCTTGATGATTTGTCGCGAGCAGTGAGGGAAGTAACTGACATCAAATGAGGCAGAGTAAGATCGTTGATGATGAGCCTGGAGCTGCGTAGATGAAGATGCTCCAGAGGTATGGGATAATCTACAGTGGTTCGAGAGAGGAGATCTGGGAGATGCACCCCAGGCCCATCTGTGGGTAGACCAGTAAAATGTAACGACTTCAAAGCTTTGTTGTTGGCAATTGCTTTAAAGATGCCGTCCAGGATCGAATCGGGGATAGAGCCTAAGTGGTGATAGGGAGAGGTAGAAAAGGACACTTTGAGCGTCCGTAGATTAGTAATACGGCCCAAGTCCAGTTCTAGTCGTTTAGCAGAATGGAGCCTGTCCGGGAAATTCAACTCCAGTCCCTCCATGCACTGAAGGGAGCTCAGAACGTCGATCATTGAAGTAAAATTGGTCTCGCCCGCATAGACGTCCCAACTATATGTAGATTGTCAGCTGCGGTGAATTGAGAGCATAGAGAAACCGCTTACACGACAAAACTGAGAGCTTCAAGTGCCTTTATCGCATCAGATACGATCCAAGTACCATTTCTCGGACCCCATTGACGTACGGAGTGTCAGCCCGATTATTTGCAAGTGGATTGACACGGCCGATTCTCAAAGTCCGTGCATATCTACATGCTGGGCTCTTGCCATTGAGGATATTCTCTAAATGGTCCACGGAAGTTCTGAGAACTCGCACGGAGGAGCAGAAATTGAAAGAAATCTTCGAAAAAAACACTGGGTCGGCGGCGACCTTCAAACATCGGCACACAAGTCTGACTCTGCTGAGGAAACGTCGTGGACTGTCGAAAATATCCAACGAGTCCTCGGCTGAAAGTGCGACCTAGTTGATATGGTAAGAATTTGAGATTTTTTAGTAGGTTGTAGACATACCTGGGAGCAAATGAGGATGAGAATGTCTAGTGGGATGTCCAGCAAACGACTCGGAGTACGTTTCTTATTAGTCAACCGGGTGATAAATTTCGGAGGGCGCCATGTGCTGTATTTCACTTGCAATTTATGCCATCCACGGTTAGACGTAGCATTCTCCATAGTAGTAGAGCTGGTGGTGTAGTAAGCGATGGTGAGAGTTAGAGTATACTGACATGATGGACCTTATAGTAACACTAATACCGCCAATCACGGCCTCTTTCCTCGCAGCTAGACCGGGTAACTGCCCCCTCTATGAGGAGAACGCAAGGTGCCTTGTAATGAGACGTGCAACGTCGTCGTTCGCCCGGCTGGTCATCAGTCTACCTCGCAGCTTGCAGAGCAAGATGCAAAATACCTAGGACAATAAGAGACGACAAGAATGTATATTGTATCATCCAAGGCGGGTACACAGCGATGGTGTGCTGAACTACATCAAGTACAGTAAATGGTTGTATGTGATACTACGCATGACCATATCATGTCCGAATAGCCACGGCAGCTCAATAACGGGTAAGATGGAAGGCAATTAGAAGGCTTGGCGAAGTATTGCAACGCTGGAAAAGAGCGAAAGCTCAGTAAATCGTTCTTGTATGTTCACCGTTTGGAATGGCGCTAAGAAGACAACGAGATAAAAGGGGACACTTTTGTATAAGCATGTGATGGGCTGATGAGAACACAATCCGGGCCCAGGCATAGAAAAAGAGTGGAGGGTAGTGAGTGACTGTATTCACCTGTGGTAGATTGTAGTTACTTGCATTATCTTCATCGACGAGGCTCACACCTGCATCTTGAAGCCGAGCAGAGTCTGACCAACCTTGCAGACTAAGGTGTGGAGAGTTGGGTGACGAGCCACTGGGAGGCGGTGTGGAGTACGAGGTTGCGGAAGGGGACGGCGAGCCATACTCGAATGCTAGACGTCAGAAGAGGGAAACATTAATTGAAAACTCCTGTACGAAAGACCAAAGACTTACAGGCAGTTGCATTCCGTGGATGATCCAAACCAGAGGTAGAAAAATGCTCCTTCGAGGATGATCCTGAGCCTCGAATGTAAGATTGCCCAGGCAAAGAGATAACAGGCGCCGGCATCCCGTACCCATCATCTACACCCTCGAAGTCTTCTTTTGCGTGGTCTAACTCTCCACCTGCGTCCACCAGATCCTCTTCTCCAACTGGCTGGGAGAATCCCGAACCAGACAGATGTTTATCCGGGTGATGCTGATCCGCTTGGACATTGCTCCGAGCCTTTCCACCCAGCGGCATCCACCTCAGTTTGAACATCCCCCTTCCACCTCCACTGCGAGTTATGTGTGATGGGCTGGGCCCTTCGACGGCACTTTGGCTTGTGCCTCTATTTTCCTGCACGACCGTTCCTGATTCCATCGTCCCCTCAGAGACTCCAGCGTGATCGATGGATGGGCCAATATGCGCGTGGTCACGATCATGCCCAACACTAAGTTTGTCCAGCTCGCGCGTTGCTCCACTGGCTTGAGGGTCAAAGATCATTGGCGTGCTGAATCCTACCACGTAGGGTTGTTCCCCACCTGGATGAGCAGGTGGCGGGACAACGCCATGCGTTCGGAGGTGTCGTTTTGCGTTGGATCGGACAGTAAACGAGCGATTGCAGCCCTGGAAGCTGCACAGAAAGGCTGAAGTAATAACGTTATGAACAACATGAGCCCCCAAAGGTGTTAGAAGCTCACGTTTTTCGTTGTTATGGCTATTCATGTGGGTTTGCAAACCACTCGGTCTACGTGATTAGTGAAACAGAGAATTCGTCAGTATCTGCATTTCAATTCTTGTATCAAAATCCTGAAATTGACCCCTCCAGTGATCCGTAAAAAAGCCGCCAATCAGTGAAAGGCCCAGGCAATGCCATTTGGAGCTAATTTGACGCGTCGTACGCGACGCGACGCGATCCAGCATATAAAAGAAAGGCAGAGAGTTAAACTTACCTCGGAAACTGCTTCCCACAGATCTCGCATTCGTGCATTTTGGATTTCTTCTTCCTCTTCACAGGTCGAGACGAGCTGTCGACAGCATATCCACTGTCCGCACCTCTCGAGCCTCCAGCAACTGCATTTCCAGCCCCATCTCTCTTCCTGCCTGCTTCAGATACCGGCTCTCCGCTTCCACGGAGTGGCATCTTACCTTTGCTCTGCCTTGTAACCGGCTCAGAGCTGCTTCCTCCTCTATCGTTTCCATCCGTTGACGGCATCGCATCGTCCATATCACCTTCCGCATCAATATCTGCATCTGCATCTGGATCATCTGAGACAGGGCCAGAGCCCTCCGGGTCATCCTGGTCCATATCCATGTGATTGAAATCGATATCATATTCCTCTGCTTGAGGATATCCTCGTCCCTTGTGGTTTAAAGCGGAATTGGAGGCAGAACGCGGTACTGAGGGGTATGAAGCCCTGCGAGCGCTAATTTCGGGGCTTCCAGCTCCTGTGAGATGGGAATCGGGTGTGGAGCGGCCACTTGACGTCGAATATACGGTTAGGAGATGTGATGTCGATGTTGGCGTACTGGACCTAGATCTTGCCGTGTCAGACAAAAGATAGCTTTGGTGGTAAGTCTGGTGTTGCTGAGATGGTTGGAGCGGATAAGTGGAAGGACGCTGCTGATGGGGGAAAGGTAAGTTTTGGTGTTGGTAACGGTCATACTGATGTTCCTGTTCCTGTTCCTGTGGTAGTATCGTTCGTCCGTTATGGGGTTGGTGTTGGTGTCGGGAATTACTCATGGGAATGGAGGACGACGTAAACGTAGGGTCATATGGATGAACAACAGGAACTGTTGGCATCCTTCCCTTGTCGAAAGACGATGTCTTCGACATATATTTTGAAGAAAAGGTCGAGTCGAGAGGCAAGGGCACAGACGTTTCCGTTGAGACCGTTTGTGGATGGGACGGTAGACGGGAAGCTTGCGATGACTGGGGCGTACGGAGCGACGATGAAGGTCGATCAGATGAGGGCGTTGAGCCATATGCTCCGCCTCTCACGTCCGTGCTGTACGATTGACTACCGGTGTTTTCCGGTTCACCTGCATGTTGACTGTGATGTCGAATTTGACTCTGACGGTATTCGCGAAGAGATGTCGTGTGTTCTGACGGTGGCAAACCCGTCGTCTTCCTCGTGTGCGGAGGTCTGGGACCTGGTTGGGGGTCGATTGAAGGCGAAAGATGAGGCTCCTGCCTCGTTGGTTCCACCATTGGCGGGTAAACGGTCACATTTCGATAGTCGTAATTTTCGTAGATGTAAGGAATGACGGCATTTGAGGTTGGATCGTGCGCATGGTATTGTGGATGTTCCGAAAACTCCTGAACAGCAGACGACACGACATTCGTGGCTGGATTCAGACCGACGCCAGCAGCTTGGTTGAATTGTGAAGACGCAGATACCATGTCTGCCTCGCTCTGTAAGTGGAGCTGCTGGAGGCTAGTCGCGTTCACGTCGCCCGTCGTCGTCGCCGTCGCAACAGATGTGTACGGCGCTATATCCACGTACTCGTCATCAAGATCCATACTGGACCTTGAAGTCTTGGGAACCGGTGTGCCTGCTGAGCGTTGGTTGTAGGTTTGGAGTATCTGTATAGGACGTATCTGTGAGTTGGATGAAAGAGGCTACCCGCTGTCGGTTGAGGCAGCGGCCAGATACCCACTAAGAAGAGTTAAGGATGAATAAAAGGAAAAAGAAAACAAGCAACGCGCCATGCGTGTATGTGTGGTCGTTGTTGGCTGAAGAGCGAGATTCGCATGTCTTTCGGTTCAAAATGCCAAGCTTACGTCATCCTGCTTCTTCCTGCGCCTTGAGGTTATTTAACTAACGTGAAGCACGCTCAATATTAAAAGATATATTTGAATTTCGCGCAGAAAGTCATCAACGGATGACAAGTTCAAAAGAGAGCCTTGCCTCCAAATCTAGAGCTTGAGTTTGAACCCACAGGGGCCATTAAATTAACGGGCCAACGTTGACGCGTTTGAGTCACGTGTAAAGTTGGTACCTAGCGTGTTTTCGTTAAATTCGTTTTAACTTTTGAATACTTACCTTGCATCTCACGCAGAATAATGTCTAGATTTTGGAATTGAATACGAGTTCGTATACAGCTGCAATGGCTGCGGTCTTGAAAGCACAAAAACAAGCTCTGCGCAAGACAATAGGTGGTCTACTCCGCCAGCTATCATCAAGCGATGTCGAGCTGCAATGTAAGCCACCCAATACCATACCCAATCAGCTGCTCATCCACACATCGCTCATGGGCAGCTCAGGCAATAACCAACCGACTACTTTCGCTGCCTGCCTTCCAGTCATCCATGTCAATAAGCTGCTACCTCAGCATGCCGAATGCGGAGGCGCGTACGCCAGCTATCGTTGATGCTATTATCCAGTCAGGTACGTTGTTGATGTGGCCAATGTACAAACTCTAAACTCAAATGAGATCCTGCTCTACAGACAAACCCCTCTTCGTTCCCAAGATCCAATCCAAAGAGCTTGGAACAATGGATTTTCTGCGTATATATTCGCTGTCTGATTTATCCTCCCTACCCAGTGGGACATGGGGTATAAAAGAGCCTAATGAATCATGGGAAGGAGGCCAAAGGGCAAGTGGTAAGTGGCGACACTTGGCTTGTTTATCGATCTTTAAAATATTATGTTAAAAGTCCTAGGGATCTCCACCCCAAAGACCGAGAATCTCGACATGATAATACTCCCTGGGGTTGCATTCGACCGCACGCTCTCCAGGCTGGGTCACGGGAAGGGGTATTACGACCGGTTTAT
>Ga0247741_1000677_pt1 | contig 18863 bp, 18 predicted proteins | sample UWRJL213509R2_FD_180945 | JGI IMG/M metagenome (GOLD analysis project Ga0247741, IMG submission 180945) | Plant litter microbial communities from Arlington Agricultural Research Station in Wisconsin, United States - UWRJ-L213-509R-2 | ecosystem: Environmental > Terrestrial > Plant litter >... | reverse complement strand
TAATCTCTCTGTTCTTCTCTTGAGGTTGCCTCCCCGTTTATGATTTTTCCTTGATCCTGATCCTACACCCCCTGTGCGACGCTTTTTCTCACCGATCTCTGGCGCCTCGGATTCGTCTTCTTCAACTCTCTTGCCAACACCTGCATCAAAAACATCAGCTGCCCTGCGCTTGAGGTCGGAGTTTGGCACTGGTAAACTGCTCGATGCCTGTTCAGGCTGTTCTTGCTGCCTGCTGAAGAGCTGATATTAAATGAGGCCTACACTTGCAGCGGCATCACTGACAGCCAGCTGAGAGCGTTGTCTGTGGGGTTCTTGTCAAAGACTTTGAAGTCGTAGTCAAAACCCATCTCGTCTGTGAGGCACACGCCCTCTTCTGCGGCATTCTCGAGGTAGTTCTTCCTGAGCGAGCGGAGGTCATAGGAAGAGAAGATCGTATTGGGGAACTTAGGAGTAGGCAACGCATTCATCTGAGAAGGGGAGAAGAGCAGTGGGGACGCGGCATTTCGTTTGTTTTTGAGGCTCGTGGATCAGGGCGTGCAGCAGTAGCCTTGCAGCACCTTGCAGGCGCGCCAGGCTTCTACGGCCCGTCAGACAGTCGTAATGGCATCACGTTGTGTTGACCGCGTGCTTCAATGCCAAGCATAGCCACAATCAACAAACTCCTAACTTAACCAGCTACGGCGCGCTCCCAGCTACCTGCTACCTGCCATCTCAGGCGTGACTCTGAGTGCGAGGTTTAGGCCTGGCTCGCCGAGCTGAGATAGCTGAGCGGGTCGGCCTACACCTCGCTCTTGAGAGTGCCCTCTGCTGGATTCTCTGGTGCCTTTTCCCAATATCTGTGAGTGCTTTTGGCGCGTTTGAATGGCAGTTCACACCAACACACCTTCCTAGACCGCAGCCTTCAATCTTGCGTGATTTACCTCCAAGTCTCCGAAATATTCGCTGCGTCGTAGATTTCGGCCCCTTTTCAGCAGCGCTCCCGCTGCCGTCTCCGATTTCTAGACGGCTTAGCCAACTGGCGGTTTTCTTGCTACAGCGGTGTCTGGGAGGCCTTAAGCAGCGAGGCCCGCCAGCAGACGAGTTCGGGCCAAAGAGGTGTGTTTTTCTCTGAGCGGCAGGGGTGTTTTAAGTTCACCAGCGGTTTAATGTTGCAGCACCCATATATGCATACACAGTGCCTACCGATACTCACACCCTTCCCCTCTCACAAATCGACCGCGCAGCCAAGGAGTGCTCAGACATGATCGACAGGCGAATAGAGGAGGGCTGTAGGCGCTTCAAGCGTGAATGCGAAGTCTTCCTTCTCGGTACGCCCTTGCTCCACCAGCCAAACTATATTCGTCATTAACTTGGCTGCTAGGGCTCAGGCAAGTCGGTGAAGAGTACAGTTGTGAAGCAAATGAAGGTCGTACTTCACGACGGCCTCAGAGAGTACGAGCTGGCCGAGCATCGACCGTTCGTCTATAGCGACGTGTGGGAGTCCGAGCAGCAGGTTGCAACCTGCATGAAGAGAATTGGTTTAGAGTGTGACGAACATTCGAACAGGGTGCGTCGTAGCCACCTGCATTGGACTATGCGCCGCGTTCTAACACTGTCGCCTCGTAAGGCTCTCGCCGAGAAAGTGCTAGAATTCAGATTGTACACGTCGACAACCACCCCCTGCCTTCTCACTGAGATCGCAGAGGCTGTTCGCCAGCTGTGGAAGGACCCAACCGTCCCGAAAGTTATGGACAAACACTCGAACGAATTCTATTTGGTGGACTCAGCTGGTTAGTGCGTTATCACGCACCGGTTCTTATGTTCGTCACTAATTTACGTTTTACCCGCAGTTTCTTCAACGCAGTACTACGAATAGGAGGTCCAGGTTACCTGCCAGAAGAAACCGACGTCCTCCGAACGCGATCGAAAGTGGTTGGGTCTCAAGGAAACGGGGTTTACGACGGGGCAACTTTCGCGAGTACCGAGTCGCCTTTCCTCTGTGGGTCTCCCGCTGACAGACGAGAAACTCGGCAGAACACACATGTCCGATGCGGGGGTCAGCGGTCGGAAAGGACGAAGGGGATTCGCCGCTTCGAATTGGTCACATCTTCTGCACAGCGGCGAAAGAGTACGGCCAGGTATTACTGGAGGAGACGACGCAGGTCAGTCAACTCGCCACCCTCTCTGTCTCTGTTCTCATATCCCAACCCAGGATCGTACGGCGGAGCTATTACTGCTCTTTGAATCGGCCACCAACTCGCAGCGGTTCCTATGGACCTCCGTCGTCATCTTCCTCAATAAAATCGATATCTTCAAGAACAAGCTACCGAAGGCGGGTACCCGCGCCGTTCTTTTGCCAACAGCATCTCGCACTTAAGCCTACGAAACTATAGGATCCGCTGGAACACTTTTTCCCGGAGGCTCCGATAACAACAGAGCAGCAAGGTACAGATTTTGGAAACTCATACAAGCAGACCCTCAGTGTCTACGCTCAGTACGTACCTTCGTCTAATCGCCTGCTGCTTCTGACTGATCTGTCTCCAGTCTGACGCAGGCTGCCGACACCGCAGATATTCGCCTCGTATTCACCGCTGTCAAGGAACGACCCTTCAAAACGCGTTGAAAGATTCGGGAATTCTGTGACTGTCGATCGCCTGGCTCGCGTCCGCTCTTCATCCTTTTTTGCAGCCGTAGATTCCCTCGCTACTGTCTTTGCCGTTGGTCGAGGTAAGTATCCTGTCTGTCCACCTGTATCTATACAGCTAACAAGTCTTTCAGCTCTCACTCTACCACCTTATGCATCCCACGACCTCCTCTGTCTCTCAAAGCACTGCTCCTTTCGCCGCTCACACGAAACCACCAGCCATTCTTGGACGGGTTTCGAGCTCCAGGCAACGTCGTCTCCACCCACCTTGCCACCATGAGCAACACCATGCCCTCTCAGCCCAATACCACTCGCTCCGAAACGCACCTATGGTTGTGCTGTGCGGAACAATGATCCTGCCACCCTGGAAACCGCCCTCAACACCTTCCGTTGCTGGCTACTGGGGTTTACCTGTCTTGCCAGACCATCTTTGATATCGCTCTCATTTACGTGCGCATATTCCCATCAACTCGCCGTCTTATGTTCGCTTTCCGCACCTCGACATTGTTTCGATCGCTCTTGGGACAGAGGTGCCGGCTCTGAGAGAATCGACCTGGGATGCCCGTTCGTTACAACGTCAGTGTCCTTCCTCCCTCCTCACTCCGATATACCAGCCCCTGTTCTTCTCTCGTAATTCACTGCGCAGCTGTCGTTGTATGAAATCTTGTCTGACATACCTGCATTTTAACCGCAGACGCCAACTACGCACTTGCAATATGTACCAACAGCCTCCATTTCTAATTGCCATAGAAGCCAATCGGATACGTGTCTGTGGCAGACATTTGAGCTCCGCCGGTCGCACCAGGCTGTAAGGTATTCTACCTGCCTACGCACGGAAAGCGACTCGAACGCGATCTCAATTAGCGCCCGGCACCCCAATTCGGAAATACGCATCAGCATCACGCACCGACTCGTCGACAACCCGACAACCAGCCGCCCTTCGCACCAACTTGCGTACGAGAGATATTCGGTCTATCCGATTCTCGACTACCTCAATACATTACAAGGCTGTTCAGCCGGCCGCTTTTCTCTCGGGTATTGCCATCAATCTATATACACTGCTCCACCGTCAGGTTGCCTCATTTCTGTAAAGCTATCGCATCCAGACCCAGTCGCGTCGGTGTATTTCGGCTACTGGACACTGGTGAGTGTTCGTGAATCCACTACCGACCCACGCTAACTCGGCATGAATATATTAACGTTCACCTGCCGGTGTATTTCAGCAATTGGACATCGGTGAGCCGTCAGGTGTCGACTACCAAGCTAGGCTGACACGGCATAAATATACTGTCGTCCCACCAGGCGTATTTCAGGTACTGGATATCTATGAATCTCCGTGAGTCCGTCAGTAAGCCGCCCGTACTCGGTATGAATACATTACCGTTTAATTATAGGCATACAGCACCTCTGCGAGTACTAAGCAACCAACTAACGACCCGAAGCGTATATATATTGCTGTCTACCTACAGGTATATTTCGACTGCTGTGCATTCGTGAGTATTCATGAATGCATTGCCGCCTCCCCACAGGCATATTTGTACTGCTGGACATCAGTGAGTTTCAAGTAGCTGGTTACCAGGCTATACTAAAACGGTGTAAACCTACTGTCGTCCACATACAAAACATATTTAAGCTACTGGACAGTCATTAGTTGCCGTGAATCAAGTACTGAGCAGTGCTAACTCGGCGTGAATATATTGCTGCCCAACGAGGTTCACTGACATGGCATATCTATACTTCCATGTACCTGGTTCTTGAATATACTACCTCACACAGCTGAGTCGGCAGTGGCAAACTACTTAGCTTTGCCAAAGCGGCATAAACATACGACTGTCGACCTAGTTTTGTATTTTCGCCATTGGATATTCGTGAGTGTTCACGAATCCATGGCTGACCTTCACTAACTCGGCATAAATATACTACCGCCCATCTACCGGTGTATTTCAGCTACTGGAAATCGATGAGTCGTCAGCAGTTGATTACCAGGCTAGGCCCACTTGGCGTAAATATATTATCGCCCCATCGGGCGTATTTCAAGCACTGGGTATTTATGAATCTCTACGAATCCATTACTGAGCCGCCCTTACCCGGCTTGAGTACATATCTGCCTAGCTAAATGCATATTTTAGCTACTGGACATCGGTTAGTGTTCATGAATCCAATATTGGCCTGCGCTAACTCGGCATGAATATGTTACCGTCTACCTACCGGTGTATTCAGTTACCGGACGTCGATGAGCTGTCAGTAGCTGATTAGCAGGCCAAGATAATACGGCGTAAGTATAGTATCGTTTGCTTACTGGTTCAAACAGGTGTATTTCGGATATTGGATACCTGTGAGTATCATCCAATACTGACCACTAACTCGGCGTGAATATATTACCGCCTACCTATGGGCATATTTCAACTACTGGAGGCTTGTGATTCTGAATTTCCATGAATCCACTACCGAGGTGCACTGACTCAGTATAAATATATTGTCGTCTATAACCTACAGGCGTAATTTGGCTACTGGATACTCGTGAGTCGCTATGAACTAATGACTTGCGCTAACTTGGCGTGCATATATCACCGCCTAACTACAGGCTGGACATCGGTGAATCACCAGTAGCTAATTAAAACGCCCAAATTACACAGCTTGGATATATTAATGTTCACCTAAAGGCGTAGTTCGGCTACTGGATACTCATGAGTTGCTATAAATCCACTACTGACCTGTGCTAACTTGGCGTGAATATATTACCACTTAAATACAGGCATACTGGACATCGGGGAGCTTCCAGTAGCTGATTAACAGACCCTAATAACACATTGCGACTGTATTGTCATCCATCGTATTGTCATCCATCTAAAGGTGTATTCCGCCTACTGGATACCTGTGAGTGCCCGTGAATCCAACACTGACCTGGGCTAACTAGGCACGAACGTACTACTGTCTAACTACAGGTACACTGAACATCGGGGAGCTACCAATAGCTGATTACCAGGTCCGACTAACACAGCGTAAATATATCATCGTCTACCTACAGGCGTATACCTCTACTATTAAGAAATCCCCCCAATTCGCTTGCATATGTTTGTTCCGTTGCCTTATTTATGTCATTTCTTTTGTTTTCCTCCACCATTCCTCCCCCTCTTTCACCATCGTCAGATACTTCACCCTTGCAAATCGCGAGCAGCCTATAATCCCTTACAACACTCTGACAACACGGTTCCTGAGGTCATAATCCAATGCTACTACCAAGCCACACCCATCTCTGGTCTTCGATTCTTACCGTCGCTTCCGTCGTCGCTAGAGCCTCAGATTTGAAGGGAAATTTTGCTTGCCGCGTGCTCCTTACTGTATCCTCTTTTCTCCCTTCTAATCTGGACTTCTGAAATCGACTTGCGTGGACGAAATCGAGTGGCTGGACTGGAGCAGCAAGTCTTCATCTCTACCTGTGTACCTACTACCTGCCCCCACTTTTGATCGCATCCTATGGATCTGTTTTCTCAATCACATACAAAAGGTTTTCAGTACTTGAATCTGCTTCAGCTCTTCCTGTCGGTGCCACAGCATACGTACGAAATCCATATATGCACATATTCTGTCAATATGAAATGCTACTTACGTTTTATATCGCTCGTGTTGAAAGTAAAACTCACGTTGCAAGTGGTATTAGCTTGAAAGCTGAGACAGACTGTTACTGCCGACTGCTATTGTGCACACCATTCAGTTCTTTTTCTGGATTTTGCTTTACAATAAGCTTTACATTCATTTTAATCGCCCCAAATCTGAGTCTTGAGTGACTCGATAGCAGATTGTATCCTGGCTTTGTTTAGCGCCCATCTTGGCGGTCTCAGCCTTTTCTCTTTTGTGCATTTCAGTCACGTATCGAATGTATTAAAATTGATAAGTTCTCTTTATTTTTATGACCTTCCGACCGCTCAACTCTGGCCACAAAACTGCTGCTTTTGAGAGCAACGGACAACCTTTTACCTGTGCTCATGTTAGGTCACGGCCCATGCACCATCTGTGAAAAATGACATAGCGGCGGGACACTGAGTCGTTGATAACCAGAGGACTTGCGCTAACTCGTCGTGGATGTATTTTCGCACTACAGCATGTTTATTTAAGATAGTGGTATACTGGATATCTATCAAGGACTATTAATCCGTTACTGAGCCACGCTAAGTCTCCATGTATCAATTACTGCTTTACTATAGATACTAAGTGACGTTGTCCAATCAGAGTCTCGCATCACGAGAGCCCGGCAATTACTGCATGCATACGTGAAGTGTTAAGCGCCTCGACAGCGACTCAAATATCGATGTCATTCCATACAGTAGTAGAGTACGACAGTCTGATGTAGCAGGTTGCATATAAAGCTGTAGATTATAAATTATTACATACCTTTTGTTACCCAAACACTGTGGGCAAGAACACGTCAGATCATGGATGAGATGCGGAAAATATTGGAAACCTCGCGTCGCTATTGGCCAATTATAATACTATCTACATAATATCCAGGTTTGGTCGTCGGTACAACGTGTACTTGCCCGCAGTGAAAATCGTTGTAATAAGTCGTTTAAGAATATTAAGCGTGCTGGAGAGCGCTCAATGCGAATCGTCTTAAAGTACGACAGGGGTTCTGTACTATGGGCATATTTTCGCTATCGCACCTTCGTGCTCTCAGTTATTGGTTGCTAGGTAGCTTTGATACTTCAACAGCCAGGATGACCGTTAATATACTTTCACAGCTGCGTTTATCGCTTACTGGGTCCCTATGCGCTTCAAGGAAATGTTTACACCTCTCCAAATACTTATGAGGCTTTCAATAGATTGGATAATTCAACTATCATTATAAAATATTTACAATCTTATAGTCCCTCGTGTAGCCTTGGGAAATCGGCCTTCAATACATGCATTTCAAACTTTGTGAATGGCCGACCAAATTACCATCTGAGACTTAGTACCATACAGTGCCATTCATGTGTGGTCATAGCTTAATGTAATTTTTGTGTACCATAACTTAGTCTGTCAAGGTGTGCGGAAAGAGACTTGCTCAACGAGAATTAATTTCCTTAGGTTTAAATTTGTCGCCCCCAGTGCACAAGTGACAAGTTGGCTTCGTCTATTGGATACAGTCAAAAATCTCCTAACCTTTTGCCAGCCATACTCCCGATATCCTATAGGTTTTTTTCGCCACCAAACTGAAACTTGCAGCCAAATTAGCCTTTTGGAACCCATGGCTGTAGCTTGCGTGTTCTGCTGAGGGTATGGATTACTCATGGGGGTTTAACTACGGCATAACTTACAGAGTCTAACATAGCCATCTGCTACTAATTGTTGTCCTCAAAAATTGGTGGCCATTCTTTAACAAATATTAAGCTTTCAGACTTACTTGGAGTACTTGCCGCTGGCCAGGTCAAGACTCCGACAGTGAAATAGAGAACCTTCGTATCCAAGGCACCTAGAGCACCCTCTCAATTTCATTGCGGTTTTGTAGTACTTACTAATATTTAGCCTACACGACTAGAATTTCTAATTCGTAGGCATATACAGAGAGGAATAAGTCGAGAGGACGTGGAGCGTGCAAACTCAAGCATCTACGTCGGGAAACGAGCTTAAGCTGGCTCAAGTTTGACTTACGTTACAGGGTCTGGAACTTAAGTTCGGTTACTCATAGTCGAAGAAATTTCGATAAAAGAGCCAGCTTCAGGCTATTCACATAAGGTCATCTGAAACATCAGGATTCCTGTCGTCCGAACGGCTTGGATGACAGAAATCCAGGAAATACACGTGTTCATGTGTACGCCGTACTTGGCCTGAATGAGCTATACTAATTCACTCATGACCGACGCAATGAGCACGGCAGTCGTATGTGAAATGGCTTGGTAACTCAACTACACGGCTCAATGCCAGTCTTGAACAGTTCAGCACGACATACTCGACTTAGCCACGGCACTGTGCACGGCTGCTCATGGTACAACAGCACCGTGCACGTTTCCGCACAGTTCGTCACTGTGCTGCCACAGTGAAAAACTAGTGCCCCTTCTAAACAAGATATTATCTGTCGGAAAAGAAAGTGGCCCGAGATATAGGCAGATACTATATAAAATTCGAGTCAATTTGGGCGCTTTGAGTACCGCTGTGTAGCACTTTGGTAGAGCAAGGGAGTAAGGTACCACCATATCAGCAGGGATGACACCCAGGATATGAAAACTCTCCAAAGCCCTCAAAAATATCTATAGGAATACCGGAATAGATAATTAAGGGGATATGGAATTACACCTGGGAGAATACCGCCTACTACGACAAGACTCCCTATAATCGGCATTACCCGGCCATCTCCACCTGGCCTAGCCTCGGACTCAGCATCTTGAACTTGAATAAAACAACCGTTACACCCAATTTTCCGTGCCATATTGGATAGAAAATACAAGTATGATTGGTACATAATATACTGGTATTCTAAGATCTGGGCCGTGCACGCCATGCTTGACGTGCGTTCTAAGGTATAATTTTGCAGGGTGTGCACGGCAGTGCCACAGCAAATTCCATCTATCCGCTAATACGAGGTCAGTTGTCGGGACGGCTTTTCATCTGTTTGAAAATACATGAGCCCTAAGACATAGACATGAATGTCTTTGCGGATCAATTTACCTCAATGTCCATTTCGAAAAGGATTGATCCGAGGTCGACAGAAGAAAACAGGTGTCGTAGGCTCCGAGTCCATGGCTTTCAACCGTTGTTTCTCATACATCCCGTGTCAATAGTTCCTGTACCAACGGTGCTTGGTCGGCTCTGGTTGAGAAAACTCCGGTGGGTGAGATCTATTGTTAGCTCCCTCATAAGCGACTGGATTTACTGTAGGCGGAAGACGCTTACCAACATTCTTTGTAGTCAGGAATTTCCACCCATCATCTTGTACATACCCAGTGCTCATTATGCCTGCGTCACTGGTCTATGGGTGCATACAGCAAGTACACAATACAATACTGTAGTAAGTGTATTAAAGAAGAGTGAAAAACCAATCTTCGCCCTTTCTCTCTATCAACTTCCTCCACCACGTTACGACATGTAAAGCCTTTCTGAGTATGCTTCGAAATCAGCGCTCCGAAACAGATAACTGACTACTACACAATTTTAGGTCCAATGACCAGACCTCAAAGCTCCATACTCACGAACTTCAACGATTTGCCTTCCAAAATTCATCAAAATTATTGGGGCCAAATCCCTAGATAATGAGATCGGTAGGTAGAGGGTCTTGGCAACCACTGACACAAACAGAGGCCTGAGTTGGCACTGTGATCCATCGAAATGACGCTGTCGACGAATAGATACCTAGTCAGTAGACCAAATAAGAAACCTGGCGGCTACTCAGACGCTTATCGTTGATCAGAATATATACGAGCTGTGGAACGGTAGTGGGCATTTCCGCGCACGAAGTGAACGGGAAAGGGTGGAAAGGAACAGCATACCTAACTGATGCTGCATGGTTAGCGTGGATATTCGTGAGTATCGTCTTTGTCTTCATTTACAATTTGTGGCAAGTGGCTGTCACTGTGGGCAACTATCCATCAAATCCAGCCTGGTATTGTGAAAGTACTATGAAATAATATATTATGTTACTAGGATCTTTTCGCGGGGTAAATGTCGAAAGAATTCAAAATTTGCCATCGTTTTGTTCAGACCGAGTCCTTGGAAACTTAAGCAGAAAGAAACTGAAATACAGCTTGTTTTCTGTGTCAGATATTTAATAGGGGAGGTCAGAGTAGTCGGTTTTGCCCAATTCTGGCCCCCGTTTCAAAAGTCGGTTTAGATGAGAACCGGATAGACAAAAATCGTGAGAAAACCGTGAATCGCGAAACGTTGAAACCAGCTCGGGAGTCGGTTTGCACACAGAATGGGACACAATTCTGAACCTGATTATCCCCTCCCCCATACTGTTGCCCGTAATTAAGTGAGTTATAACAAACAATGCCGGTTTAATGCGAATATGAGCACAGTCTTTCTGAAATTATATACCAAACCTCTTCCGGTCCAGGTCGCACCAAAAGGGGCACCGAAATTCTCTAAAGACTGTCGTAGTGCCAATGGGGCGCTGCTAAAAGCCTGAAATTTTTCAAGTACCATTCAATGGGATCCCCAGACAGATTCTGTAATAAAATATTATATATGGCTGTCTATGAACATAAAATGATGGTAGCTAGCCCTCATAGCGCGATACAAGGCCAAAATACGGAAAGATTAGATTTTTCCAAAACGAGCCAAATCGACTTCCATCCGATTCTTCGCACGTTTCTTACCACGAGAACCGACCCAAAACCGGCTCCAAAAACGACATCAAAACGGCCAGAATCGACTACTCTGACCTCCCCTAATATTTAGAAGGTACTAAAATTAACTCGGAAAGAAATTGAGTCACATTTCAAATCTGTTCACCGTATAATCCACGCGAGTTTTGTGAACAGGGCATCATGGCTGTCGTTAGCACTGCTAATCACGAGCGCTGTTCGTCGGAGAGAATGGAACAGAGGGTCACAGCAGCATTTATTAACCATCCAATGACTGAGGTTCAGGTGGGTGTACAAGAGTTCATCAATCGGGGTGTATTGGTGACAACAAGCGCTCAGCATTGCTATCACGGCGAACAGATTTGAAACGTATCTCAATTTCTTTCTGCTTAAGTTTCCAAGGACTCGATCTGAAAAAAACGATGGCAAATTTTGAATTCTTTCAAAATTTACCCCGCAAAAAGATCCTAGTAACATAATATATTACTTCCTAGTATTTTCACAATACCGGGCTGGATTTGATGGATAATTTCCCACGGTGTGGTATCCTCTTCATTCATGTAAACCCAAACTTGATCATTAGTTACATGGCTGTTTACTGGAAAGGTGCAGTGTGCTTCCTACACGAATGCCATCTTTGTATCTGCTGTTCGGTCTACTGAGTTTCATTCGTTGGCATCAAGCTTGCCAATCAACTGCGTGCCATATGGAAGCAAGGGCGGCAAAGGATGGATGTTAAATCCTGAGTGGTTGATACGGGGAGTTGGACTTGGTGGTGCCAATTGCAGTCGATGGCGAGATCAATAGCGAGATCGTCGTCGACATCCTACTACAGTCAATAGCCGATCTATGTTATCAGCCAGATCCTTAAGGAATATGCGGACAAATACTCAATGTAACGTCTGACTGGCTACAAGATTTTGGTTAGTGAGAGGTAGTACACAAGCGGTCGGGACCGAGAGTTGGTATGCCCGTCGTTGATGGAGATCGGCTGTGAGTCCTTTGTACTACTTGACTTCTATATATTTAATTGTTAGCTAGCTAGCCCCCAAATTTTTCTCACCCACACATACGAGAGAACTGAAGTGTTCTTTGAGCACCTACTCGAAAACTAGACTTCCAGTGCGTCCCACCATTCAGTAGGAAGCTTTTCACGTAGGAGGTAGTTGTCTTCAAGGACTCCAAAATGTTTAGCACGATCTAACTTTCTGAGCGTGTCAGATGAGACTGGTTACACTTCTCTTGATATAAACTTGAATAGTAGTAACTGTATGTTTTGGAACTCGTTCCTGCTGTGCAACGCGATGACCTGGCTAGCAAATTTGTGTTTTACGGGTGCTTCATTCTGTTCTGTCCTTCACAGTCCAAGCAAGTCAAAGTGTCCTGTATCGCTTGGCAACTCACCCTGGGACACTTGCTGCTTGTGTGTAGCTCGGTCTCCCGGTATATGAGACCGAATCTGCAAGACTGGTGTTGCTGTGCCGTCTGACCTATTCTAACACTCCCTCGAGTGAGTACGTGTTTGATTTAGTTTCGAACGCGATAAACATTGCTCACCATCTCCTCTAGAACCTTCTTTGCGTCGTGCCATTGCATGAAGTACGACACCTGGCGTATTATCTCGCTCTCGAGTGAATAGGTTTGCTTTGGCTTCAGATGTGATCAACTTTGATCCCCATTCCCTCCAGAAGCTCATGATCCCGTCTTCCTTTGTATCATCCCCTCGAACCATCAATGGACATATTAAGAGTCAAAGAAAGTATTCATGCATCGTTCTGTATTTGATTCAAACTCATTGTACTGGGTAGATATTAGAAACCAATATTTGTCCTAACTGTGCACATTCAAACCTTTCAGTATGTATCCTTTCGTCTTGATGCGTAGACAATTGAATGACATTCACCGCGGTCAAGGGAAAAACGTGGAGTGGGAGGACGAGTGAGGAAGGATTGCACGACAAATGTCTCAGATCTGGTCACCGGCAAGCGTAACGACCTCCACAAAACGGAAAACCACAAAACTTGTACAGATAATCGATTCCGTGAAATTAAGCTCGCGTGAGAAGGAGTACAGAGAGAGGGAGGCAAAAAAATGTAGGATGTTTGACTTTTCAGTTCAAGAGACGGCGGTGGTATGTTAGTATGTAGTATCAACATTCGATTAACCGCTCAAGCAATTATTGCAACTACAGACAAATGAGTTACTACGTATAGAAGATTTTGATCCCTACTGCTTTCATGATTTCCTTGTTCAGTTTATCCACATTGCGGTCAGTAAGATTCGTCTGTTGACCATAGTAGCCAGTGAGATAAGCCTTACGGTGTGCTCTGGAGAGACCGGAGATCACTTCTGGGGATGTTATGGCAGGGAGTAGATACTAAGGCGGGTCTGAGATGAGATAATAGAGGTGCAAGCAAAGATAAAACATACAGGGGGCTCCGTCGGGTCCTGTCCATCTAGGAAGCGGACAGGTAAGAACTGGGCATCCGCGCGTCCACTTTGATCAAGGTTGTAAAGCTATACCAACTATGAGTATTAAATGCATTTTACAAAGGTGTGGGCTCACATAGGCGGTACGCCTATCCAGTGACTTTAAAAGTTTTGTTTGGTCAACAGCATGTGTCTGCAGTTCTGTCATCTGCGCGCGCTGCAATTTCATGTCACTAGTGACGCCGTCAATCTTCTTGCCAAGATCTTTGAGGGTGCTCTCAAAGCGGTCCATAGTCGTTGTGAACCAGGCAGGAGGACCTTGGTCTGGGCGAGCTGTTGAGATAATCAAACATCACTAAGGAGGTAAAACCGGTTAGTAGGCACCACTTACATGTGTATTCAACAGCAACAGTAACAGCAAACTCAGCAGCCGCTGAGACGTCGTCTTTGAGAGCCTGGTGCCTTTCTGAAAGACTGTTTAATTAGCTGTGATCACAGCATTGGGATACTCACATACCATGCTCATCAGCGACACGCTTATAGAGAGAGAGAGCAGATGCCAAGTCCGCTCTCTCTATTGGATTTGAGAGAGTTGGAAGTGGAACATGTTTTTGAGCGAGTTCTGAAAGTATGGGAAGCGTTATACCGGGTGGCATGATGATCGGTGGTTGGGGTCAAGGTTGAAAGGTTGATGCGTGACGCGTGATGTTGGCTTAGACTACAGACTCCGAATGCTATTGGCAGATAGGTGCCGAAAGTTGTGCCGAATATCCGTGTTTGGTCCAGGGAGTGGCAAACTTCCACTTCAGTCGCAAACCACACACATTTTACGAGTGTCATATCGCTCATTTCACGATCATAGTGTGTAGCTGACCATAGAAGATTTATTCAGATTTTTGCGCTGCTTATTTAGGAAGGAATTCTGCATGAACCTTCTATAATTGGCCACAGATTATGAAAGGCCCAACTATGTGTGTGTCGTGTTGTTTTTTGGCGGAGTGTTTGTATGACCAGGCAGCCGACACTGTCGCCACCATAGTCCGCTAGGTTTTCTCGGGGGATTAAAACCGCGAATATTGTTAGTCATTTGTTTCTTGATTCACCGTGAGGAAATGGAGTTATGCACGCTGTGTGGGACTCCGACTGAGCTTGCCGTCTCTTGCCCCCTTACTTACCTTGTACGGCCGTCTGTTAGATTCGACGCTATTTGCCAATGATATCCACACCCACTAAAATCCTATTTCTCGGATCCCGTGTGTGTGTTTCGCGTTGCACTCTCCCCCACACCGTACGTACAGCAGTGTACAAAACCGTGCGCATTTTCGCATCGAAGTATGGTGATGCATGCAGCCTGGTTAGTCGCTTAGCAAGTTCGCCTGAATATCACGTTCCTCCTACTTCCATATCACCCTCCTCTTCTGGCCTTCCAAAAAGCCCTGTTGAACGGAGAAATTCCAACACCCACGCTCCCTTCGCAGCCATTCAAACCTGCTTCACCTTTACAGGAACTCTAACATTCTCGCATCGATCATAAGACCTCTCCACTATCTTCGCCGTACTCAGAGCCACCATGTTGCTCGCTCTACCTTCCTTGCGTAGTGAGATTCAAGCAAGCATTGCCCAGAAAATGATGCGTGGTCTCCTCCATGTGTTTTCACCCTTCACCAAATATGACTGGCTTATGGCTGGTCAGAGGGGTTAGGGAGGATGTAGATGTCGTCAACGTGCGCATCGAGCGCCACGTGTACTCGAGTTTGCCTTCGCCAAAGACATCGAAAATACTCTACTCAAAGGTGGTGCGCGTAGGACTCTCGTCGGTCTCTTTTGCGAAGGGTGTGGACCCAGAATGTTCGCAGCTACCTCGGAAGATCCGAGAAGCTATTCTGAAGGTGTCAGCAAGTGCACTATGGCACAAAACACGTTCCCTTTACTTTTTGCGACAGAACACGTGTTTCGGATGACGGCAAAGTCTATCGAATCGTGCGCCGACACGAGGGAGCTGATCGGAGGACGTTTTAGTAAACGAGGCAGAGTTATGTTTCAATAGCAAGGCTTCAGTTCAGAGAGGAGTGAAGAGCCATATGCACCTTTGCAACATTGGGCCTGCCACAGATCCTCGTTTCGTCTGTTCTTCTCCACACAACGGAAATTAATGCACCTTACCTATCCGCCACCTCAGGTGTATGTGTACAGGTCGGCTAGAGGGAATAGGAAAACCTGGCTTAGCTCAGTGACCGTACATTCTTCATCTAACATCCTTGTTTTCTGCTGTTATTGCAAGCTGATAAATTCAAAATGCTCCTTGATTACTGAAGTACGCTTGGATGACCTCCTCGATTCACCCGCATACTTGTAGCGCAAGAACGACCGCTCTGGGCGCGCACAAACTCCTCTGACCTATCTCTAGCCATCTGCATGCATTCAAAGTGGGTGCTGAGAGTAACGCTGCCAGTAGGTTGGTGAACCTGCTTAATCAGAATCTCCTTGTGGACAAGGTTCATCAGCATTAATGACATCGCCCACTTGTGTGTGTACTAACCCAGTGCTCACTGAGATTTATGCTATATTCCCATATGTAGCCACTTTCCAATGCAAACGCATGTCCACTCCCTTTCTCGAGCTCATCTCATAGCAACCACTAGGACATGTACCTGCTCTTCGTATTTTCAGACATCGACCTCCAGCCTAGCTAGGCCTAGCCTATGCGACTGTGAGATTAGATGTGACCATGAGCCTGGGATTTGAAGAAGGGGTGTGTAAGAATGCAAAACCTGCTACGGACGTAGATGCGGTTCGTCTTCCAAGCCAACTGCAATGTAGCGATACTCAGGGTAATATATTGTTGTTACTCTTTTGCCTTCTTCTTGGACTTGCGTTCTGCATCAGTGTTGTGCCAGTCGGCGCCTATAGTCGTTAGCCGGCATGAGACTTTTGTCGACTGCCGGACTTAAGCGCGACTATTGGCCAAAAAAAGGCACGACTTAGTCGAGGTTACATCATCTGGGATGGCGTGCCGGTGAGCGTTGAATCCATAAGTTCACCCTCAGGCCATTTGCACGGCGTATGTTCTGTAAACCTCCACTACTCTTGTGTTCACATTGAAAGCATGTAGTATACGTTCTATGATATAAATTCAGTGATATTATCGTACGATAACCTATAAACTCCCCTCAAAATCACTGCACGGAGGATTGAGGCAGGATTGAGACAAGTCGGCAAAATAATCCATCCAAGAATGTCCCTCCAGATTGAATGAACTACCATAAATTACACTCTGAATAAATTAATTCTGCGTGAGATACTCCTGGTGCATTAGATATTCCTGGTAGTTCAGATTACGTATCCAAATAAACAAATTTCTGCAGCAGCTCTCAACTCACTTCTTGCAGTCTCGTTAACATGCGCCGATGTTGATGGTGACTGATCCTTTTGACCATCCATTTGAATCGCTGGACTCAGGAGGTGAACTCCTCCCCCCCAACTCCACTGATACGCCTTGCGTTCCACTTTCCATGTATCACAACTCAGCGTCTTGCGGGCGCTTATTCAGCAAATTTGGGTTGCTCCTGATAAAACTCCGAAATCGGCTTGCAAAGAAGTCGCCAGAAGACCTTCAATTTGCTTACTCACGTACACGGCGAACATCTACGAAATGTCTACGAAATGACACCAAGATGAATCTGAGAGCATTTTGGTGTTTGCACCGATATTCCATCGTCGCCTGCCATGGGCCATCCACCACTCACATTTCAAGTTCTCAGAACGTGACTACCGCGCCTTCTACATTGGGTATCATCGTCGCGCACAACTCCTCCGACGATCCCGCACCAAGCTATAGTTCTCTGCTGTGAGGCAGCCGTGAGCAATGGTGGAGGCTCTCTGACGAGCCTTTTATGGTGCATCCTACTTTATATGTGCCTTCGATCCTGAACGAAGTCGGCAGAAGTCGGTTTTCCGACTAAGTCAGACTATCCGCACATGGCGGCCAACTACTCCCGGATATCCGATGACTGGCACATTGCTGCTGTGGACACTCCCAGCGTCTATCTGATTGCCTACTTGAGCGGCGTGTTTACCAAAGATTAGCCCGACACGAGTCAGTGGATACCGATGGCGCCGTTGCTGCGAATGTAAAGCTGCAGTTAGGTCGACATTTAGGCAGAGATAGCGCCAGTGCTTCGATGCTTTGGTCCAGGCTGAGGCCGTGAGGTGTATCGGCTAAATGGAGCGTGCCTGCCAGGACAAAGAGGCTGCCGTGCCCATATCTACCTAGATCTGCTCTCCGTCGGGTTACAAATACAGACGAAGCGGCTATGAATCCAGGTCATTTCTTCACCAATATGTATGCTGTTGAGTATTCTAGAGTCGTAGTCGTGATTAGAATTTTATTATCCGTTCAAATTTTATTATTATCTCGCGTTAAATGCAGTTCGAGTAGCAAACTCCCCAATCTACACTCAGAAAAGCAAGATAACCGTCTACCGAATAACCTGATAAATTTCAATGGATGTACTTAAAGTTAAGCACTAAGTAGTTGGTCAGAGGGGCCATCAAAGCCTGTGGAGAAGGTGACGATCTACGAGCGTCGCTTTTCTGAGATATAAGTGTGCACTAGTACATTTGGCTCTCAGATCCACATAATAAATCGCAGAAATATTTCTGGGATGCGAGAGTATCCTTTCGTTCTATGATTGTTACGACTTCATTATTCAACTCCATCGCTGTCAATGAGATCTTTCCGGTGCTTAACTAGAGCTTTTCGCCTCGCGTTCAAGTCCAACGACCACAAGAGCCACGTTTCACCCTGGATGAGGCAGGGTCTAGCGAGAGGACAATACTGCGAGCCTAGGTGCCAGTGGAACATAGACGAATATGTTTTGAATCTTGGATCATTGGGTGGTGCCGATATCGGTGATTTACTTAGCGAGATGTACCATGACCGTAGCCACCTGTGTCGATGGAATAATATTGAAGAGCCTCAAGAGAATGGTCAAGATAAACTAGATACGCTGGCCCAATAGAACAGACACCGCGGACTTGAGAGTGAAACCTGAGCGAAGGCAGGAATAAACACCGCGAGCATCAGTGCAGAGAGGAGATAATACACGAGAAAGGTAACATACATGTATATATACAAGTCACTCGCCTCGCTTCGCTCTGGCGATCCACTTTTCAGAGTTCTACACACTGGTAGTCGTCTATCTTTTGGTCAATATGGGAGCTTACTTGTGAAGATGGTGAAAGTAAACAATGCGGCTATTCCGAATCCCCACCATCGGTAGCTGTCTTCCAAAATTGATGAGCATTTGTGTACCAATCGGTGGGATTTCACCAGAACTTATCCTCACGCGCACAGATTCGGCGGACCGAGATGGGCGCTTATGCTTCGTTCTCGAACGGCGCGAGGACAGATACGAGGAGGTGGCTGCAGACGGCAGGGAATGTCGTATAGAGGGAATGTTGGGGGGTGTAAGATGAGATTCAAACATAGAAGACCTGGTCCAGGAGATCAGCTCAGAAATAGTTCGGAG
>Ga0247741_1000676_pt1 | contig 18885 bp, 20 predicted proteins | sample UWRJL213509R2_FD_180945 | JGI IMG/M metagenome (GOLD analysis project Ga0247741, IMG submission 180945) | Plant litter microbial communities from Arlington Agricultural Research Station in Wisconsin, United States - UWRJ-L213-509R-2 | ecosystem: Environmental > Terrestrial > Plant litter >... | reverse complement strand
GAGCATCAGCATTGCTCGCAAAAGTCTAGACATACAACACACCTCAACGCGCCCGCGTTCTCCCAGCCCGCCGGGAGGTTTTTCCCTGGATGAGGACAAGCGGGGCACTCCACTGTTAATCCACCTGGCTCTGTGCCGCCTACGCCCAATGGATCTTGACCACGTCCAGCCCGCTTAAGCGACATTAAATTTCGCCAAAGACGAAAGGTACGATGCACCTCAGGAAAGCGATTCTGTGTACACGTCAGTAGGTGCTGCTCATAAGCAAACAAACTTACTATTTTTATTGTGATATTTGCGTTATCCGTCTTCCGGAGAATCGTAAGATAGAAGTCGTAAAGGTTCCCTTTGCTCTGGAGTGTGAGCTCGTGGAATGTGTTGAGAAAGTCGAAAGTAAAGACTGTTTGCGGGCGGATTAGTGTGGCCGGGAACCAGCGATGACGGAGATGTTGGGTTCGTCTGTCCATTGGGTCGTCTGGGCGGCAGCCGCAGTAATCGATATTGACATAGTGAGCACCGGATACGTCAAAGACCATAAAACCTTGTGGGCCAGGGCAGGGGCAGGGGCAAGACGCTCCGTCGTGGCCGAGCTGAATCCGCAGTCCTAGGTTGGAAAGACTCGTCTTTTCAAAGAATTTTCCGTTCCATTTCTGCGCTGGTGTTAGCATACGAAATAGAATAGAATGTTACGCTGCATACTCACCTCCACTCGATGAAGCTCCAATTCACAGTGCTTTGTGACCATACAACCGACACATAGCAGCCTCGTTCCGTGACCACAGTCGAGACAGCGGTGAGTGCCTTCCCCAGTCAAGCACGACCAACATTTCGAAACTTCCAGAGCAGGTCCGAGACCATCAAGTCTTAGAAGCTCGTCAAGGGTAGAGTCACGGAGATCCAGCCATTCAACTAATTTGGTTTGCGTCGTTGCCCGGTCTCGTTTGCGCTTTGCAGGTGGGGGTGGAGTTGCCTTACTCGTTGACGTTTGGATCGTGGTCGAGGACTGAGGCGACGCGTCAGTGGTTGATGTGGAGGCGTTAGGTTCACCGCCTGTCGTGGCATGGACACGTTTCTTGGTCTTGGACCTGGTTCGGCCTTGGTGCGTGTTGATTTTTCGAATTTGTGATGCTTCTGCGACTACTTGCTCAACCTCTGCATCGCGAAGGCGACTGGCGCGGAATCCTGGACGGTGAGCATTGCTGCGTATCCGTTTTTCGACTCGAGGTTCCGGTGTATTGTCATTGGTTCGCTTGGACATATAGGCGGTAAAATTGCCAGCGGTGAGAGGGAGGAAGAATGAAATTGGCACAGGGGGAGATCACAGGTGAAGTAAGCGGGTGATGTCCTCGGCTAAGGTACCTAAGCTGATTTATAACCTCCTACGTGTCTCGATCCATGAACGACCTTCGCGTCGGTATCTCAGACACCTGGCTGGAATGCTGACCCACCACACCATAAACTATTGCTGAGCAGATTCGACAGGACCCCATATGTCTTCCGAGTCTCCTGGTTTTCGTAAGACACGTACAAGTCCCTGTCGCTTTGCGAACATGTAGTCCTCGAAAGCACTTTCATAGCTCAAAAACGATTGCTGAGAAGAGTCTTGAAGGTTGCAGGTTAACGCTTTGACAATGTTCCTGACGTACAATAAATATGAGCACAAGACAGAGTGAACGATATCTGAGGGAAAGATTACCAGGAATCAAAAACTCCAGTCCGTCGCCCCACAGTTACCGAGTAGTACATACCACGAGCATTCCGAGCATTCCGATCTGGAGTCGCCTGTGTGGAAACCCAGGCATTGTTTTTCAAAGAGGTTGAAGGTGGTGCCGCGTTCATAGGTATCGCCGTAGTCAACGGTGAGGCCCTAATCGGTTATCAAGTTAATGTCTTATCCAACTAGAGACTATAAAATTTCGTACATATGAGACGATGGCACTTGAGTAGGTTCAAGGATAGGCTGAACTGCACTAGCAGCACCTTCACTTTGTGCAGAAAGACGAGACACTTGTTTGGTGGAACTTGGGAAAGAAGTCTCGAGTGCAGCAAAAGCGTCGTCGATTGCAGCCCGTCGTGCTGCCTGTGCTGATGTCAACGAGGATCCCAAGGCCTTCTTGTTGGGATGAGAAGGTTGCCCGATATTCCTCGTGGATCGAATGGTCGTAGATTTTTGCGGTGTCTGGACAGATGCAGACAGTGGTTAAGAGAGATCAGGATGTTCGGAATCAGTGCTCACAATCGACGAGTCCGATCGTTGGGATTTCCGGTCGCGATCTTGTTGGTCAGACCCGACTTTTGAATCGGGGCGGGATGCAGATGGGGTTTGTCCAGCTACGAGCTCCAAGTTGCTGATAGCATCCTCGAGGTTGAGCGACGCTAGGTAAATTTCGATTTCATCAGCAGGATCCTCTGGAGAGCGATTAGAGAGCTCTTCGATTTGGCGAATCGCCTGATCCATAGCTAGACGTGCTCGTCCCTCACAAGGCTCTTGCACCTCATCAGAAAGATGGCCCCGCAGAGGATGAGTGGACAGGTTCAGTGGTGGCGGACGAGCGTTGGATTGGGGGGCATCTATCGAGATCTAAGTACATGCTCAGCGAAAGAGACAATAAAACCCAATCACCTGCCGATGGACAAGTTGGAGATTCCGGGTGCATTCGCATTGAGTCTCAAAGGATGGGGCCTGATTGTAGGCGAGTCGAGTAAGTGCTTTTAAGCCTCACGGACGCAACTTTGTTATCAAGCGTCCGAGTGATTTACATAAAACCTCAGGGGTTGCTCTGCAATTGCAAATGCAAATGTCCCGATTCTCTGGATTTGCAATTGCAAATGCTCCAGTTCTCTGGACTCGGCTAATACGCCGTGCCACGTCCAACTCCCCTCTCTTCACTCGAACTGCCCTCTGCCTTTATTCTCCTGTCTTACACGTAGCATCTTTGAGGGCACTCGTCAACGATACTATGGCAAAAAAGTGGGTCACCCCCGAGCAACAGGCCTGGTTGAAAGAACGCCTGCCTCTCTTTGCCGCTGCTCAGCTGGCCAAAAATGCGACGACACAATTCTACCCGAACGTCCACCGAGACTGGCGTGCAAAGTGGCCCATCCCAGAGCCGACTCCTGACGAAGTGGCAGCTTCGAATGGACTCATCGAACAGGCTCGTAAAGTCAAGAGAACTAAAATTGAAGAGGTCAGCGATGCCGTATGATATTCATATGCTCCATTACTCACATTACGCGTAGCGCCTTGTGTCCTGGTTTCACAATAACAATCGAGGTCTGGTGTCGACCACGGGTGCTCGAGGCGTGCTCAAAATGATCCCTAAACCGAAGAAATTGCAAGGCTGGCAGGTGTATCAGCAACTGACGTACGAATCCCTGTGGAGGGCCGAAATCAACGAAGGATGGGACGAGTATCAGAAGACATGGCAGGAGGTGCACCCTGATGAGAAAATGACAAGGACACGATTCGAGTATATGAACACGTTCATTAAGGAGAAATATGACAACGAGACACCGGAGATGAAGGCCAAGGTCGAAGCTCACCGAAGTGAAATGAAGGACGAGGGTGACTCGCCTGGTCCTGACCAGCAGAATCGAAAGAGGCAGGAGTAAGTACTCCAACTTATCGAAAGAGAATCCAAGCTTACCCCATCACCAGGGCCATCGACAAGCTGCCGCGAACATTGCTGGCCATGGCCGAAGCCATCATGGAACAGACTGGATGGCACGTCCTTTTTGGTGCCGGAGGTCCTGAGCCCCGGGAAGGCGGGAAAATCTCGTCGTTCTTGTACGTATCATGTTGTGTCGATGCCGATAATGAATTCAAACGATCCTCGCAGCTATCATGCCGGAAGAGGGCCAGAAGGGAAGAGCTACGAGGGTTGGTGCGGCGAGGATTATGAAAAAAATGTGTTGGACCCATACGATGATTACCTGCATGAAGTGTTTCGTAAGTCAAGTGATTCATTATATGTTGATAGATGGACATCGACGACTGACATTGTGATAGCCCCAGAGATTCGTGCTAAGAGGGCGCTTGCAGAGCAATCAATCGGACCTGAAGATCAACCCAGTGATGAGAAAGATGAAAACGCGACTGCACCAGGTTCAAGTCGTAAGGGAAAGGAAGTCGAACTTACAGGAATCTCTGAATCAAAGCGCCGGAAACTTGAACAAACCAAAGAAAACAGAAAGGCTCTCGAAGCCGCTTTCGGTCCAAAGGCCGCAGGTGTTAAAGGGTCTGCATCATCCTCGATGACGCCAGAGTCAGAGGAGTCTAAGACAAAGAAGAAAGAATCGTCGAAGACGCAGACGCAACCGAGCGAGCACCGAGTCTCACTGCGCAACAAACAGAATACGTGAGTTTTGAACAAGTGAGATTTACTATAGTTCAACTCACCGATCTCGACAGTGAAACTCCAACGCCTAATGTTGCCCCAACGCCTCCACAGCCAGGTGGCGAAATTCACGAGACGCCGGATGGTAGCCCTATCGAATCGAATGCTCTAGCCACTGGCGAGGGCGAACCAACTCCCTCAACACAACATCGTGACAGCGAGGAGTCGCAAGTTGGTGGTAATATTGCATCGGGATCGCCGCTTGAACCGAAACTTGGTGGTGAGAATGTTGAAGGAGGTCGGGTTGGTGCTACGGCGACTGGGAAAGAGGATACCAATCCCACTGTTGTGGTTGAAGTGGCGGAGGCTAAAAAACAGGAAGAAGGATCAGCTACCAGCACGTCCGCCACCCACGCAATCGAGATGGAGGAGAACGAAAAACTTACCAGCGATACAACTCACGATGGTGGACCAGGGAGAAGTGGGAGAAAAGACGACGTTGAAATGAAAGCCATAGAGGCGGGAGGAAAGACAGATGTTACGATGGGAGATGTTGCGTTGGGAGATGTTGCGATGGGAGATGTGATGGGAGATGGGAACGATAACATCGATAACCACGCGGTTAAGCCGGATACACCGGCTGTCACTATTAACGTGACCAAGATCAGTGACACGTCATCAACCGCGCACACGAATTCCGTTGCCACCCACGCTGCCACCGTCACCTCGCAAGCCGCCACAATTTCCTCCCCCACCCAGGCTGCCACTGCTCAGGTCGCCACGTCCACTGCTCACGCTGCCACAATCTCCTCTCACACTGCGACGAGCTCTTCTCAGGCCGTCTATCATTCGGGCACTCGAAGCAGCACTGTCGACAGTACATCAATTGATGGTGGTTTTGGTGGTTTGTTAGGTGCCTTAATTCCACTTGGTGCGAGTGACGTTGGTTGTCCTCAATGGCTGCAGAACATGCTTGAATACCTTCGCCAGAGCTCAACAGAGCCAGACTGGCAGGCTCTCATTGCGGAGCTTATCGCACATGAGAAGGCGAGCCCAGTAACTGGAGTAAGTTGTTGGTTATATCGCAATAGCTACTCACTAATCGGGTTTGCTAGAAAATGTCGACACAGTGTCGTCCTCCTGAGGTACAAACTTGGATCAAAAAACACAAGAAGGACTTTCCTATGACCATTAACGTCACCACTTTTGCTCCCGCCTATGTTGCTTGGTGGAGGCAACTGCAACCAGCCTGGCGTACATCTGTTAGCGGCATGCTTTCGCAAGACATTCCGCAGGATGAAGAGTGGGTTAGCTTGGCGAAAGGTGGTACGGCTGGCATTTACACGGTCGTTGTGGCCCTTTCATGGTGGATTCGTGCACTAGATACTGGTTCTGATGCTAGTGAAGTATTGCTAATGGTTCGAGACCTTTGTTGGGTGCTTCAGCAACTCCATCAGCGACTCTGTCAGTCACGCGATACCACCTCTAGTTTGAAGCGTGCTCGCTCTGAGGACGTTGATGTACCATCTACAAGTCGTGGAAAGAGGTATGTTCCTCAATCACTCATTTACGTTTTGTATTCTAATGATCTGTAGGCGTCGATAGAAATACCATATGACTGGTCAACTAAGTTCTGACAAGTTTCTTAATACTTATGACCAAATTATGTTTAAGCATTAAAGCGTAAATATCTCAGAGTACCTAACATATAGAGTGTCATAGAGAGAGATCAAAATTGTGCATAAACTTATATATTATGGTTGCGATGAAAAGTCGGCTTGGAAGAGATGATAAGTGCGATGAAAATATCCCTTGGAGAATATGATAAGTGCGATGAAAAGTTGGCTGGGAGGAAATGATAAGTGTGATGAAAAGTCGGCCGGGAGGAAATGATAAGTGCGATGAAAAGTCGGCCAGGAGGAAATGATAAGTGCGATGAAAGATGCCTAGGAGAATATGATAAGTGCGATGAAAAGTTGGATGAGAGGAGATGATAAGTGCGATGAAAAGTTGGCTGGGAAAATATGATAAGTGCGATGAAAATATGCCCAGGAGAAAATGATATGTGGGATGAAAAGTTGGCTGGGAAGAGATGATAAGTGGGATGAAAGATGCCTAGGAGAATATGATAAGTTTGATGAAAATATCCCTGGGAGGAGATGATAAGTGCGATGAAAAGTTGGCTGGGAAGAGATAATAAGTGCGATGAAAAGATGCCTGGGAGAATATGATAAGTGCAACGAAAAGTTGGCTGAGAGGAGATGATAAGTGCTATGAAAAGCCGGCCAGGAGGAAATGATAAGTGCGATGAAAAGATGCCTAGGAGAATATGATAAGTGCGATGAAAAGTTGGCTGGGAAAATATGATAAGTGCAATGAAAATATGCCCAGGAGAAAATGATATGTGGGATGAAAAGTTGGCTGGGAAGAGATGATAAGTGTGATGAAAAAATCCCTAGGAGAATATGATAAGTGCGATGAAAAGATGCCTGAGAAGAGATGATAAGTGCGATGAAAATATGCCCAGGAGAATATGATAAGTGCGATGAAAAGTTGGCTGAGAGAAGATGATAAGTGCAATGAAAATATCCCTGGGAAGAGAAGATAAGTGCGATGAAAAGTTGGCTGGGAAGAGATGATAAGTGTGATGAAAATATCCCTAGGAGAATATGATAAGTGGGATGAAAAGGGTGCCAGGTAAAATATGATAAGTACAATGAAAATACACCTGGGTAAAGATGATAAGTGTGAAAAGACCCCAGATAAGTTTGAGAAGATAGGTATAGGCAAAATGTGATAAGTACCCAATGATAATGCACTGGGCATAGGGACACAGACCCCTCTAGGCAAGTGCCTACTTTTTATGATAAAAGTGGTAGCTACCCATCTGCCAAAGTACTATTAACTTTGCACCGCAAGATCGCTGCAGGTCACTCACCAAACTTGTTGTTGTCTTTAATCTTTTGCAGAATGCCATTATAACGTTCAAAGTGATTGCACCGCCATGCATGGGTTGGTCCGAACCGACGCAGATGAGTGGGTATATGGAGTGCGAGGTGATGATAAGGCTTGAGCTTGAAGTCAGGATAGAGTTGTAGTAGGCCCCGAAGGTAAGACCTCATGAAATGTTCGTAGAGTTGAATGTCAAGTTCTCCAATGGATCTTTTATCGGCAATCTTGACAGCCGTGACAAGGTCCAAGAAATTCTTCAGCATCAAGAACATCCTGTCAGTTTCTGGTCTCAAACCCCAAAGGCGAGCCAAGGTTATAGGAAGGTTGATGGTACAGAAGGTCTTCCATTCTTCTGCTTTGAATTTTCCCCATTTCGAATCGCCAGGATGTTTTGGCGGAGGTGACACCCAGGTTGGGAGCCTCAGCTTGGCGATGTCCTCGCGAATTGCATGCAAAGTTTCCTCTCCCAAAACATGGGTACCGTTTGCCTTTCCTTCATTATTGTCTACATCACTGGATGATTCCTGTTCTCCACTATGCTGCAATGGAATATTAGTCCATATTTCTGCAACTACAAAAAAGGAGAACGTACGAAGCCTAGTAACATCTCTGCTAGGTCATCTTTCTTCATGCCAGCATAGTCTTCCGCTGACTTCTTGAACTTCATAGCGCAGAGAACAAGGAGAGCGGATTTTCGAAGCCTTTTAATTGGTGTCACTCCCTTGGCTGTATAAGCGGCCTGAGCAACTTCCAGTTCAGCATCTGCTTCGGTAAGTGGCCTTGGAGTAATATGATCCTTGGGTGATTCGGACAACGACTGAGCTGTTGGGAATGATAAATGGGCGCGAACTGTCCCATCTGGATGAAACCATCCTCTCTCAACTCTCTGTGAAAACGTCAATGATCAAAATGGAATCATTTGAAGTAGGTATTGCCACTCACGAGCTGGTGCAACAACATCACCAACGCTTCATGTTCCTCGGTGCCTCTACAGGGTAAATTAGCACTTTGGCAGAGATAATATAACTGCTTGAATTCCAAGTCTCGAAGCTGATCCATGCTACCCTCGTGAAGAACCCTCTCTGCCTCAGACGCATCTACTTCATCCAGGTTATCGAGGTCTGGTTCGCCTAAGCCTTCTCCATCTGGAACGCCAGTTTTCATTCCCCAAATTTCCTTGATGTGGACAAGGAAGAGACGCAGGTAAAAACCATGCATAGTGTCAATTACAATATATTGAGTCGGATCCCAGTATGGAAGACGCAGCAGTTCTGACCAGCAAACACCGTGTCGATCGAAATGGGCTTTTTGTTTTGGCTCATTTTCGGCATTTTTCCATGTCTCTGCATGGTTGATATGCTCCTCTCGATTGCGTGGTGGCCATTGGGAAGAGTCTAGGTTGTTTATGTCCCGTTTAAGGAGTTTGCACTCTGAGCAGAAGAGTTTGAAGGAATGTGACCCCAGGCCAGACACCCTGCGTGCGGCAGGAAGGTCGCAAATCAGCGGGATTAATGCTGCTTGAACGAGCCGACCATGGGGAAACCTGGGCATCTGGGTCAGGTAGATACCGTCCAGCCAAAGAATGAGGAGATCATCGACAAGAGGGCGAAGAACATGGTTCATTTGATCCTTAGACGGTTCCACAGGGCCAGGGATGATTCCGACAAGGAAAACGTTTTCAATGTCGTATCTGATCTCTGGTGGTAGATTGTAACACACCATGTACATGCCCCCAACCGCATGCTGCTTGTGGCTGTTGGAGGCTCCATGAGGGATAAACCCGTCCTCGTTTAGACCAAAAACCAATCTCGCCTCCCCATGCGGACCGTCCATAAATAACTGCTTCCCATCCGGTCCTCTGAGTTCTCGAAGCGCTGATCCATCCCAGATATCTTGCGCAAGGCCTTTAGTTTTCATGGCTTTCGTAGGGTAGTCATCCAGGTGGGCTTCTATGTCAGGTCGGGCGTACATGCGACCTATCCACTGGTGGAGATCCTGATGGATAAACTCTCGGGTCAGAAAATCTCTTGTGGGATCATTTGATCGTAGGCGGAAGGAGCACGGATTGCTCATTCGTGTGCGTTGGTATGAGCAAAATGTTGGTATGTGGGGAGCGTTTATCCCATTATCATCTGTGCTAAGATTAAAGTCGGAGATATCGCTCTGACCATCCATGTCCGAGCTATTGGGAGTGGACTTGGAATTGTCGGAAGGAAGATTCGGATCATCCAAGGGTGGTGCAGTAGGTGAGCATGTCGCAGGTTTATCCAGCTCCATCGGGTATGTGCAGAAGCACTTAGGGCAGCAAATAGAAGCGCGGGTCTTTGGCTCTAGTTCTAGTGCATGGATGACAGGTCGTATGTCGGAGGGTATAGAGGAAATGATGGATTTAGTTTCCGCGTTAGTGGATTCCTTCAGAGAGTTCTTGTATATGAGGATGATAAAAGCCAATGAAACGTTCACGTCGAGTTGGGAAATGCCAGAGAGTAAGTAAAGGAAGGAAGCAAATAAATATGCCAAACAGGTGAAAGGTTCCTGGAGGAATTTACGGGTTTTCAGGTAGTTCGCTGTGTAGGTGTGATCAGAATATACCAAAATTGGGAGAATCAAAGACAAAGACTCACACATGTCGATGACTGGTGCCTGCAATGTGATACTTAAATCATACTGTCTCGTCCACTCCAGGTTTTTACATTTTTCAAGTTCTTCCATGGCTTTGAGAATAGTCTTCTCCACAATAGATGCTAGCAGGCGTTCATGCGCGGAAACTGCCTGAGACTTTTGTTTCAATTGGCAATGTACCCTTCGTTGCGCCTCCCGTAGCCAGCGCTCATGTCTCATAAAGGCATCATTTTGAGACGCGGATGGATTTAAAGACGACGCTTGGCTGTCAGGAGCTAAGAATCTTGTAGGGGGATGGGTAAATACCAACGGCTGGCCTCCAAAAAGTGCCGCCACTGGTCGATTTTGCAGAGAGATACGCAAAGAGGACAGGTGCGTTAGGAAAGCGTTACATGGCGCAACTGGCTGATGCCGTTTTGCTCGAGAACTTGAAGATTTGATAGGTTTTACTGGAGCAGCACCAGCCCGCGGAATGTCGACATGAGTGAGTGCATCCTTAGGCTGCAGCTGGTTGTGGTCAGCTTTTTTCCTAGTGGAAGGGGCGACTTGTGGTTCGGCTTCCTGCAAGAGTTTGGCAGCCGTTTGAACTTTCGCATCGCGGTCGTGGTGTGCCTTAAACTGAGCCAACGTAACATGACGACCGAATAAAACATCTCCAGTAGTCCCGACATAAGGAGTACAGCAACACTCTGAGCAGCGACAGAAGGCCAACACTTGAGGGGTAGGTTTTTCCGAGCCCTTCTGACGGGTTTTGTGATAGGTTCGCATGCCTGTTGGGATGGCCGTTGGATCAACGAGCGCTAATACTTGTACATTGAGCTCGGGATAGGTTGAGATCTGAGATAAGGATATCACCTTCTGATGTCGCCCTTGTCCACGGCATTTCCCGCTGCTCCATAAATCAATAAATCGCCAGAGATTCTCGCAGCCTACATGCTCTGTCAAAACGATTTATTTGATTTCCAGAAATATATGCGCAATTCAATACTGAGGTGCTATGGCCACTGTTGCTTGAGATGGGCAAGGGCATCCTGCCGACACCCGAGGACGAAGTTTGTAATAGAACAGTGTGATAGCGATGTGATGAAAGCGCGCCACTGTGACTGACTGTCGCCGTCATCAATCTTTAAGCTCAGAGCTGAATCAGAAACTAGTCCTTGCATAAAGCCTATGGAATCGTACAGCCCACCGATTTTGCTTGCATCAGATGGTTCTACTGTGGTGTCAGACATACAGCCGACTGGTGCAACACTGATCTTGAAGCCCGTAAGCCTGTATTCTCCGTGTAAATTATCCTGTGATGTTCATTGGCATATCAGCTCTCGATTCGTCTTCAAAACCTTCACAATCGAGCATTTAAAACTGGGAACGTGGTTTCTGCAATTATACGATTGAGTCACCTTCGAGATCTTGCACTCGTCGCACGCGTGAATCGCCTATGCTCCCTGCACGCATTGCAAAGGCTATGGAGTATACTACCCTCTGGACTTCATCTACTGGAAATAACGCAAAGTGTCGATTTTGTGGGTGGCCAATGGGTGAGTTAACTTCCACTTTGCAGACAGAATCTAAATCGTTAAACAGCGACTTGTCCGTCCCGTATCCCCTCTTGCATTGCACCGCTACCAGCAATACTCCCAACACATTCAACGAATTATCTGTCCTTTCTCCACGGTCCCTGATGGGGAAATTGACGTGGATCCAGCCGCATTTGTTGCCATTTCGGCACTGTTGCCCAGTGCAAAAGCTCTTCCAGCACTATTGGATCTTTCTCTTCCTGAAAGGCTTATCCTTGACCTACCAAATGCTACAGACCTTGTCCACTTCTTCTCATCAAACCTGCAACGTGTGGAACTCTATTTTACCGCAGGAGGAGGAACGGCCATGTATCATCTCGTACAAGCTGTACCAACTTTAAAAGAGCTCAGCATCTCAGGCTTTGTCCACACAGGCATTATCAGGCAATTATCTCACTTTACGTCGCTCGTCAAAATTTCCCTGCACTCCTGCACCCACCCAAATACTCCTTCGAGAAATGCAATCCGTCACGGTGTATTGGAACTGTTTAAGATACTCCCTCAACTACCTACAATGGGTACATTCAACTTCAACATTATTGCAAACTTGGTTACACCCTACTCGCCGTTTCCCGAGTCCAGCTCCTTTGTTCATGTGCGGAACATCCACCTCCGGGGGGCAGGGTCTGACCTCAATGACCTTCTTCGGATCGCTCACAACTTGGAGGAGGTTGTGCTTGAGTTCACGAGCCACATACTTCGCGAAGAAGACTTCAGCAACGCTTTTAAGATTCTCTCACATCACACAACACTTCGGAGCCTTAAAATTGATTCGAATACCTCTGTCCCTCTTTCACCAGCATTTATTCCGCTCCTGCGCGTCCTTGGCCTGCACACCTTGGATATAGGAGCGTCTGTCTCAAGTTCTGAAATAACCAACGCTGATATCTCCAACATGGTATCTGCTTGGCCCAGACTGCAGCGATTATTCTTACCAACAGCAGTCGGCAATGGGCGGCCCAACACTACTCTGTCGTGTCTGATTCCATTGTCCACCTTGTGCGAGCTCAAGGAGCTCAGGGTTAGACTGACTGCAGGTATTGTAAATATACCCTTGCACCGCGGTGATGAGGCAAATCATTTACAGTCGTTATTCTTACCCCACCAGCTCTGGCCCCATCTTGTTGCCCATCACAACGGTGTAGCAAATAGGCATTCGTGATCTTGCATGCATGAACCCCAAGTTTTGGACATACCCACAAGCTATTAATGTAGAGTACAACCGTATCTCGGCCAAATAACTATACCTAAACTCATCTCTGGTTGAAAAATGGGAATTATGACCTACTGTACCATTTCGTTCAATTCGGCCGTCACCTGTCCCACCCGATTTTTTCTGACACTGGATTCGAACGTTTCAAATATTTTCAGATTTTCTGGAAAAATCAAGAATCCCAAACTTTGGCCGAATTGATCAGAGAGTTTGGGAATTGGAAACTGCGGCCTAAACTGCGGGGGAAAAGTGCGGCGGTTGTTGCCGAAGCACATCCCGTGACCAGTTCACGTCGACGCGACTAGTGTAATTCTCCATGGGGTCGCTGTCTTTGTTGTCATATCCTTGGACGCAGACCCTAGAAATGTGGCAGGGTGCCTTACAGTCTACTATGTTATGCCTGCCATTTGTAATTAATCCACCCGTTTATTATATGTGCTTTCTCTGCGTCCTACCGCTGAATTTTTGAAGAACGCCTTGCACAAACTGCCTGTAACTTACTCGCTTATATCTTGAAAAAAAAAGCTGGTGGGCTAAGCATGCTGCTGGCGCAGGTGTTAGAATATTCGATGCCAACACCCGCGTACACCACCGTCAGCCTCCATATTCCTCTAGAAAATCGCTATCTGTGTTTCTACTAACCAATCTTCATCAAAAATTGCCCGCCTTGTAGGCGCTACCGAATACACTGAGCCGTTGGTGTCAATCTTCTTGGATGTAAACTTCACATTGAATAGGCGAGTTGGCTGACAGTCCTTTCTGTGATACCTAACGCTTTCAAGAACACCTTCTACCAGCTACCAGCAAACACCTTTATAAATGGTTGGCGGAGGCTAACACCCTGTTGGTACGGTATAAGTACAGTATATAGCACGAAGAGAGGACGAGACGAGAGAAGGAAATTGACGCAAAGGCGATTTAGTAGTAGCGGAGGGTGGCAGGGTACGGAATTTCCCGCCGCACTTTCCGCCGCAGTATTCCGCCGCAGTTTCCAATTCAGAAATGCACTCGAATTGATCGAAATGGTACAGTACTATATCCGGATGTCTTATCTTTGTGAGGTCCTATTTACGCAATTTCCTGCTTAATACCCCACCAGCTAGTCTTAAGCTCTCAAAATCATTTATTAAAACAGGAATTACGGAGGGGGTATCACAAAAATGAGAGAGGACCAACTTCCCAGAATCAAGGATTGTGGATCGTCGAGCGAAGCGCATCTGGAGGCGCTTCTCAGACGATCCTCAGATGATCCGCGATCCACCTTTCCCACGATTCTGAGGACGCGATCCAGTCTCGTGGATCGCGACCTGGATCGCACACTGAATCACACCAGGATCGTCTACTCTGACCATCCCTGTATTGACAGCCAAAACTTTGAGAGTGATACTTGCCATGGGCGCGTTGGGATCTGGCTCAGGCATATTCTACGGCTTACAATTGGTCCGTTACACCTCCGAGTCTGAATAGTGGATTGCCGAATAATATGACGAGGGTGCTTTTAGATCCCACTGAATGCCATTGAGTTTTTTCTCTTAACAATTCTGGTGCAAATTTTGGAGCCGTTTCCATATGCAGGTCTCGCCACTCGAATTAAAATCTCCAACGAATGCCACTGGATTTCGTTAAGCCCTTTCTCTATCAAACCACATGCTTCGTCCATCCCAGAACGTCCTAGGATCCTTCAAACCCTCTGGCAATACTCCTGGCGTCCACTCAACGCTTGCTCAAACATTGCCTTTTAGCAATGTTATTGAGGATATAGCTTTTGGCGGCGCTAATGTCGGTTGGTATATACCTTTTATGTGGACCTCATATTAACTGTACTTTCTGCCCTCCAGGAAGTTTGGGCTGAATTTTGTTCGAAGGTTCCTCCGGAGTTGCTTTACGTGATTGCAGAAAGCACTTTCCCTGCCGACTTACCTTCCCTTGTACGAACCTGCCGCGGGTTCCACCTTTCAGCATCACCAATTCTATGGCAGGAATTACCGTCTCCTCTTCCTCTCTTTAAGCTTGTCAGCACTTTCAGAGTAATCGATGGTGTATGGGTGAGTACCAAGTTCTGTACTCCGTTCAACTCTCTAAGACTTTTGCTCCCTTTGCTGTGCATTCTTCGCTGCTAGACTCTATCTGGGCCTGGAAAACAACACGACATCGACAGATACAAGCTCTATGCATCCTTTGTAAAGGTCATACAGTCTCCCCTCCACCTAAATCTACGTGCATACGGACTGTTGGACATTGACCCTCGTTCCTTCCAATATCTTGGTACCCTTCTCGGAAGCCCCATCTTTCCTCAACTCAACACCCTACTCCTTCCTTACTTGGGACCTTTCGTTGATTGGCAGGATCGTGATATGATTCTCCAGGACATAACGCCCTTGGCTTCCTCCGGCAGATTGCAGAAAGTTGTCCTGAATCTTACCGATCACGACTCTTGCTACGTCAGCCAGTTGGTACAATTCTCTCAGGACATTAGGACCCTCTTCCTCTCTGGATACATATCATCGTCCGAAATTTCGGCCTTGAGGAAATTTCCACGGCTACAAACCCTTTCAGTCGACTTTGACTTGCGGTACATCGCCTCCCCACGGGATCAAGATCATGTAAACCAAAGTGTTTTCTGCTTATTTCGATCTCTCTCATCACTCCTACATGTCGTTTGTTTGCGACTGGAACTCCCGAATTGGGCAGTTCTCCCAAATATTCCTCCCAATATTTTTGCGAATGTTACCGCCTTCGCACTCAGAGGACCTGCTACCATCGTTTCACAAGTCCTTTCTAGCGCCGCTCTTGAAGAATCTCTGGATAAAATTGCTTTCCAGCACATTCTTCTCGGCTTCACAGACGAGCAGTTCACAGAGAACGTGCTAGCCGACCGCCAATCATCCATTCGTAATCTGGCGGTATGCGCCAGCTTATCTTGCGTGACACTTACATCAGTCGACGGAAGCTCTCTCAAGGCGTTCATAGATCCCATATTGGGGCTCCCATTGATGAAATCATTGATTATCGAGTGGAAACGTGGGTTGGCCACTTGTGCTGATCTGGATGACCTGGATGTTCGACGCATAGTTCAGGCATGGCCTCTACTGGAGCACCTGGCCATCTGCCCCTGCGCCAAAGACAATTTCAATGGAATTATTTCAAAGATATCCCTATCTGGAGTGCAGAGTCTGGCCAAATTGAAACATCTACAGGTCTTGTCAATTCGTGTTGGTCGCCGCGAGGTTGTGCTCCCCCGCGGTTACTATTACAGACGTGAAAGCTCTTTTGATTCGTACATAGACACACTATTTACATTTTCTCAGCTGTATAGTCCACTCTTTCCAGATGCCAGTTGCTGCGATTGCGGCCTGGGCGATGTATGGAGTTAAGAGTAGATAAACGGTAGAGATATTTAATCCGGGACAACATACTAGAAAACCTTTGTGGCAAGGTGCTACGGGATGAAGGGGAAATAAATAGAAAATCTGAAGCCGAGAATAAATGGCCAAGAGCAATGGATGAATCCTCGTCTTGATACGGATTGCAAGTCAGCCGACTCTAAATACGAGAAAGCAGGTTTTCCCGGACGTATGGGGATGAAAGCGACCGAGGAGCCCCACACCAATTAATAAGTATTACAATACTAAAGACAATACTCTAATCCCTCTAAATTGGAGTAAGGTTGTCCAACTTCAAAGCGAAAATGTCCTCGGCTGCCCTTTAGTAGATACCCCAGGAATGCGATTCTAATAAAATTGCAATTGACGAGTATCAAACACTTTGGAAGGATCATCTGTATTTAACTGTTGAACAAGCATCACAAGAACAACGCTAATTGGTGTATGAAAAACTGTTATTAAAGTATCAGAAATGGAGGTGTTCTGGTCCAGTAGCCTAGGTCTTGATACTACTATCGCTTCGATGGAGAGGCAAGCTTTGTAGCCCTGCGCTGAGCTCGATGCGCCGTGGTCTTTGGTCGGATCCAGAGCGGTTTGTAGCCATCCTGCAGATCGAAGAGGTAATCAATGCCACAGATGGTCCTCTTGCTGCCTTCTTCGACCTCTTCCCATTCGCCAGTATCAGCCGTTTGTGTATTCCAAACCCAGGCTTGAATACCTCCATCATCCACCTGATGGATAAAAACATCGCAGTCTTTGAGACCACCTTCTCTATGAGGCGGCGGAAGTTCCAGTAATTCATCACCCTCTGATAGATACCAGCGGAAGGCAATGTTGTGGTATATTCGTCGAGAGTGCGGCGTTTGGTAAGCAGTGCCAATCTCAGGCTATGTCTGGAGTGAGTACAATAAATGCGGACGATGAGATGGTCTGACCTGCACAGCTTTGACAGGAGGATGATCCACACGGGGGCGTTTCCTTGGCCTTTTGGGATTATATGAGAGGGAAAATCGAATTCTAACTCGTGTGCCTACCTCTGACTGGGCTGCAGACTTAGAACCACAGGAGGCGACCCTCCTTCGTCACAAATTTCTGCTTGAATTTTGCGAGATTTACGCAATAAACGAGAGGAATCGGGTGATCTGGGAGATGTAAGTGGTTGAAAGTGCGCGTACATAAACTTAGAACTAACCCCAGAGGAGGTGGTAATGAACGCTTGGATCCTGACTTAGCAGTGCGTGCATACCCTTCTTTCTGGACTCTGTCCCTAGACAGAGTCAATTCGCCACAGCTATCTCTACCAGGTGGCATACTGAGAGTGGCAAGGACGTAATCATATGCTGTCGGGTAAAGGATGGGACCTACTCACTCAGTGTGCTCTGGGTACGGCGAAGGGCTTCTTCCAAGTTGCAGAGCAACATCTTCCTCACTGCGACTAGGACCTAGAATACGCGGCAAGGTGAATGTTCGCACCGGGGTCCCCTTCTTCGAGAAAGGGATGGTAAGCCGAAAGTACGGTGTAGGAGGTTGAGGGATGTAACGATCCATAGGAGGTGTCGCCAGCGACTCTATCAATGATTGTGGTCAGTTTGTGAGAGTTCGATCTGACATTCGAGCAAGGTCTGAGATCGAACTTTGCCGCAGGTCAGTGGCTAGAGATAAAGGCCGAATTACTACATTTGGATCATTTTGGACGCCGTGTAAGTAGTCCCGTGGATATATAAGGCTCTGACCTGGTGCAGGAAAATCCTTCGCAGAAGGGGCTTGGGAAAAAGTCGTGTCAACAGCCAGGATGATTGACTTCAATTGCTGAACGTCCATTTTATTTGGGATATAAAGACACAATGGTGCATTTTTGGTTTTCTAAGCTCTATTTTGGAGAAAAGAAAACGACACTTTTCAAGGTCATTGTATCGATCTGTAGTGTTGTCTCCTCCAAAATTGCCAGTAGGGTGGTAGAAGTCAAGCCTCTAGCCTTCAGGGTGGCTTCGTGTCACAAATGTAACAGTATTTGTAACAGTACTAGAGCTGTACCCGTGCTCCGCACGGTGGAGGTGGATTTAGTACCAAGGGCCTTAAATTTACTCACCGGTCAATCACTCGTCTGAGTGTGGCCAAGATCGCCTTCAGCCTTGAACGCACCACCGCATGGGGACGCGGCAGTGCATTGAGCGGCTTTGGCTCCCGTGTCAATGTACCACCCAGCGCCTAGAAATCCAGAATTGCCTGCATCGAGAAGCAATCAGATAAAAGTTTGTTTTTGAGCATTCAGCCATCATAAAGGAATCGACTGAGCACCCGTGAGTTTCAGCTTTACCGACCCAGACTTTCCTAGGTGCTTGAAAGTTGACATCGACTTTGATGGATCCACACATTGAACTGCAAGCCGACCGCTCATTCGATATTTTTTTTGACCTGTACCCAAGACTGTTCCAGCAGTTTAGTATTCTCTGCCTACTGAACTCACCCTTGGCCCAGGCTTTCATACAAACTTTAACTTACTACGCTGCCCAACTTTACGATTCTAATAACACCAATACCGCGTAGACCCACAATTTCAAAGTGCATGTAATCAGATAATAGTAAGCTCGAGATTTACCGGCCCAGACTCCATGAACTCGATGGGCAGGATTTTCGGCCATCGAACTGCAAGAGCACGTAAATTCAACTCGCGCCCGTGCCCCGGGCCTCTCTAAACTGCAGACAATCAATATACCTTGCCACCCCGCTAAACCATAACCGCTGTACAGGCACTATCCACGCATTTTTTTGCCCAGGTGTATCTATTCAGAACAACCGGT
>Ga0247741_1000675_pt1 | contig 18892 bp, 18 predicted proteins | sample UWRJL213509R2_FD_180945 | JGI IMG/M metagenome (GOLD analysis project Ga0247741, IMG submission 180945) | Plant litter microbial communities from Arlington Agricultural Research Station in Wisconsin, United States - UWRJ-L213-509R-2 | ecosystem: Environmental > Terrestrial > Plant litter >... | reverse complement strand
GAGAGGCGGTTGCCCATCCTGCTTCAGTTTCTTGTTCTCGTCGATCATCACATTGTGCATAATTTCTTTGATGATGAGCATCTCAGAAAGTCCACGAATGCCGCCGCCGTCTGTTTAGAGGTCACCACACTTAGTGGTTCAGTCAGCGAAAGAATAAAAACTGGGACGTTTACCTAGTGCAAGGAGCTTGGCAGGTTTTTCTCCTTTCGAGGGGGTCATCATTGAGGTGATTGGGTCGATGTCATGACTCTCGATGCTCCCAACCTTCACAAGGGGAGGTTTCACACAGGAAGCCAAGCCCCACCAGTATCTTGGACCTGATGAATTCCTGACGGTGGCAATGTCTGCGGAAAAATAGATGGCTTCTTGGGAGTCGGAGGTGGTCTATCAGGCTCAGCAATCTCAGACACAGACTCAGGAACACACCGGCAGTGACCATCGTGTTTGAGTTCGTTGACTAAGGTTCGTTACAGGTTTAAATTTCCTATGAATAGTCAGGGAGTTCACGACAGGTTTATCAGTCGTACTCTTGAGGGGGGTTGAAGGCGTGCTATGAACGAAGGCGCGTGCGAGATAGGGTAAAAATAGTGGAAATGGACATAGAAGATCTGGAATTCGGAAAAGAAGCTGCGAAGGAGGTCCAAATGTACCGTGGTAAAGTGATGGCGGCGGCACGAGGTTATGGTATCGCAATATGAAAAGCCGGGCACAGCCACATTCGTTCTTGAGTTCTGGTCAAAAGTGGATCCGAGTTTGAGTCCAGCTTTGGATTGCGCATTGCATATCAGATTTCTAACTACTGCTGCTATTGCTGATACTGCCATTCTCTAGGCTCGCATTAAGCTCTCTTCCAAGTCCTGTGGGCAGGGTCTTCTTTACTCATCCGTTTCTACGTATACAGGAGATACCTGGAAACTGGACGCCCAGTTTTCGAGTCTTCCAAAAGTCAAGTAAGAAAAGTGAAAGAAAAAGCAATCCCAACGAGCGCACCTTTCATTGGAGCCACATGGAAGCTGTGTTGAGTACTGGCAACATTCGTAGTAACCTCCGATCTGGCATTGTGGACATTTTCGTGCGTCGCGGCCATATCACCCTGATATCACCCTGCACCAGGGTGTAAGTTAAAGTCTCACTAGGGCGGTTCCTAGAACGATCTGGCGATGGATTGCAGCGTAAAAGTCCATAAACGCTGATTCACTACGCAGTCAAGAAGGCTTCAGACCGTGTATATTTGATAGAAACAAATCGAATTTCCCGTCGCTACATAGAACGGCCAGGTAAGTGCTGGAGATAAGGAGATTGTGAATATCATGTACCAGGACAAACGGCAGCGAGGGAGAATGCGATCATGAAAATATTGCAGGAGAAGCCCCATCGGCGTGCGTAGTGATGAGAACTTGTATATGAATGAGAGCAGGATATTTCTGCTTCTGTTGAAAGGGAAGATGTGGATGCCGGTAGCGAAGCGGGAGCAAGTGGAGATGAGGATGTGGTTGCACTATGCATGGGTCAACGTTGGAGTCCGGTAGGTGTCTTGATTGTTGACCTCAAGCAGACGGCACTGCCTGTTCTCGTTCTCGCGAGTCCATAGGATCGACTTAGGCAATCGATATCGCTGGCCCCGCTTCTTCTGCTCCCTGATACCCCGACTGAGCTGCTCAAGCTGGTTGTCCGCAGTATCCAGGCGTTCGGACTGTCTATGGGAGGAACGGTGTGTTTCACCAAGCGTGAAGGCGGCGGCAATGGCAAGGAGTCCAAGAAAGCCTTTGGCAACGTGTGACACCGCGGTCGATTGCACTGCGAGAAGAGTTAGGTTACGTTGAGAGAGCAAGTGAAAGATGTACGCACATGGCTTCACCTGATGGCCAGATGGGTACACCTCGGAAGGTCAGAGGGGACATTGGTCGACATCCTTCCAAAATTGAGTGTAGAGTCCTCGACCTGAGCGTCGATATCAACGGTCGGTATCTTCGAGCACTGCGTACACAAAGCACGAATCGCTCAGAACCTTTGTATTCTCAGACCGGATAGGGTGGCCACTGTGTCTTGAGGATAACCGTATCAGAGTGTTCATCGAGAGGCCTTCGTCCATTGATCGCAATCGGGTATGTCTAAGCTTCAAAGTGGGTAGGTCGCACATTGTAAAAGTAAATGATTAGTTTTGAGCTTGAGACATCGCCTGGAGAGAAAACTTACGTTACATCAGGATCGAGTGTTCCTTAGCATGAATAACGTTGAACCTTACGAGCTTGAATCTTGAATACCAGCACCAGTGCGTTGGGTCGTGCAGTGCAGACGTGTTTCAAATGGTTCCAACCTGGAAGTCCTTCAATACGTATCGGTGATTCTGAGTCGGTGTCCTCGATCCCATGTGCTTGTTAGGGCTAGTGCTGAGCGAGCAGTCGAAGCTGACCGTGACAGCCGGCAGTTTCGACGGACAAACATAGAGTCTGTAGCTTCGAGTCCCGACAGCTGTGGATGGATCCAGGTGTAGGAAGGATGATTTGACATAGGCCGCTGTTGACGTCGGGGCTGCGGAGTGGTAAGATTGGATATCCAATGTCTGAACCACGAGGGAGAATGTGCGTTGGTGCACACAGACGAGGATGAGGACGAGGACGTCGACGTCGACGTGGGTGATCCAAACTTGAAGATGTAGGACCAGAATTTGAAGCAACTCCGGGCTTCCGAAGTATGTCCAGGCGGCGTCGGCCCCGCAGTGGGGGCAGCCTGAGCTCATCATCGACTGGGTAATGACGCTGTCAACTCCACATGTAGAGCTGCTTCCTTCTCTGCGAACTAGGCAGAGAGCGGCGTGTTGAATATGAATAAATGAATGCCGACGCTAGCGCCGGTGGCGGTGTAGGCCGCAGAGTGTTTCTGCGGGTGGAAAGGGAAGGTCAGTGTCCATTTAGGGATGAATCAATCACAGAAGAAGAGGATGACGTAGAAGCTCAAGAAGTCGTTCGATGATGGAGAAGGAAAGAACGATGAGGAAGATCACAGAAACCCAAATGGACGAACCTCCCAAAGCCCAGCTGTCCGAAGTCCACAATCCTAGTCCTCGTCGATTCATCTCCTTCCCTCGTGTCGTCCTCCTAGAGTAACGAATTTCGCCTCTCCATTTCCACTTGGCCCCAACGCTCATCCAACTCACAAAATCCGCTCACAACGAATCGGATTGGGAGTCAACTCTCCGTCCAGTCTTTGAACGTTCAGCGTCGGGTCTTATGCACTGCGCCTCAATCCAGAGTTGTAGAGAGGCTAATTCTTCGACTGTCCAAGTCAATATCCAGCCGAGCCTTGACTTGGCTGAGTGTCAATCCAGCCGAGCCATATACGCCTCAGCCGGTAGTCTCGCCTGCATTTGATCCTCAAAAGTGTGAAGTCGGCTTCAGTCTTCCAGTATTCAGTAAGAACGGTTAAAAAGGAATTTGAAGACCCGGATTCGAGTTAAAGGAGTTAGAATAGGACAAAGATGAGGATAGAAGGGTTCGGATATCAATAACAGTGGGTGTCGTAGCTTGTATAAGATAGACTCGAGTGAGTCGTCAAGTTGAACACGAACGACCTCCGTTCACACGCTCTTGTGCGCTACTACCCGTTCTCGAGTTTTGGTCAAAAAGTCAGATGCAGGTTCGAGTCTGAGTCAAGCTCGTAATTAACTGTGCTTTACATTGGACTTCTATCTACTGCTCCTGCTCCTGCTGTTTTCTGGGTTCTCTTCTCAGCTGGTCGATCGAGTCGTTTCAGCCCCAATTGGCACCTTTCTTGACTCAGCGGTTCTTTCATCTGGAAATGCACGCCCTCTGTTTAACTCTTGCGAAGGTCAAAACTCACCTAGGACACCGCAGCGTAGGGCCAGGACGCTACACATTCGAAGTTTATGACTATTCAAACATCATAGAGGAGGTCTTCAACTTGGAACTGGACACCTGAAGGTTTGAAAGACGGCGACGGCGAAGATTGATCATCCGCGTGAGCCTTCTCCTTCCTTCCTCCTTTTATTTTCTCTTTCTGTTCTTTTCACTCTGCTTCGACTAAACCGATATCAATGAACGGCCTGGACGAAGAGTCAACTTCTGATTCGTCTGTTCACGATTTGACTTTTGGGGGTTGACGCGTTGACGTTGGATGTGGAAGGTGGATGTGCAGTGTCGACAGGCGCTGAGGCAAACTTGGAGGAGCTTGGCGTAGGAGAGGAGTGTCGACCGTCGAGGCCAGCAGTGAGCACCAACAACCTATGTATGCGAATTGGGCTTTTGGGGAGGTTCGGGCAATCGATCTTCGTGTTCGGTCTTCCCTTCTAAATTCTCAGTCGACGAGCGATATATTTATGACTTTGTCCATCATCTTCCTCCTCTCCAGCCTGTCACCTGTTCTTGCCTTTAAATGGACGCTGACGTTCGCTTTCCGCAGAAACGGAACATTCTGCGGCCTCTGCGTCGAGCTCATGCAAATCATGTGCTGTCCCCAGGTCAAGCTGCGCTCCAACATAGCAGACCATTGCGCCAATCTTGAGGGCGTCGAATAAGAATCTCCCTTCCTTAGTGACAATCGCAAAACGAGGCGGGTTCCTCCTGCGGATGTTCATGTGTGGAGTAGCATCTTGATACCTATTGCTCTAAAGAGACAATCCAGATAGATGTAATACAACATGATAAAGAGAATATCAAAGTAGTTGGTGGATGTAACGAAATTGTGCGTACGAGTCAAGGTTTGAGTGATGTCGCTCAGCTAAATACTTGTTCAGAACGACGGGAGGCCGGGTAAAAATAAAAACTGTGGCGGGCAATAGAAGTTGAATAGAAGAAGCGGGCCCGAACCAAAAGTAATCAAGTTACTACAGTATTATGTGTTTTCGGATTTCCAGGTAGGATGGAGTCATGAAAGTTCGTAATGCTGTGAGTAAAAACCACCGATAGTTATTCGGTAAAGGAGTTAGATCTAGGTAATAAATAATCAGAATGAATCAGAACGAAGGGGCCGACGGTAAGTCAGTCATAGAAGAGTTGGTACACTAATGCACACGAAGTAGCGGGCGAAGGTAAGTCATAAGAACATGGACGGGAAAAGGGGGCCGGCCGGAACGGGAGGTACGGGACGGTCATGATCGCTACGTGATCATGCCCCGGAATGGATTGTTAGATTTGTACTGACCACTTGGCGGCTTTGGTTCGGGCTGGACAATGGGCTTAGGAGGGCGCAGGAATGTCGAGGATGGCCCTGAGCCACCATAGCTGTACCCCATAGATGGCCCACTACCAGGGGCAGGGTATTGACTCGGAGGAGGTGAGCCGGAAGGGTTGTAAACAGGCGGTCCCATGTTGTGGTCAAATCTAGGACTTGGACTTGGTGTGATGCTGTCATTGGGAGATGGAAGGTAGGTTTGTGAGAACGCATGGGCTGTGAACATCGACAGAAGTTAGACGTAGTAACAATAATCGAGCAGGGAGGCGACGTACACGCCTCATCCTGAGCGGGCGGAGATTCAGATCTAGGGATATATTGAGGTGTAGAGGGTGATTGGGGACCTTGGGGCCCATCTTGAAGAGGCAGTTAGTTTAAAAATTAGCTACATGAGCCTACAAATACCTACACCAATAGCCCGAGGGCATCGTGTAGCCGCGCCCAGGTTGTTGGCCGTATCCACCCACAGGAGGTGGAGGAGAATGCATTGCTTGAGGTTGTGAGGGAAAATAGCCTCCATTATGGTAGGGGGTAGGCGGGTGGGGAGGAGCCCCTGGCAGAACAGTATGGTCAGCACTTTAACTCTTCACAGAAGACGTAGATTTACCAGAATCGTCGGTCCATCTCCTTTCTTGCATAAGCGTCGCGTAGTTCTGCTGCGCCACCTCAGAGATACTTCGAGGATCCACGGCACCAGTCGATGACATGTGTATCGGACCTTTCGCCTTGGACCTTTTTGCATGGGTGAACAGGTCGATACAACCTCCACCATGCCGTGCATCCGTGTGCACAGTCATTTCCCTAAACTCGAGTTCAACATCTTCTGCGCCACAGCCGATTTTGATGTTTCCGTTGGACGGAACTGCTCCGTTCATGATTGGTCTGTGGGTTTGGATGCAGTCGCTGGAGGTAGTGATACAAGGTGGTTAAAACAAGGACTCTCAAGAGGGAATGTATTGGACATGCCGTGAGTGCATGGTGTTGTTGTCGATTTGTAAACACCATGTCAAAACCTTGTTGGATACTACCGTGTCGCAGGAACGAGTTTGAATTCCAAGTCACTCTCCTCTCCAGTACTGCACTCCCCTCCTGCATCATGCGTAAAACCCTACTGATATAGGGAGCAACCTCCCTTCATAACTTTGGATTGAGGCAGGGGATTAGACTCTGAATGTTTGTACCTGGCGGCTGAGGTTGAAGGACGGCAATAGCGAAGATAAGAGTGGCTTACCATCCGGGTGGGTATGTCCTGTCTACTTTTCGCCTTCACAAGCCATCGGTGCTGATACAATCGCTATGTTTCGTCCACTAGCGCTAAACCGATATCAATGAACGTGCAGGAGAGTCGACTCCGAGTTCGTGAGTGTCGTGTGGCGGAAATGGAGAGAGGGGCCAGACACACTGTTGCGACAGAAGAACGACGTGAGGGAAGGAAGGAGAGGCAGAAAGAGCCAGGTCATGGAGCAGGTGGATACGAACGCGCTCGGAATAGCCGGATTGGGCTTCGAAATTTGATCAGGTGTAAAATATCCTATCGTGGTTACCCTAAATAGACACTGACCTTCCCTTTCCACCCCCAGACACGAAGCATTCCGCGGCCTACAGTGACCCAAGAGCCTGCTAGCCATTATATAAGACCTTTGAGTGAGGCAAAGTCAGTGCTTTTCGTCCAGTTTCTATCCAATCTGAATATCTTTTTTTCAAACAGAGCATGGCGTCAACACCTCACCAAAAGCTTGCATGTACACGCCACCCGTTGCCTACAGCCCCAAAAGGATTAACACCCTAGAACCTCACCAATATCGCCACCTGTATACCCCTCCCTGGCATCTATCGCAACACCAGCACTTGCATCGTCGGGAGCGTCAATATTCAATATTCAACACGCCGCCCGATGCCTTCGTCTCTGCCTCATCCTCCGCCCTATATCCAACAAGGTACTTGGATGGGCATTAGATACGGCCGAACGACTACTGCCAGGTAGACGCCGTCTGGACAGTCTTTGGAGCTCAGAGCTGCGTCAAGTTTTGGTCCAACTTCTTCAAGCCGCCCATGTTGATGTCCTCGTCCTCGTCCTCGTCTACCTGCACTAATGCATACTCTGTCTTGAGCTTCAAAAGTTCAGACGTTAAACGTCTAGCAAACACCCACCTCCTCCCCTCCATCAAATCATCCTTTCCCTCATACTGGACTCATATTCAAATGAACGTCGACGCTACAGAGTCTATGGCCCGTTGAAATTAACAGCTATCATAGTCATCTTCGATTGCCCGCTCTGCACTGGCGCCAACAAGTACCAGACGTCGGGGGCACCAACTTGGAATCAGCGATACGAAGACTCAGAAGATCTTCAAGTTGGAGCTTTGTGTGACCCAACGTGTACTACATGACCCAACCTACTGGTAGTGGTGCCCAAGAGTCAAGCTAGTCAACTTTGGCGTCATTCATGCCAACGGAACGCTTGAAGGTGTTTTGGGGCAGGGTAAGCTCATATCCCTCCCAGACGACGCCTACCGATTTTTACTTCTACAGTGTACGGCTTACCCATCTTGCGACTCGGAAATCCTTGATTGCAACTAACATACGAAGGCCTCTCGATCTACGCCTGGAAATGGACACCCTCAGAACACAGTGGTCACTCCACTCCCGGCCGTATACAACAATTCGGCCCGATTCGTGCTCAGTGTACATAGAGCTCGAGGTTATCGACTGTCGACGTTGGTACTTATTGGTCCGTCCAGGACTCAATACTCAAGTTTAGAAGGATTTCATCTCTGATCCTCCGAGGTGTACTGATCTGGCCTTCGAGTGAAGCCGAGTGCGTACATAATTCACTTTCTCTCTCAACGTAATTTGACTCTTCATACAGTATAGTTGAAAATGGTGCCATGCGTCGCGGAAGGCTTTCTTAGACTCCTTGCCATTGCCACTGCCTTCATGCTTGGCGAAATATACCGTTCCTCCCATAATCAATCCAGACTCCGGGATACTGTGGACGATCAGATCAGGGAGCGCAGTGGGAGAGAGAGCTGAGTGAGCGGGAGACAGCAATATCGATACAGCTGCCTAAGCTATTCGATCCTACGGCTCGCGAGCAAGGCGTCCACTCAAGGCGGCCGGCACGAGGATAAAGATCAAGACACCTGGCTGCCTCCCAACCCTAACCCGCATCCGCACCCCCTTTCCTTTCAGAAAACCCTGCTCTCATCCTCCTATAAGCCCTCATCGCCTATGCAAGCCGATGAAGCGTCTCCTGCGGTGTTTTCTCTCATTCGGGGCAGTATATCTCCTGAATTCATGCGGCTCCAATGCCAAATTCTTCCAGCAAGGAGGTGACTCTATTGGATCTACGCTGTCTGAAGCCTCTTGACCTTACGTGACAATTAGTGGACATGGACGGCCTTCAATGCTACGATTCATTGCTTGTATCATTCACACCAGTGGAATGCCAATGTGGAATATTTATCCAGGCGGATGCAGCCGCCGTAGTGCGACTTGGAGTTTAATCCCTGTACATCCCAACTGGCGATCTATCAGAATACTCACAACACTGACTACAGACTATCCCTGCTTATATTACCATTAAAACTGACATTTGCCGTTATGGCCGAGGTCTGCCTCGTTTGCCTTCGAACACGTGTAGGCTGGGAAGTTCTCGTCTATTGTGCACCTTGTCATTTTACTTCCATGGCTTTTGCGCAAGACAAATATTGCCGACTATGAACCTTTTCAACGATGCTAAGGACACCCTGATTCAGGGCGATATCAATGCGACACAAGTCTATGGAAATGTCCGCAATGCCCCCGCCGAGGTTACAAATATTGCTACTCAGAACAACGTCAACTACCATGCCAGTGGGGCTCCCTTGAAAGGTGAGCTTGGAATTTGCTTTTATTCCTCTTTCTAACACAAGAGGCTGGATCATGTAGGCTTAGATCTCCTCTATCAGCACACCTCCCCCGCTGCCCCCCTAGATGCGAAAGCACGGCGCGATCCGCCTCGGTGCATGGAGGGAACTCGTGAAGCCATCATCCAGGAGATCCTGGACTGGGTGAAGAAAGCAACATATTCATCTTCCATCCTCTGGCTACGAGGACCTGCCGGTCATGGCAAAACAGCACTGGAGTTCACTATTGCGGAAATCTGCAAGAGGGAAGGGCTCCTGATAGGGTCATTCTTCTTTTCAAACCGAATCGCCAGCTGCAGTGATGGCAGCCTCCTCTTCGCCACGTTAGCCTCTCAGCTCATCCAAGCTTTTCCCTCGACGAAAGATTACATCGACAAGGCCATCCGCGAGGACCCTCACCTCTTCGACAAGGCGCTGGAGACGCAGATGAAAGCACTCATTGTTGAGCCTATTAAACGCATAGCCATGATGGCTCGTATTCTCAATGTCGTGACGTTTGGGTGGATGTCGTACCCGATCCTCATCGTCATCGATGGTCTCGATGAATGTGCCGGCCTCGACGTCCAGAATGAAATCATCATGACCATTGGCAACTTGGTGCAGCAACTTGGTCTTCCCCTCCGATTTCTCATCGCCAGCAGACCGGAAACAAACCTCTGCGCAGCTTTCGAGAAGCTTGAGTCCCATCTTTCGAGGGGTTTTCTTTCGACACTTATCCTTACGGAAGATGCGCTGGCTCGCCGGGATATCCAGATCTACCTCGAGGGCAAGTTCAACGAGCTCCATGCGCATCATAAATATCTCCCAGTGGAATGGCCAGGGCCAAATATCATCATGCGGCTGGTGAAAAAGGCGTCGGGCCAATTCGTCTACGCAACAACAATCATCATATACATTTCCTCACCACATGACCGACCCGATGATCGCCTCGACGTGATCTTGAGAATGTTGGAAATGCCCGTGGGTGACGCTCCTTATGCGCCTCTTGACCAGCTCTACTCGCACATTGTTCGATCCGTGAAGTACCGGGCAGAAGTGTTGCTCATCCTTGGGCAGCTCATTCTTGCCAAAGAGATGTCGAATGCGGCAGACATTCTAGGGTCATCTAGCAACTCAACTTCTCAAAAGAGGGTAGAAGTGATCCTCAACCTGCGCGTCGGAGATGCAAAGAGGTTGCTCAACAGTATGCACTCTCTCGTTGATGCCGGCAAGGATCTCAAGCTGCTCTATGCATCGTTCCAAGACTTCTTGTTAGATTCATCAAGGTCAGAAGAGTTTTTTGTCAACCTACAAGAAGCTCGTGTAATGCTGGGATTGGCTTATATCCAAGCAATCTGCACCCGTACTTGTAGGTGTCTTCACTCACAATCGGTTTGGTTGTTTTCACTGCGCTGACGTTTCCACATCCTCAGCTGAGATCTTTACCAACACAAAGCCAGCCGAAAAATTCAAACCAGATCTATCCCGTATGCATACCACCCTCCGGAATGACTTGGGCCATTCATTCTCATATCGCCTAACACGTACGGGTAATGTGTCTAGCGCCGTCATGATCGCAGCCTTCAGAAGTGCTGTTCAACTCGCTTGCTACGACCACCCCAACCTACCTGTTTCGCTCACTAACCTTGCAAGGTCATTATCGCATCTCTTTGAATGTACTGGGGATATTGCGTCTATTTCCTCCGCCATCCCAGCCCAGCAGTGGGTGGTCCAACTCGCACCTGATGGCCACGCCGATATGCCGCTCCGGCTGAGCAACCTAGGAAATTCATTTTCGCAGCGCTTTCAACGAACTGGGGATGTCAGTGATATCCTTGAGGCCATCTCCGTCCAGAAGAATGCCGTTCGACTCATACCTGATAGTCATCCTGATATGCCGCTTCTGCTGAGCAAGCTAGGAAATTCGTTGTCACACCACTTTGGACAAACAGAAGATATCAGTGATATTCTAGAGGCCATCTTAATCCAGCAAAAGGCTATCCACCTTACACCTGATGGCCATCCTGATATGCCGCTTCGACTGAGCAACCTAGGAAATTCATTTTCCCAGCGCTTTCAACAAACCGGGAACACCAGTGACATCCTCGAAGCCGTCTCAATTCAGCAGAGCGCCATCCAACTCTCACCCGATAGCCGTCCTGACATGCCGCTTTTACTGAGCAACCTAGGAAAGTCGTTTTCTCACCACTTTGGACAAACCGGGGATCTCGAAGATGTTTGCGAGGCTATATGGGCCTATCAGAGAGCAGTTCACCTGACACCTGATGGCCATCCTGATATGCCTTGTCGGTTGAGCAACCTAGGAAGTTCATTTCGAGCCGCTTTAAACATACAGGCGATTCTTTGGACGTCGAGAACGCAACCACCATCTATCGTAAATGCGCTTCCATCGTCTCCGCTCCTCCATCCATCCGCTTGAGGGCTGCCCTCCGATGGGCCGAACTCTCTGCATCCCGCAATCCGCCGGAATCTTATGATGATGCTATCTGTCTCGTATCACAAATTGCAGGCGTTGACCAGACGCGCCACGCAAAATTTATCAACATCTCGCGTATAACAGCCACTGCTGCATCCGCCGCATTTGCTCAGGGCGACATTCAGAGGGCTCTGGAATGGCTTGAGCAAGGGCGCTGCGTTGTCTGGAACCAACACAAACAACTTCGCACCCTCATAGACGATCTGCGCTCACCTGTTACATCCCTTATCGAACAATTCTTGGTGGTTTCAAAAGTGTTCACATCCCCAGCATCGCTCAAATCATTCCAGGAATCGACGACGCTCGCGCATACTGCGATTGCAGCTCGGGAATGGACCCGACTGCTTGACGAAATCCGTAGTCTTCATGGATTCCATAGTCTCCAGGAACCCCTCTCAGCGTCAACTATTCTCAAGAACCTCCCACAGGGTGGCCCCGTCGTCCTCATCAACATGCATGAAGATCGGTGTGATGCCCTCGCTCTTATACCGGGCGCTGATACACCCCTCCATATCCCTCTGTGGCACTTTACTCTCCGACGAGTGTTGAAACTCATGGACCGCGTAAGGGTGGCCCCGTCTGCTGATGGTCTACGCACCGTGAGACCAGGTCTCCGTAGAAGGAGCGATATCCTTCAAGTTCTTAAGGAACTCTGGCTATGTGTAGTGAAGCCGGTCTTGGATGCCCTTGGATTTTCGGACAAAGTAGGTACCACTCTAATCTCTAAATGCAAGCTTGTTCATTTTTCTGTTATTGATTTACGAAGCCCCACCCTTATGATCCAGCTCGCATTTGGTGGTGCCCAACCGGTCCTCTTGCGTTGTTCCCAATCCATGCTGCCGGTATTTACAATCAGGAATCTCAGTCGCCTGGATCATGTATCTCCGATTTTGTGGTCTCATCGTACACCCCAACCATCAGCATACTGCTGGAGAAGGTCAAGGCATCCAATGTTGAGCACCCAACTTCCTCAAAAGTCCTGCTCGTCAGCCACAAAATTTCACCAGGCGGTCATCCGACCCTGGGCTCAAGACGTGAAATTGACTCTGTGACGAGGATAATTGGCGCAGACAGCTGTTTACATCTAGACGGATCTTCTGCAACAGTCAGTCGGGTGAAACAGGAAACGGAAAAGTGCAATTGGGTGCACTTATCTTGCGGTGGAAATAGGGACAGAGGCCTGGTACTCCATGACGGACTACTTGGGCTCTTGGACACCATGCAGTTGAGAACCCCGCAGTGCAAACTCGCTTTCTTATCCGCATCTGAGACGGCCGCTGGGGATGAGAGTCTTCCTGATGAAGCGGTCCACCTGGCAGCTGGGATGTTGGCAGCTGGGTGTCAGGGCGTGGTAGGAACACTCTGGGCGATCTCAGAAAAATACGCAGCCGAAGTTGCGGGGTCGTTTTATGAGTACCTTGCGGCGGAAAAGAAGAAAGACGGCGATGGCGGCAGTCCCAAAAATCTGCGACTCGACAGCTCTAGGGCGGTATATGCGCTCCATCATGCAGTGCAGCGCCTTCGAAAAGAGACTGGTGACACGGAGGATGGTCTCTTGGCCTGGGTTCCTTATGCACATTTTGGGCTGTAAGGTATTCGAAACGCGCGCTCCTCTCCCAGGTTTGACTACACTTTCTCATTCCCTGTTTTCTCTTCTTGTTTTGGACAGGTTATGGCTCGACTTTTCATGTGACACCAGCTCATTCCCTAGCTATAATCATCTATAAGTACTATCTTCTCTTACCTATAACGTCTCGATTTACAATACATTTTTCCAGTGCAATCTATACTACCACTCACCAGTATATTGTCAAGTTGTCACTCATTTCCGTCTCTGCCTCCTTTACTATATTTCACAATCTTGCCCTTAGGTTGGGGGTTGATACCAAGTATGAATGAAATTAATTTGATGGGTTATTTTTCAGAGAAAGTGGAAATCGTCGAGGAAAAGCTCGATTTAAAGGTGGCAAACGCCAATTTGATCACACCGGTCTACCTGCACAGCCGTTCGCACGTCCAACACGTACTTTCTACTGCCCCTTCCACTTCTGTCATGACTCTAAGAGTAAACCTCAGATTCTCATCTTCGTTTACTAGTCGTTTCAATGAAACTCAAACCTACCTTTAAGCTCTCGCAGCATTTTGAATCGTCATTGGAAGCCCGACCGTTGGCTGTTGACAGTGTATGAAACCATGTTGGATGACTTGAGATTTAAGTAAGATTCAATTCCAAACATAGAATCTTTGAAGGATGGCGAAGGCGAGGATGGCCACGTATATTCATCCCAGTGAGTTTTTTTTTCCACATTTGGTTTCACTTTTTTCGACGATCACTCACACCTCATATCACCAGACACTACTATATAAAGCGGTTGGAGGATAAAGGAACATGCTAGATGGTGAGTTGATTTACCCTTCAACTATAGTATCAGATTTTATCAAATATTGTCTGCCAAAATTTTACTCTTGTATGAAAATTCTGAAATTTGAGCCTCAATTAAGCGCCCATAATAACGGAGATATTTCGTGAGAACTTCTTTTGGTGGCTCAGGCTGTGTAGGACGGCACTGTTGCCGAGTCACGGGGTTTGAAACTTTCGTGGTTCGTTCTCTAGAGTCTAAGCAGGTCTATACCGTCTGAGCTCCATCGCACATCCTTGGCACTTGCTCGACGTCCGGACATCCGACCATGTCACTCCGAAGTCTCGACCTCAATAGCAGCTGCTGTCAAGTCATCCTTCCTCTAAACTTTGATTCATACACAGCTGACAAGACTCGATCATGCTATAGAAGCTATGTTAGTCCGTCAAAATCGCCTGCTCGATCAATCATCTTCGATCACCCGCTCTGCACTGGCGCTAACAAGCGTATGGAGCCGAGGACACCGATTCGGAATCACCAATACATACGTGAAGACTCGAAAGATTTCCAAGTTGGACCATGTATGATGCGTCTGCACTACAACCCAACGCACTGGGGGTGGTGCTTAAGAGTCAAGCTCGTCGAGCTAGTCGAGTATGGTGTTATTCATGCCAACGGAACGCTCGAGGCAGAGGATTTCTGGCGGCGTAAGTGCGCATTGTCTTCTCTCAAGACGTCGTCTCAAGCTCTAAACTGATTATTTACTTCTACATGCGTACCCATCTTGATGGATGGAAACCTTTGTTTGCAGCCAACCAACGAAGGCCTCTCGACGAACACCCGTACACGGACATCCTTAAGACGCACGGGCCACGCCGACTCTGGGCCGAGCGTACAAGATTCTGAGTCATTGTGCTTGGTGTACGCACAGCTCGAGGTTACTGATCCTCGGCATCGACGCTTATAGGCTAGCTTGACGCTCAGGTCCGTCGGGGACTGCACTCAAATTTTGAACGATGGCGACCGCCCAGATAACCGCATCTAGATCTGTGTGCGTACTTCATGACTACTTACAGGTTACTTTTTACAAACTCAACTCCCAATCCGCTGGATATTCGCGAAACCGGTTTTGGGGAGAATCAGGGAACAGGTAGATGGTGAGTGTGATTCCTTTATGGACAGATTCTTGATGTAGGGGTGGACGAGTGTCGAGGTGCATCGCAATGGCTGGTCGGCTTTGGGCGTTTGTGGTGGTGTTGGTGGTTTCATGGTGTTGATCGAGTGGCTCGTTCGTGAAGGATTTTGGTCCTCGGTCGTTGTGGCTTCGTTGATTGTTTTAAACGGCTTTTGTGTCTTTGCCTTTCTCTAATCTTCCCGTCGATCCTCCTTGTTCATCGGTCGCCCTCCTTGTCCCCTTACGTCAACCCCTTCCCCCCTTGTTATCAACATTCACTAGCCCCTTGTTCCTTCCACATCCTACCCAATCTAAACACCTTTTTTGATTAGAATAATACTTCGAAAACGGCATTAACTTCTGGCTGTGTGCTTTCTCGGACTCCTGCCGCTGCTCTCATACAAAATATATCATCCCACCTATAATCAGTCTAAGAGCTGGGGTATTTTGGACGATCAGCTCTAGCAGCTACATTGCAGCTGAGTGAACAGGCCGCGGCGATATCGATACAGTTGCCTATGCATTACGGTCGAGCTTGATCCTGCCGGACACGGGACTCGAGAACAACCAGCTTGAGGTGGGCCAGCACAATGGATCCAGCGTCGGTTAATGCCTATCGGTTCGGACGCAGGCCCATTCTTATATATACCCACCTCTCCAATTGCTACCGCCTCCCAACCCTCATTCATTCCTCGTTCCCCTCCGTGGAAACAGCGGAAGCCTAGTCTCATCCATATAACGGCTTTCATTACTATGTAGGCCAATGGGGATTCTTCTGTGGCGTTTTTACATTTGCGTTCCTTAGTCCCTTGCTGCCGGACGGGGAATCACGAGCATCATCATGCTCAGCCTCTCACTAGGTTTTCGTCCTTACTGGTGATACCTGGGTCTGAATACTGGGAGTCAATTCTATCACGCTTTCAAAAGTCCAATGTTGAGGCATCTAGGTTAGATCAATGCACAGGGTTATAACGTTAAGGTTGTATTGGATATTTCGGGAATCAAACCTACAACTCTGGTTTGAGGTACATTTGATGCTGGAGGTTTGAACACCAAAGTTGTAGCTGAAGGATGGCGAAGGCAAGAAGGGGCATAGCTTATCGTCCGAGTGCGTATTTCTTGTCAATTTTCCCTTTCCAAGCCATCGATGCTAATGCAATCGCTATTCTTTGCTCACTAGAATAAACCCTCGTACCCAGTTCGAAGCAGGTCAATGAACAAGCTAGTCGACTTCCAACACGTTCATTATGGGTTTATTGTCTGACAGAATGTCAATGCTGAGCGAAAATCGAGAAAATGGCTGAACAGGACGACGAAGTGGCTTAGGAGCCGGATACGAATACGGGCTCAGAGTACTTTGGGAGCGATTTTTGTGATTTTTCAGCCGAAATGTGGACTTTTGAGGCCTGTTACGCGTTAAAGGTGTCAAAATTGTTCAATTCACAAGTCCATGAACAATCAGTCGTAATAGTACAGTGGCCAGATTCGGCTTTCGGGAGGTTCGTGCCTCCAAATATCTCTGATCTTCCCTTTTCTGTCATTTCTACGTCATGCTCTTCACCTTCCACTATCATCCCTCCTAACTCAAAGTGGACGCTGGCCTTCCCATTCCACCCCAGACACGAAAACACGCTCCTGCCACTACGTCAGCATCTGGGCTGTGTTCATTACCAACAGAAAAAATCCGGATGCATCATGTATGTACCCACATCCCCATGTGCGCCGCCTCCGTTAGAACCTCTTGAAACACCTCCCTCTCGCTAGCCATGAATACCCTGTGGCCTCACCATCATTGTTCCCCATCGTCCCCAGTGTCTGTCGCAGCACTGGCACTGGCATCCCTGCCACTAATGCGCCTCCAGCCTCACCATCGTCGCCTGCATCTGCTCCAACTACTGGCATACCTCAGGAATTGAGTTTTTTGGGGGTATTCCATGCTCAAGCATGGCGTTGATGGTGGTTGAGACAGTGGTGGACTTGAGGGTAAATTTTGCCCCATTTTTCCCCAACCAAATAACAGATGACAGTCGATCGGATAATGTGATATATATATATGGGGTAAGCAAGAACGGTTATAGCCACCACGTGGAACTTAAGCGCCGTAGCATTTCGACGAATCCTTCATCTTCATGGATAGTGAAATCAACGGTATTTGTGAATTTAACTGAGTTGTGGGACTAAAAAAAGATGTATCTTTGGGGGCATCGATTTAATATGGCTACATATGAACTGGCTAGCAGGACGTCCGATTGATCAAGCCTGGGTCGATGATTAAACGATATTTCACTTGTTAACCTTATTCGGGTCAGGAGCGCTGGTATTAATCGAATATCAGTGTCTTTCCATAACGATAAGTACCGTGACATAAATAAAGTCTCACCTCCACTCAAATCCACTCCCATTAACCGCGTCAAACGGATCCCCTTTACCCAACCCGGTATACTTGACCACAAGGTCCGCACCGATATAAAAGTTTGCCTCAATGGTCACCACACCTGGCTCGACCTCCGTTCCGCTGATAGTGAAATCATTGAGTTTCTCGCATGCAGCTTGCCAGTCATTACAGACGACAGTACCAAGTGCTGCGTAGTCGGTGAGCTGGGTATTTTCAATGACGCCGTCGCCCAGGTGGTCGCTTTCAAGACAGTGGACAATTATGGATACCGTGCCATCGGGTTCGCGGGTTAGGGTCAAAGGGCTGACGTCGATGTCGACTGAGGCTTGCGCGGCCGTGGTGTCGACGGATTTTCTGCAGTCAAACCGGCGTTAGAAATTTACTCGATGGAAACATTGTCGTGCGAAATGGGTGCAGAGACTCGAGGCTTACTTCAAGTTGGAGATTATTTCTGAGGATTCCCGCAAGGATAATAAATGTCGTTCAGTGGTGTATCCTTGACATAAATATGCATAATGATGGCGCAAAGAATCGTTTGTGCTCACCATTTGTTCCTTGTTACGGTGACAAACGATTCAGAGATTCTACGACCCAGGTGAGTTAATGGTAGAATCAGAGTCGCAGTCCTCACCTTTGCGATAAATCAGGAGAGAATTTAGTATGAGTGCACAATGAGACTCAAGTGCTCAAGTTTAAAGACGTCGATAACTGTGGTAGCCTTCTTATATATTGGGTGCCTTCCCGTAGCGCTAACATGATTTCTAACTTCAAACCGCCACAATCAAGGGTCCTCTGCCGACTTGCCGATGCCAAATCGGTCATGCTAGGCATCCGTGCAAACGCTGAGGGCATTTCTAAACCTTAAGTCTGGAGAGAGGGTCGGTACCCCCTCCAGATTCTAAACGCTCAAATGAACCCTGCCCAGCTGATGGCAATGCCTTTTCTGTCCGTCCCGCCCCGTTTGGGTGAGCGCTCTTGCCTTGGCATTCTTCCTCCTCTCCTCATGTTATATCTTCTGCCTCTACTGTGCCCTCGATTACTCCTTAAACACAATAAAAGAGCATTTATTAAAATTTTACCACATTTTCTTACCAGCCTTAACGAGCTTAAATGCATTTGCCATATTCCACTGGCTAAATAGCTCTCAATCGTCAAAAAGAGAGCATCTGGCTGGGAGTTTGCCATTCAAGAATAATCTGTAAATAAGTAACTCGGTTTTGAGCCGTCTATATACATTTCGGTGTTCATAGCCCATTTCTACAACTTGGTGATGAAGGCCGTTGCCCTTGGGCACGGCAGAACGAGTCCCATGTGGGTTTAATCTAATCGTTTGAAACACATGCCACGTGTCTATTTGGATAATCCTCAAGCTTTCTCGGACTTCCTCCT
>Ga0247741_1000674_pt1 | contig 18932 bp, 17 predicted proteins | sample UWRJL213509R2_FD_180945 | JGI IMG/M metagenome (GOLD analysis project Ga0247741, IMG submission 180945) | Plant litter microbial communities from Arlington Agricultural Research Station in Wisconsin, United States - UWRJ-L213-509R-2 | ecosystem: Environmental > Terrestrial > Plant litter >... | reverse complement strand
GCGCAATTACCAAGCGTGTTGGCAACGTGGTGTGGAATCCGGGCAACCCGCGCCAATTCAGTTTGTCGATTCGCGGTGTGGGTAAGCAAGCGCAAACCGATGCGCAAGATCCCAGCGTGGGTATTATCGTTGACGGTGTGAATTACGCTTACAACCCGCTGTCATCGAGTGTGGATTTTACCGATATCGCAGCGGTAGAAGTTACCCGCGGCCCGCAGGGCACCTTGGTCGGTAAAAATACCAGCCTGGGTGTTATTAATATCACTACTCGCAAGCCGACTTTTGAATCTGAAGCCAGTGGCCAGATCAGTTATGGCGAGCGCCAAAATTTGTTTGCCACCAGCACTATCGGCGGTGCGGTTATTGACGATTTGCTTGCCTGGCGCGGTACTTTTAGTGCGAGTAAAGGCCGCGGCGATTTGGTCAATGCTTACAACCCGGATCTCACTTACGCCAACAAAGATCGCTTCTCGGCGCGCGTGCAATTTTTGTTAACGCCAAGTGAAAATTTCAATGCGCGTATTAGTTTGGATGCACAGCCTAAAGCGGGCGAAGCGACCAATGGCCGCACTTTTAATAGCCCTACACCCGCGACTTTCGCAGAAAATAATTTGACGGGCGCGTTGGCAGGCACCAATACCAATCCGCTCAGCTCCGATGCTAAAACGCGTCTGAATCGCCGCTGGTTTTTGGACCAGGGCACTTATACCTACGACAAAGATTGGATTGGTAATTCCGAACACAAAGCCATCAATGCCGACAATTACAACCCAATCGTGACGGGCACCAATGGCGCGTCGGCGGAGTTAAATTGGAAGGTAAACGACTTTGATATCACCTCCATCACTGCGTACAAAGATTATTATTTTGATGCGCGTAATGATGAAGGAACGCCCTTTGATATCAGCAAAAACGGCGGTGGTTTGGTGGACTATCGCCAATACAGTCAGGAAATACGCCTGAGTTCAAAAGCCGGTGGTTTTGTGGATTATCAAACCGGATTGTTTTGGATTAAAACGGATACTGACCACACCACCCGCACTGGTTGGGGTTCAGATGCAGGTGCATGGTTTGCGAGTAATAGCCAATACACAACGCTCGACGCCAACAGCAGTGGCCGCGCACTTTTGCAGGATTCACTCAGCCGTTTGTATAAGTCAGTTGCCGCGAATTATTACAACACCAGCTATGCCGCCTTTGCGCAAGCAAACTGGCATTTTACCGATGAGCTGACCTTGACTACCGGCCTGCGTGTGACCCGTGAAGATCGCAATACCAAAAACAGCAGTCTTTTGACTGACGAGGGAGCGGGCACGGCGCTCAGTCCGGCGTCGGTAAATGACGTAACTCTTAGCGGTTTTGATAGCGATGCTAATGGCGTATTGACTACCAAAAATTCCGCCACCAAAATTGCGACGGCCAATGCGCTCGCCCTGAAATATTTCTCTGCATCAACCTATGCTGCGCTTAACTCCGATCAACGCAAGCAAGTGGCTGCCGCCAAAGCCTTGCGCAAATCCCAAGCGGGGATACTTTGGAACGAGTTTGATGCTGAAAGTTTTGAAGATACCGAACCCGCTTTCGTGGTTAGCCCGAGCTACAAATTCAACGAAGACTACACGGGCTATTTCTCCTGGCAGTACGGTGAGAAAGCAGGCATATCGCAAATCGTAAACGGTCGTTCACTGCTAACTAAAGCAGAAAAAACGAACTCTTATGAATTGGGATTGAAGACATTGCTGCTTGATAACAGCCTAGTGCTGAACTTCGACATCTACCGCATGGACATCGAGGACTACCAGCAAGCGGTGCAAGTGTTGGATGACTACACCACCACCCAAAATATCAGCGCAGGCATAGTCCCCAGTGCCGCTTACACCAGCTACACCGGCAATGTGCCGAAAGTACGCGCGCAAGGTATTGAACTGGATGGTTACTACAACGGTATTCCTCACACCACAATTCGTTTCTCCGGCGCTTATAACGATGCATATTACGTAGACTTCCCAAACTCAGCGCAGCCGGTGGAAAACGGCTATACCGGTGCAGCGCCCTATCGGGATTTATCTGGCGAAACTTTGCCAGGCGCTTATAAATACAGCTTTAACCTGGGTGTTGACTACCATATCCCGGTTGGCGCAAACGGCGAATTTCACACCAGCTTTAACTCTGCCTACAACAGTAAATTCAATTCCGATAACCCGCTCTCAAGCTACGGTTGGGTGGATGGATCTATCACTACCGACGTAGCAATTGGCATAGGCAAACGCGACCAAAGTTTTGATGTAAATCTGGTGATTAAAAATGCCTTTAACGATCAGACTTACCAAAACCAAACCTGGAATACATGGAGCCCCGCAGTGCCACGATTTGTGCAGTTGGTTGTGAGCGGAAAATTCTAATTTGGTTTTGCAAGCCTGATGCAATCGTTATATGGTTCGCTTCTGTTTCTGGAACCTGATTTCGTATGCGATGAACTATGAATTGCGATTAACCGCAGCGCTAGGCGCAAGCCTGGTGCTGTTATTTTATGCCGGATTATCCGTCGTCCGCATAGATCACCTTGAGCTGGTATCGGCCAATCAATGGCTGCTGCAAGCTGGTTTGACCTGGGGCTGGGTATGCTGGCAACTATGGCAGCGCCGGGATTTGAATCGCCCCCACAGTCAGGCTCCGCTCTACCCTAATCTTGGTTTGGCTAATCGTCTTACATTGTTGCGCGGCGGTCTTATTGCGCTGGCCGCAGGATTTTTGTGGCAATCATCGCTTGAAGGCGTGTTTTTGTGGTTGCCCGGTTTGCTCTACGGTTTATCGGCCGTGCTTGATCGCGTGGATGGATTCGTCGCCCGCAAAAGCCGCCGCACCAGTTTGTTAGGCTCCCAACTTGATATGGCTTTCGATGCACTCGGCCTCTTAGTCGCGCCGCTGCTTGCGGTGGGTCTTGGCAAATTGCATTGGAGTTATCTGCTTCTCAGCGTTGCTTTCTACATCTTCCAAATAGCGTTTTGGCTGCGCGTTCGTCGTGGTTTCCCGGTTTACCCCATGTTGCCCAGTATGCTCAGACGCGCGCTCGCGGGGTTTCAAATGGGCGTGGTAGCGCTGGTGCTTTTACCGGTATTCGAAGCGCAAGTAACTCGAACGTTAGGCTTGGCTTTTATGTTGCCGGTATTGATTGGTTTTGGTGTTGACTGGTTGGTAGTGACCGGGCGAATTAGGGGTACGTCGTTATTCACGCGCTTTCGATTTTTCAGTGAAACCTTTTTACAGCCAGCGTTGCGATTGCTCATGGTCGTCGCTTTGGTTGCGGTATGTAACCAAATTGAATCGGCATTGACGTCGGGGATTTTCCTTTTCGGGTTAAGTCTCGGCGCAGTGTTAGTTGTTACCGGGCTTGGCGGTCGCTTGGGCGCGCTCTTAATATTGCTTCTTCTCGCGGCACAATATCCCAATACTTCCCTCACTTTAACGGCGTATTTGCTGCTGTTTAGCGGAACTGGAGTGCTGCTGCTGGGCACCGGTCGTTTCAGCCCATGGCAGGGCGATGCTGCGTGGATCAACCGCCACGACGGCGCTTAGCATATGCCGGTCTGGGTAAAACCCGTTTTTATAGTGCTGCTGCTCATAGGTTTGGGGGTGCTATTACAGCAACTCCCGCTCGCCGCTATGATGCAACGCCTCGCCGATCTTGCATGGTGGCAATGGCCGCTGTGGTTGGGGCTGAATCTGTTACTGCTTCACCTCGCGACTTTGCGGTGGTGGCTGTTTCTAACGCATTTCGCGCCTTTTTCTTTCTATCGTTTATTAGTGATTCGCCAAGCCGGGCAAGTGGTAAATATGCTTACGCCCGGCCCGCAAGTGGGCGGTGAACCGCTACAGCTGTATTGGCTCGCGCGCCAACACTTATCCCTCAGTAAATGTCTGGTTGCTTTGGGGTTGGATCGGTTGTTGGAATTGGGGATCAATCTTTCAGTATTGGCTTTAGGATTAGTGCTCTTACTGGATTCGCGGTTTAACCAGCTAGTGTCGCCAGTTTTACCGGGTGCGAGCTGGCTGTTAATGCTTCCGGTCGCGGCCTTATTGCTGTGGTGGTGCTGGCAACCGGGATGGCTAGCGGATCGTTGCGCACCTTTGATGGCGAAATGGCGAGCGCACCCGCGTTTGGCGGCTTATATGAATACGTCGGATCAAAGTCTGCTGACGATTTTGCGTAGCCTGCTGCAAACTCCCACATTATGGTTGGCCGGGATTGGCCTGTCGCTCGGCGTTTGGGTGTTGGTATTGTCAGAATTGGCGTTGCTGCTCCAAATGGTCAATGTGCAGCTGACTGTCGATGAATTTGTATTGCTGGCACTGGCATTGCGGCTTGCGCAATTTGTGCCGGTTCCCGCCGGATTGGGGGCTCTTGAAGCGGCGGTGTTTGGCGCTTGCGCCTTGCTCGATTTATCCGCCGCTACGGCGGGCAGTTTGATATTGCTGATGCGCTGCCGCGATCTGGCGTTAATCCTCGGCGGTTTTATCTGTCTGCGATGGGTGGAGCGCATGCCAAACGGCTTTGCGCAATCCACCTGAGTTTTTTAGCCTGCGACGGGAAATGCCTGCCGAAAGGCCGCCCAGCAAGTCGCGTTTTCCCACAATTTAACGGTAAACACACCTGAACCCGGCGGCTTGATACGGCCCAATAGTTGTTCATTCAAAATGCGGCTGAAATGTTCGATGCTGGGATTCAGGCCCGTAAATTCCACTTTTTCGTTGAGTGTGCTGTTATTGAAGTAGCCGATGATTTCATCGAGCGCAGCTTCAACATCGACGATATCCACCAGATAACCGTGGCGATCCAGCTGCTGGGCTTCAATGCTGATTTCGGCCACGTAGTGATGTGCATGTGGGTTATTTTCTGGTCCCCAGTTGCCGCCAATAAGGTAATGGTTGGCAATAAAATCGCGAGTTACCGCAAGTGTGTACATAGAATTTCCTGCTTATTCGGTTGAGGCAATTAGATAAAAGTAGGGTTAGGACGGATAAACAAAAACGGCTTGCACTATGGCTTGCGAGGTTTCATCCAGTTGTTTATCCAGCCGTTCATATAGCCCTGCCGCCTCAGTAATCTTGAGACGATGGCTGATTAAACGCTCGGGTCGTAAGTCGCGAATCAGCTGCCAAGCCACATCGAAACGACGCGCTTTGTTCCAGCGTCCACTGAGTTCGGGCGCAATACTACTGACTTGGCTGGTAATAATCTGCAGGCGGTTGCGATGCGCCGCGCCGCCTAAAACGATGGGCGCGGATTTGTTGCCGTACCAGCTGCCAATCACCAACCGGCTCGCAAAACCACTGAGATCAATCGCAAGGTTGAGCGCTTGCGGCACGCCGCTGACTTCGTAAATCAAATCGGCACCGTCTACAAACTCGGATTTTTGCTTTTGCGCAACAGCATCAGGGTCAAGCGCTAGATGAGCACCCAGTTGCTGCGCCAGGGCACGACGCTCCGGCACTTTATCTACTGCTAGCAATCGTTTCAGGGGAAATCTGGCGAGTACGGCGGTGAGCAGTAAGCCCACAATGCCTTGGCCCAAGACAACTACGCGCTCTGCCAAGGCGGGTTTGCCGTCTTGTACGAGGTTAACGGCAGTTTCCATATTGGCGAGGAAAATGGCGGCTTCATCGTCGATATCATCCGGTACGGGAATCAAATCTTGCGGCTGGCTTACAAAATGACTGGCGTGGGGCGCGAAGGAAAATACACGTTTCCCCAGCCATTGCGCATCAACACCGTCGCCGATGTGAGTCACTTTGCCGACGGCAGCGTAACCATATTGCAGCGGGTATTGCGGCGCTTGCTGCAGGCTGACGATAGTGGCGTCGAGTGCGAGATTGTCTGGCAGCTGGCCGCGATACACTAACAATTCAGTGCCTGCGCTAACGGCCGAACAATAAGTTTGCACCAGCACTTCGCCAGCAACCGGGCTAAGCATTTGCGGACGGATTTCTACCTGACGCACTTGGGTAAACCAGAGTTGGTTGGCGGTAATCGGTGTTGCAGTGGGATGAGTCATTGCAGGCCGTCGCCGTAACTAAGCCGGCCCCAAACGACCAGATCGTCGCCAAGCGGCGAGCTGAATAAGGGTGATATCGCGGGCAAAGCCGCTTTGCTACTTACGCCGAGATCGTTAACGGCTTTGTAACCGCCGACCAATTTGGGGACCAAAGTGATGACAATCGCATCCGCCAGTTGTGCTTTAAGGAATGCTGTAATAACGGCGGCTCCACCTTCAACCATCAAACTGGTAATGCCTTTTTGACGCAGCAATTTAAGCGCGCCTTCAAGGCAAACGCGACCATCGGCATTGCCTTCCAAGGCAGTGATTTCAAGGCCTTGGCTGTGGTCTAGGTCGGATTCACTCTCGCGTGCATTTTCGCCTTCGCAGGTTGTTAAGACCCAGCAGGTTTTATCGGGAGAATGGCGCAGGCGCGCGGTGATCGGCATGCGCAATTTGCTGTCGAGCACTATAGGTTGCGGATTTACACCTTCCCAATGACGCACCGTGAGTTGCGGGTTATCGCTTATTACCGTGCCTATGCCCACCAAAATGCCATCGTGCAAACTGCGCAGTTGATGGGTGAGTTGCAAGGATTGACGTCCGCTGAGTGCCAGGGGTTCATCACAACGCAAGGCTATGCTGCCGTCCAAACTCTGGGCATAGCTAAGGGTGACGAAGGGTCGCTCGGCGGTGCTGAAACTGTGTTTGGCAGTTGTCAGCCATTGTTCAATTTTTTGATTGGGCGTCATGAGACTGGTTTGAATTAGGTGCGAAAGTGCTGTTTAGGAACAGATGGTCCATGCGTTTGGCCTTGGTGAGCAAGTAACCGCGATTTTCATTATTAGGGCTTGGTTCCAGAGGTACGCGCTCAACAACTTGCACGCCTTCGGCTTCCAGCGCTTGAATTTTCAACGGATTGTTGGTCATCAACCGAACTGATTCTATGCCTAAATCGGCCAATATGGCAGCTGCCAGCGAATAATCGCGCTCATCGGCGCCGTGGCCGAGCATCAGATTGGCATCCACTGTGTCGTAACCTTGATCTTGCAGATTGTAGGCGCGCAGTTTTTGCAATAATCCAATACCGCGACCTTCCTGACGCAAGTAGACCACCACACCGGAACCTTCTTTAGCGATTAACGCCAATGAACGATCCAGTTGCTCGCCGCAATCGCAGCGCAGCGAACCCATCACATCGCCGGTAAAACATTCGGAATGGACGCGCGCCAATACCGCCGTCTGGCCATCAATATCGCCGCGAAAAAACGCCAAATGTTCTTTCTGGTCGATGTTGTTGCTGTAAAAACCCAATTGGAAATCGCCGTGGCGAGTCGGGATGCGCGCTGAAGCCTGACGGATTACCGCCGTTTTGGGGCGCTCGTCATTTGCGGGAAGTTCATTCTGAAGTTCAGAGACGCGTGAGATGTTAGACAAGACCGGGATCGTAGACATAATGCAGATAACCGAAGTAGGAGATAGATCGCTTTAACGCAGCGTGGAACTTTGTAGCAGCAAATGACAGGCCACGATCTTAAAACCTTCATGATGACCCTGCAAGGCGCGGGCGCGATTAGTTATGTAAATGCGTGAACTTGCGTCGATTTGTTGGCTATTGATCAGCTAACTGCTTGTTTCTATTCAAAAACTGTGGATTTCAAAGCATCGAAAAATCTGGCAAACCAAGTCGGGAGCGCACAGAATAGGCGTTTTTAAACTGTTTGGTGTTGGTCATGTCACAGCTCTCTGTTGAAGTTTCAAATAATCCACCCGCAGAACCAACAACTGGTTTTGCGGATGTATTTTTTGTTGTTCCTGGCGATTTGGCGACGCCAACCGGCGGTTATGGTTATGACCTTCGCTTGATTGCCGAGCTTGGAGTATTGGGATTAAAAGTAGATGTGATTCAATTGGCCGCCGGTTTTCCCTTCCCGGATTCGGCCGCGCTCGAACAGGCGCAACAGGTTTTCGCTGACTTGCCCGCAGACGCCCTGGTTATTGTGGATGGTCTTGCGTTGGGCGCTCTGCCCGACTTGGCTGAACGCGCGGCCCAACGCTTGCGATTGATTGCAATGTGTCATCACCCGCTCGCCTTGGAGACGGGCTTAAATTCCGCTCAGCGCACGCATTTTTGGCAGAGTGAAAAGCGCTCGCCCGCCGCCGTTGAAGCCGTAATCGTAACCAGTCGGGATACTGCAGATAGCTTGCGCACCCAGCTTAATGTACCCGCCGATAAAATCACCGTCGCCGAGCCGGGTACAGATCCGCAAGTGTTCGCACCCTGCGATGGTGATCCGCCAATTCTGCTCACCCTCGCCAGTTTAACGCGTCGTAAAGGCCATAATTATTTGCTGGAAGCCTTGGCACAAATCACCGAATTGCCCTGGAGCGCTCGCTTTGTAGGAAGTGATGAACTCGATCCTGAATGGGCCGCGCAAATTCGAGTGCAAGTCCAACATTTGGGTTTACAGGATCGCGTGGAAATCACGGGCGCGGTGGATGAAGATGATGTGAGCGAGGCTTTCAGAAATGCGGATTTGTTTGTATTGCCATCGCTCTATGAAGGCTACGGTATGGCCTTCGCTGAAGCTCTGGCGTTTGGTTTGCCGATAGTCGCGGCCCGTGCCGGAGCGGTTCCGCAATTGGTGCCGGCCAATGCGGGCATATTGGTGCCCCCGGCGGATGTGCAAAGTCTGGCTACAGTATTGGCGGGCGTGCTGGCTGCACCGGGAGCGCGACATAAGTTGCAAGATGGCGCGCGAACTGCGGGAGCGCAATTGCCGCGTTGGCATCATACGGCGGGTAAAGTGGCGGCGCTAATCGCGCGTTTGCGGGGCTAAATTTCCGTTTAGTACTCGCTTCCAGTTAACTTTTTAAACCCTTTCCTATTTTTTATCCTCCCTAAGATACATCTGACTGCGGGCATCCTTGCCCAAGTGCGGCTAGCCTTTGTGTGCTTTCAAGTGTTGGATAGCCTCCAGCGATTTGGCAACATTGTCGGCAGGTTTGAGGCCGTCCAGTGTCGCTACCAACTTGCCATCGCTATCGATAATAAACGTGGAGCGATCAATCGAACCGTGGTCTACCGTTTCGCCGCGAATATCTTTGCGGCCACGGGTGGATTCATTAATTTTCAGGCCGTAAGCGGTCACGATTTTACCTTCTGGATCTGAGGCTACCGGGAAGCGGCTCGCGCAAAATTCCGGGTCGGCAGAAAATTTATTGAGAGGGCCAATATCATCCAGCGAAACGCCAACAATGGTCGCTCCCGCTGCCACAAACTGATCATAGCTTTGCGCGAAAGCACGCGCCTGAATACTGCAGCCGCCACCAAATGCGGTGGGGTAAAAGTAGACCACGACCGGGCCTTTATGGAGAGCATCCTTCAAAGAATACTCTTGCGCTTTACCGGCAAAAGAGGCTTGGGTGGTGAATAGGGGCACAGCTTCACCGAGCTTGGGTTCAGCGAACGCGGGTAGCGATAAGATGAGCGAAGTTAGTAGTGCGGCAACGCCGGTGTAAATTTTCATAGCTGTTCCTTTTGAGGCTGATGAGTAGTGTCAGCCTTGCCCGGAGCAGATTCTATGCCAGCGCGGTCAGGCGTATGGATCGCCGTCAATGCCGGTGCGGCATTGGAAAATGCGCCCACCAGCTGATCACGCAAGTCGCTCATCGGCCATTGTGGCGCGTGGTCGTCGGGCAGCATTCCCGGTGTCCATTGCCAATCGGCGATTGCGTCCAACACGGCCGGGTCGCGCGCAATTAAATGCACAGGCACATCGCGGCTGGGAGTGTCGCCTGTTACCAGCGGCGCGGGTTGGTGATCGCCAAACGCGAGTATCACCAGATTGTCGTCGCCATAAGTCTGTGCATAGGACATAACGGTTTCGAGACTGTAGGCGACGGCTTGGCGATATTGGCTGCGAATGCGTTCATCGTCTTGCCACACATATTCCGCACTGTCGCCGCTGGTTGCCTGGCTATCAAAAATTTTCCCGTTTTTAACATCCTGCCAGTTCACTAACGTGGGGACGGGAGTCCAGGGCGCGTGGGATGAAATCAACGCGACTTCCGCCATTACCGGCTTGCCATTTGGGCGCTGGCCCGGTTTGCGTTCGAGCGCTTCGAAGGCGGATAACGTGTATTGATCGGGCATGGTCACCCAGTCGAAAGGTTTGCCCTGGTAGCCGAGATCGGGCGCGGTGTAGACCTGATCGTAGCCAAAATAAGTACCTTCCGGCCAATCCAAGGTAATTGCGGGTTTGACCGCAACTGTGCGCCAACCGGCGCGGCGAAATAGTTGGTTCAAGCTCGCACGCTGGCTCATCACCAAACTGTCGTAACGCACTTGGCTGTTGATCCACAATCCTGATAGCGCTGTGCCCTGCGCCAGCCAACTCAAACCGCCCATGGTGGGCGATGTGAGATAAGCGCTGCGGCTATGCAAACCCGCTTTTTCAAGTTGCTCGCCGCCTTGTTGCAGCAGCGGCCGCAACTGGTCCCCAAATTCGGGATTATCCAGTGCGCTGCGGCCATAGGATTCGATAAATACGAGCAAAAAATCTTTGCCTTTTAGGCGATTGAACAGCTGCTGCCCCGGCAAGTCTGCTTGCAGGTCGCGGTTGGCGGCAATCTCATGTTTGAAATTGGCTAGCTCCTGGATGCTGGCGTTGATGTCGATCCAATGGCTGGCGAGCAGGTCATAAAACGGCGTTGCGGCGCGGTCGCCCAGCCATAATCCTGCCGGAATTGCGGTCAATAAAATCGCGGTGGCAAAACGGTAGGATTGTTTGAGTTCTTGTCTGGCGATACCGAGGCGTTGTGCCAAGCGCCCCAACAACCAGAACGCGAGCCAGATTAGCCCCAGTGCAAATGCCGCTAGAAACACCGCTACCAAAATAGCACCGACGTAACCTAAAACTCCCTCCAGTAAATGCAGGCCATTGCGCAGCAGGTAGGCATCGAAAATCGGGTTAAAGGGACGGGCGTAAATTTCAAAGCAGGCCATGTCGGCGGTTTTCACCAATAGACCAAGCGCAAGCGCGGTGGAGGCGATAAGTCGCAGCGCCCAACCGATTCGTCCACGCACCAGCAATATCCAGCCGAGCGCGACGGCTTCCAGTGGAAGATACACAAAAGCGTCCAGGGTGACATCGGCGCGCTGATTGGGAAGCAGCAGCATGACAAGCAATAACAGCAGGCAAAAACTATCGATAAGTAGACGGGAATAGCTACTGGATTTTGTTGAAGGAAGACGCATGAAGGGCAACCGAAAAAATCGCGATTATAAACAGGTTCCCGCTATCAAAGTGGCGGCTGCGGCCATCAGCAAACCTATGGTTTATTGGATGAACTGCAAGTGGTCAATTTCCAACAGCTGTTGATTGAACTGTACAAAATCACTCAGTAGATGGCTTTTAAAGCCATGAAAACCTACAAATTCGCGCTTTCCAGCAGCAATATGCGTGGCATGAAAGTTGCGAAGCCCAAGGCCCTACGCGCTTATCCAGTGCCCAATAATTCAGGAATTTGTCATGGCCTCCAAAGCATCCGCTGCAGAACTCTCCCTTTACCGCTGGCATGTGGCGAGCCGAGTATTTGCAGCGGTGCTGGGCGGCTATGTGTTGACATCCCTCATAGGTATTTTCCTCAGTCTCGCTCTGCCCTTGTCGCGCAGCGATTCAGTCACCATCGCCAATACGCTTGGCTTTGCGTTTTACACCGGCGCCATCATTTGGGTGTTTTCGGTAGCGACCGTATGGCGCGCCTGGTTGGGATTGGTAATACCGAGTCTGGTACTGGCAGCGCTTATCGCCTTAGTCGCTTTAACTGGCGTCACGCATTTTGATTAGCCTGCGCGCGCGGGTTTAACGAAGGAGCTTGGAATGAAAAATGGTTTTCGTCAGTCCATGGCGTGGCTGCATACCTGGACCGGATTGGTGGTTGGCTGGATACTTTTCTTCGTTTTTGCGACCGGCAATCTGGGCCGCTTTGATACCGAAATTGATCGCTGGATGAAGCCCGAATTAAGGCCGGAAACCGCCAGCCTTGCGCAATCGGTAGAAGCCGCGCAACAACGCCTGCAAAGCCGCGCTGCTAATGCAGAATCCTGGACAATCTGGCCGGCTACCAATCGCGATTACCCCAATCTGCGCGTGCGTTGGGAACAACCAGTGACCCAAGCATCCGCCGAACATAGCGGTAGGACGCAAAACCAAAATCGCAAACGCACTGAAGAATATCTCGATCCTGAAACTGCCAAGCCGGTAGAAACTCGTGCGACCGGCGGTGGCCAGTTGCTCTACAAAATGCATTATGAATTGCACTACCTGCCGCGCACTGTGAGCGATTGGCTGATCGGCATCTGCAGCATGTTTATGTTGGTCGCCATTATTAGCGGCATCATCACCCATAAAAAAATCTTCGCGGACTTCTTCACCTTTCGCCCCGGTAAAGGCCAGCGTTCATGGCTGGATTTACACGCAGCGCTCGCGACTATCGTTCTGCCGTTTTTCCTGATGATGACCTATAGCGGCTTGGTGTTTTTAGTCCTCACGCTTTTCCCCGGTAACGTCGCTGCCAACTACGGTTTGGGCGATGACACGCGCACGACTTACAACGACGAACTCAATGCGACACCTTACGAAGCAGAGCGCGCTGATCAAGCTGCGCCATTGGTAAACCTGAGTAGTTTGACGGCGATAGCGGAGCAAAAATGGGGTGCGGGACAAGTGCGCACTATCGAAGTGGAAAATCCCGGCGATTCCAATGCGCGGGTGCGCGTTACCCATTTGCTGGACGACACTTCGCGTACGAACCAGGAATTGGTATTCGACGGTGCTAACGGCGCGTTGATGGGAGAGTTCAGTAACCAAAGCAACGCGCGCGGTTTTTACGATCACTTGCTCGGCCTGCACCGCGGCTTGTTCGCCGGTTGGGTGTTGCGTTGGCTGTATTTTTTATCGGGTATCGCGGGCGCAATTATTATCGCGTCGGGGCTGGTGCTGTGGGTGGTTAAACGCAATCCCAAACAGCTTAAGCAAGCAGATGGGCCGGATTTTGGTCATCGCTTGGTGGAAGCTTTGAACGTGGGCACTATCGCCGGTTTGCCTATCGCTGTTGCCGCTTATTTCTTGGCTAACCGCCTGTTGCCGCTGGACTTAGCGGGGCGCGGTAACTGGGAGGCGAATAGCTTCTTTATCGTGTGGTTGCTGGCCTTGTTATATCCAATTGTGCGCCCTGTTGGCCGCGCCTGGATCGAACAGTTTTGGGTGGCGGCAGCGGCATTTTTACTCTTGCCGATTGTGAATGCATTAACCACCGGCCGCCATTTGCTACACAGCTTGCAAGTGCATGATTGGATTTTCGCTGGTTTCGATCTCACCGTAATCGTCGCCGGCTTACTCTTTGCCTGGATCGCTATTCATCTGAGTCGTCGCGCCCAACAAGTACCTGCACCAGCTCGTCGTCGCAATGCGAGTCACCTGCCTTCTGCGCAGGAGGTGTAACCGTGCTGGTTAGTTTTGTATTTGCATATTTCGGATTTGCGGCGCTGAGCCTCACCAAGGCGCGCCATTATCAGCAGGTGTGGCCGCAGCGCAGCGCTACACCTCAAACCTTGTATTTGCTGAAAACAGTTGGTTGGTTTTTTATCGTGATCGCGACCGTTTACTTGATTCAACTCAGAGGGTTGGGTTTGGGCCTTACGGATTTATTCGCTGTGTTTTCCTTGGCAGCGCTGGTGTTAATCCTGCAATTTTCCTATGCGCCGCGCTCGGTGGCGGCGATTGGGTTGGTTGCGAGATTGCGCGGGCAAAGTGCACCAGTGTCGACTTCAACATCGCATTTGTAAGTAGGCGACTGATTTTAACTGGCTGATTTATAACGGATTGGGAAAGGGGATTAATCATGAAGACAAATCATTTTTTACGCGGTGTGGCGCTGGCTTTATGGTGCTGTGTTGGTATGACTGCTTCTGCCGCAGAGCTGAACCCCAAGGCGGTAAAGATTGATCTGCCGAAAGATATCAAATGGGTCGCCAACCCGAGCGGTTCCGAGACGGCGGTATTGGTGGGCGATCCTGCCAAACCCGGTCTTTATGTGGTCCTGACCAAGTGGCATCCCCACAAAAACAGCCGCCCGCATTCGCATCCTAACGACCGCTATATCACGGTTTTGTCGGGCACCTGGTGGATTAGTACGGGTTCAGATTACAACCCTGATCTACTCAAACCCGCGCCGGCCGGGAGTTTTGTTACCCATTACGCGAATGAAGTTCATTACGACGGTGCCAAGGACGAAGAGGTAATTCTGCAAATAGTCGGTATAGGCCCGGCTACTTCCACGTCGGCAGAGAAAAAGTAAACAGCACTGTTGCAAGTGTGTTAATCCATTTTTAGGTTGGGAGAAGTTAGTTGAACAAGAAATTTTTAGCGGCGCTTACACTCGTGAGTTGCTGCGCCCTAGATGCATTTGCTGCGAGTAAAAGCGGCATCCCCAAATTGGCGAACGGCAAGCCGGATTTTTCCGGTATTTGGCAGACCACCAGCGCTGCCGATTATGACCTGGAGCCTCACTCCAATCGCGTCGATGCACCACCGAGTGCGGGTGTGGTAGAAGGCAATGTCATCCCCTATTTGCCTTCAGCGCTGGCGCAAAAGCAGAAGAATTTCGCTGCGCGCGCCACTGAAGATCCAGCATTAAAAGGCTTTACCCTGGGGGTGCCACGGGCGACTTATTACCCTGAACCCTTCCAGATTTTCCAGCGTGAAAAAGATCTTTTTATCGTTCACCAGTTCGGCCATTCGGTGCGCACTATTTACACCAACGGCACTGATCACCCGACCGATCCTTACGATTGGTGGCTGGGCGATTCGCGTGGTCATTGGGATGGCGATACCTTGGTAGTTGATGTCAACAATTTCACCGACGGCACTTGGTTTGACCGCGCCGGTAATTACCACAGCGAGGCCTTGCATGTAGTCGAGCGCTATCGCTTTTTGGACAACAACACGATTGATTACAGCGCAACTATTGAAGATAAAAACGTCTTCAGTCGCCCATGGACTATTAACGTCATTCTGTATCGCCACCGCGAGAAAAACTTCCAGCTGATTGAAGACTACCGTTTCACTCTGGACTACGACCAATACTATCCGCCGCGTAAGCCGGCAGCGCAGCCATAGTCGGCGGAGGCATTTTTATGAACAGAAAACATTATTTAGCGATGTGTATTACGGCAGCCATTTGCAGCCTGAGTTTAACCAGTCAGGCGCAGGAGTCCGGAGCCAAGAAACCTCAAGCGCAACAAGGTGGTGGCGGTGGCGGAATTCAAATTGAAAAAACCGTTCCGGTGATCAATTCCGGTAAATGGACTGGCAAGCGCACGGCGGATGGCCAACCGGATATTTCCGGTCACTGGTCCAACACTATCGCCAACCACAACAACTTTACCGATCCCCAAGGCGGTGTGATCAATGATCCGGGTGCTTCGGCACGCCGTATTGCCCAGTCACCCCGGGAAAATCGCGCGCCTAGCCGTGTGACTGATCCAGCTGATGGACAAGTCCCCTTCCAACCTTGGGCACAGGCAAAAGTTAAAGAATTTCAACAGTACTTTAACAACCCGATCAAACCCGAATACGTAGAGCCATTAGCGCGCTGCGCACCGGCGGGCATTCCTAAGTCGCTTTACTGGCACGGTTATGAAATCAGCCAATATCCTGATTATGTATTGTTCCAGTTCAATTCCGGTACGCGCATTATTCACCTGGATAACAAGCCGCATTTGCCAGAAAACATCAAACTCTGGAACGGCGATTCGCGCGGCCATTGGGAAGGCAATACTTTGGTCGTGGATGTTCGCAACCAAAACGGTAAAGCGCTTTTTGGTCGCTCGGGCGAATTCATCAGTGAAGAAGGTGTGATTGAGGAGCGCTACATTTTTAACGCCGATGGCAGTCGCTATAACTATGTGGCAACGTTTACCGATCCTACGGTTTACACGCGCCCATTCACTGTGACAATTCCCGCCAAAAAATGGACTGAGAAGGACGAGCCTAACGGCTGGCATTTTGAGGTTGAACGCGCGAATCATCCTAAAGGCCAAGTGTCATTGGATAATTACGAACGCATTTGTACCGAAAACAATGGTGGCTTTGGTCGCGCGGCGGCAAGTGGCCCTGCGAAGTAATATCGAACGGGATTTAAACGATTTTAAAGGAAATGCAACACTGAACCAGCAGGATAGGTTCACCGGTTAAATTCCTGCACGAATAATGTGTGTTCGCAGAAAAAGGCCGCCCAAGTTATTGTGCGGCCTTTTTATTAGCCGTTATTGGCTGTTTTTTTATTAGCATCGCTTGTTAACCTTTGTTATTTGGCGTTTTGTCATTTGTTTTTTCACGGATACTGCTCGTATGATCTTCAGGTTGAAAATCTCATTGAAAAATCACTGTGAGATACGCACTGCGAAACATCTATCGAGCTACACACCTATCAAAAGTAAGAGAGAACTGCCATTAGCTTGCCAGACGATATTTTAGAAGCCATGCGTGGTGTCGACCCCGACGATTCGGTGCAGTCAGTCGTGGCGATTGCGGCGGATTACGCGAACCGCGTGCCTATGTCAGCGCACAGTCACAAGCGTGGGCAGCTTATTTTTGTCGTGTCCGGCAGTATGCGCGTGGAAACCGAAGGTGGCATCTGGATCACCACGCCCGGTCGCGCCTGCTGGATTCCTGGTGGAGTCATCCACAAAGTTGTTTACACCAAAGCGTCCAGAGCGCGCGCCGCTTACATCCACGAAAGTTATCTCGGGCGATTGCCCAACAAATGTTGTGTATTGCAGCTCTCGGCCTTGTTGCGGGAATTGGTGATTGCCGCGGTAGATCTCGGCCACAGTTACGATGAAAACGGCCAGGCCGGACGCTTGATGCAAGTCTTGATCGACCAAATTGGCGGACAAGTTGAAACACCGGTATTCCTGCCCGAAGGCAAAGATCATCGCCTGCGTCGCTTAACCGCATTACTCTATGAAAACCCCGGCGACACTCGCTCGCTAGATGAATGGTGTCAGCTAGTAGGTGCAAGCGCGCGGACCTTAACGCGGCTATTTTTAAATGAAACGGGGATGACCTTTTCGGCGTGGCGGCAGCAGTTGTGCCTGATTCGTGCGTTGGAGATGATGGAAGATGGCCAGAGCGTAACCCAAATTGCATTTGCCCTGGGTTACGGTAGCACCAGTAGTTTTAGCACCATGTTCACCCGCGCTATGGGCGAACCGCCAACCACCTATGTCAGCCGCCACGAGCACAGTATTTAGGCTCGTCGCGACCGACATTAAGATCAAGATTTTGCGGGTTTTTCTGCAGCTTTAGGTTGATCGCCGTTCTTGGGCGCATCCACTTTAATACGCACTACTTCACCAGCGGTAATGCCATCCGGCGGGTTATCGATCACTTTATCCTGCGCGTTAATTCCGCTAATTTCCAATTCCTTACCAAGGTCGCGTCCAATAGTAATTGGTTTGAGCGCGACTTTATTATCTGCACCAACAGTTGCTACGCGTAAGCCTGCAGCATCAAAAATCAATGCGCTGGCAGGAATGCTCAAGGCATCCGAGCCGCCGTGCAATGCGAAAATTACCCGCGCGTAACTACCAGGTAAAAGCTCACCACTTGCATTGTCGATAGCGAGTTGAATGCGGGTTGTACTGGTGCCTGAGTCGATAGCGCCAGATGATCCTGCGACCGTCGCTTTATAGGTTTTCCCCTGGCGTTCCGGTACGGTGATTTGGGCCTCATCTCCTAGTTTTACACTCGATGAATAGCTTTGCGGGACACTAACGTAAAGACGCAATTTAGTGGCGTCCGACACCGTAAATAACGCTGGGCTGGTGCTGCTGCCTACATTGATCAAAGCCCCTACGTCAGTATTACGCGCTGTTACTATGCCAGCGAAAGGAGCGACTATACGGGTAAAACCTTTGTTGACTTGCAAGCGTTCAAGATTCGCTTTTGCAGACTGATACTGTGCTTGTTTGGCTGCAAAGTCGCCGGCGCGATCATCAAATTCCTGTTGCGAAACGACTTTGGTTTCGAGCAGTGATTTCATGCGTTTGAAGGTTAGTTCAGACAAATTGACGTTCGCTTTGGCACTTTCCATATCCGCGCGAGCTTGCAGCAATTGCTGGTCGAGATCTGGCGTTTCGATTTCGCCCAGTAATTCGCCTGCTTTCACTTGCGCGCCTATATCAACTTTCCAGCTTTTCAAATAACCGGGCACTCGCGCATAAATCGGTGCAGTTGCAAAAGCTTCGAAGCGTCCCGGTAGTTCGAGAGTGCGACTAGCGGCATTTTTAGCCGGCGTGATCACCGCGACTGTAGTGACCGCTTGATCTGCCGTCCATTGATCGAGGTTTTTACCGCTGGCAGCGCGTGCCGCCAGCCCAAATACTACCAACACAATGGCAATAACGCCTGCAACGATTCCGCCCAGACGCAATTGACGCCGAGTAGCAGGAGTTATGGTCATATCCGGATGGGCGGCCGGGTTCGAATTAGGCAAGTCTTTAGATGGGTTAGACACGTACTTCTCCACTCATAACAGGTTGCGCGCTGTGTTTGCCATAGCGAGCATGAATAATACTGAACACCACCGGCACAAAAATTAATGTGGTCACGGTAGCGAATAACAATCCGCCGATTACGGCGCGGCCCAGCGGTGCGTTTTGCTCGCCGCCTTCGCCTAGGCCGAGGGCCATGGGCGCCATACCAATCATCATGGCGAGCGCAGTCATCAATACTGGGCGAAAACGGACGTAACCGGCCTCAAGTGCAGCGGCGGTAGCATCTTGTAGCTCTTCAAGTTTTTCACGGGCAAAGCTGATAACCAATA
>Ga0247741_1000673_pt1 | contig 18933 bp, 13 predicted proteins | sample UWRJL213509R2_FD_180945 | JGI IMG/M metagenome (GOLD analysis project Ga0247741, IMG submission 180945) | Plant litter microbial communities from Arlington Agricultural Research Station in Wisconsin, United States - UWRJ-L213-509R-2 | ecosystem: Environmental > Terrestrial > Plant litter >... | reverse complement strand
GGAACTGGGCAAGCTAGCGACCACGCCAGAAGCCAACATTATTAAATTGCCAAATATCAGCGCATCAGTTCCACAATTGAAAGCGGCGATTAAAGAATTACAATCACAAGGTTATGCCTTGCCTGATTATCCTGAGGTGCCAACTAGTGACACTGAGAAGGATGCAAAAGCACGTTACGATAAAATCAAAGGTTCAGCAGTAAACCCGGTATTGCGTGAAGGTAACTCGGATCGTCGCGCTCCACTTTCTGTAAAAAATTACGCGCGCAAAAATCCTCACAAAATGGGTGCATGGTCTGCAGATTCAAAATCACACGTTGCGCATTTGAGCGGTGGTGATTTTTACGGTAGTGAAAAATCCGTATTGATTGCTGATGCCGGTAATTTGAAAATTGAATTGGTTGCCCAAGACGGCAGCGTTAAAGTTTTAAAAGAAACTGTAAAAGTATTGGCGGGCGAAATCGTTGATGCTGCAGTATTAAGCAAAAATGCATTGCGTACTTTTATCGCAGAACAAATTGAAGATGCTAAAACAAAAGGCGTGCTTTTTTCTGTTCACTTAAAAGCAACCATGATGAAAGTTTCTGACCCAATTATTTTCGGTCACTTCGTTTCTGTTTATTACGCGCCTGTGTTGGAAAAACACGCAGCTGTGTTAAAAGATTTAGGTGTCGATTTAAATAACGGTTTGGGCGATCTCTACGCAAAAATTAAATCATTGCCTGTTGAGCAACAAAATGAAATCGAAGGCGATATCGCCGCGCTTTACGCAATTCGTCCTGAATTGGCGATGGTAAATTCTGATAAAGGCATTACCAATTTACACGTGCCAAGCGACGTGATTGTCGATGCTTCCATGCCTGCGTTGATTCGCGATTCCGGCAAAATGTGGAATGCAGATGGCAAATTGCAAGATACTAAAGCAGTAATTCCAGATCGTAGTTATGCAGGTATTTATCAAGTTGTGATCGACGATTGCAAGAAAAACGGCGCATTCAATCCGGTGACTATGGGTAGCGTTCCCAACGTAGGCTTAATGGCGCAAGCTGCTGAAGAGTATGGTTCACACGATAAAACTTTTAAAATTCCAAGCGATGGCACAGTACGTGTTGTTGATGCAGCAGGAAAATTTTTACTCGAACAAAAAGTTGAAGAAGGTGATATCTGGCGCGCTTGCCAAGTGAAAGATGCACCAATTCAAGATTGGGTAAAGCTCGCGGTAAATCGCGCGCGTGCATCTAACACTCCAGCGGTATTTTGGTTGGATCCAAAACGTGCTCACGATGCGCAGTTGATTAAGAAAGTTGAAACTTACTTGAAAGATCACGACACTTCTGGCCTTGAGATTTATATCAAAACTCCAGAGGAGGCTACGCAATATTCTTTGGATCGTATCCGCGCTGGTAAAGACACAATTTCTGTAACAGGCAACGTATTGCGTGACTATCTCACCGACTTGTTCCCCATCATGGAACTCGGCACTTCTGCAAAAATGTTGTCCATTGTTCCTTTGATGAACGGCGGCGGTTTGTTTGAAACAGGCGCGGGCGGATCAGCTCCAAAGCACGTTCAACAATTCGTGGAGGAAGGTCACTTGCGTTGGGATTCTTTGGGTGAGTTTTTGGCACTGGCAGAATCTTTGGATCACTTCGGCAATGTGACTCACAATGCAAAAGCCAAAGTGTTTGCAAAAACTCTCGATCAAGCAAATGGTTTGTTCCTCGATAACAACAAATCACCAGGCCGTGCGGTAGGTGAGTTTGATAACCGCGGTAGTCATTTCTATTTGGCGTTGTACTGGGCACAAACTCTTGCCGCGCAAACTGAAGATGCTGCGCTTCAAGCGGAGTTTGCACCGTTGGCGAAATTGCTGACTGAAAATGAATCCAAAATTATTGCGGAAATCATTGCAGCGGGCGGTAAGCCAGTTGATTTAGGTGGTTACTATCGTTTGGATGAAGAGAAGGCCTCAAAAGCATTACGTCCAAGCCCTACCTTCAATGCAGCTTTGGCAACCTTGAAATAGATCTAATTAGTTCCGGTTAGCAAAAACCCTTGTATGAAAGTACAAGGGTTTTTTTGTTTTGGAGTGTTCATGTCGGTGGACCGCGTAGTGTTTATAGTTGGCGCACAAATATGCAGCGGCTTTTCAATGGACAGCACCACATTGAGACAAATTTGGATTGGCAGCTAATTTTAGATGATATGAAATTCAGATTAAACGCTGCTTTCACCACAAATAATCTGAAAACAAAATGCGTCTGAGTTGTGGTGTGAAAATAGCAGAAACAATTGTGATTAAAGTTTCGCTCATTTTTGGATAAATAATAGATCGTCTAATTGAGGGGCGTTAGATGTATCGTCGCTTGAGCTGGATTAGGCATGAGATCTGAAGATTTCTAATAAACAACTAAAGCCAACTGTTTCAGCAGTCGGCCTGCGTTTGATCTTAAGCTTGATGTATTAAGCCGGTACTGCGGATAATATTTCGCTGGCTTGAATACTGGCTTCGGGCGCACATATGTTTATCGCATGCAAACCTTTATCGCCTTTGGTGATCTCAAAACACACTTGCTGACCCGCTTTTAGGGTCTTATAACCTTCCATATTAATGGCGGAGTAGTGTGCAAAAAGATCTTCGTTGCCTTGGTCGGCCAAAATGAAGCCATAACCTTTAGCATTGTTGAACCACTTAACTGTACCTGTGGGCATGTTGAAATCCTGCGCCTTGGCACCATATGGGTATATGTTGCCTTCATTATTATTACCCCAATATGTATTTGGGAATTGTAGGCTTACGACTGAATTGGTGTAGATCGTGAAATTTAGCACCAAAGTGCTGATAAATATTCAGCGCAATGTGTTTTTTATCCAACATTTGCCCCAATGTCAAGTTTTCAACGTATACGTCGTCGTTATATCTATGAGTTACAATGTGGCCCACAATCCAATTATTTTATTTTTCTACTGAATCTCTATGGGCAATCTAATTAACCTTCAACTAACCTTAAATCAAGATGGCGATTCTAAAGATGCGGATCTTGACGGCAATCTTGCGGTCCTAGAATCGAAACCAAAATTAAAGCGTCCACCTCTGTATAAAGTGATGCTATTAAATGACGACTACACGCCGATGGATTTTGTAGTTGAAATTTTAGAAAAGTTTTTTGGCATGAATCGTGAAAAAGCAACTCATGTGATGTTAACTGTACACATTCATGGAAAAGCGGTTTGTGGCATCTATACTCGTGATATAGCGGAAACAAAAGCGGCACAAGTAAATGAATATGCTAGAGAAAATCAACATCCATTATTGTGTGAAATTGAAGCGGTAGAGGATGACGAGAAATAGTTCGATTTGCTTTTTATGATCAAGAGGGTATGAGTGATGTTGAGCAAAGATCTAGAAGTAACTTTGAATCTCGCCTTCAAAGGTGCGCGTTCGAAGCGCCATGAGTTCATGACGGTGGAGCATCTTTTGCTCGCACTTATCGATAACGATTCCGCCGCGACAGTGCTGCGTGCCTGCGGCGCAGATTTATCCAGCTTACGCAAAGAATTAATTGAATTTGTCGATTCAACAACCCCATTAATTCCTGAACACGATGCAGATCGCGAAACACAACCCACGTTGGGTTTTCAACGTGTTTTGCAGCGCGCTGTATTTCACGTTCAATCCTCAGGTAAACAAGAAGTTACTGGTGCAAATGTCTTGGTAGCGATTTTTAGCGAGCAAGAAAGTCAGGCTGTTTACTATCTCAAGCAACAAAGTATTGCGCGTATTGATGTTGTAAATTACATCACTCACGGCATTCAAAAAGTATCTGGTAGCGATCACAGTCAAGATCATCAGTCACAAGAAAATCATGATGAAGATTCTGCATCAGGTGAATCAAGCTCAACAAATCCACTTGAAAATTACGCAAGCAATTTAAATGAAATGGCAATGCAAGGTCGTATCGACCCTTTGGTTGGTCGTGCGGATGAAGTTGAACGTGTATGCCAAATTTTATCGCGTCGTCGTAAAAACAATCCGCTTTTAGTAGGTGAATCAGGCGTTGGTAAAACTGCAATCGCCGAAGGTTTAGCCAAGCGTATTGTCGACGGTGATGTACCTGAAATTCTAGCTGATAGCGTGGTTTATTCACTCGATATGGGCGCGCTTTTGGCGGGCACAAAATATCGTGGAGATTTTGAAAAACGCTTCAAAGGTTTGTTGCATGAATTGAAAAAACAAAAGAAATCAATTTTGTTTATCGACGAAATTCATACCATTATCGGCGCCGGTGCGGCATCGGGCGGTGTAATGGATGCATCAAATTTATTGAAGCCTTTATTGTCTTCGGGCGAAATTCGTTGCATGGGTTCTACAACTTATCAAGAATTCCGCGGTATTTTTGATAAAGATCGCGCGTTGTCTCGTCGCTTCCAAAAAGTAGATGTGAATGAGCCAACGGTTGACGAAACCTATCAAATTTTGAAAGGGCTAAAAAGTCGTTTCGAGAAGCACCACAATTTGCGTTATACCGACGCGGCATTGCGTTCAGCTGCAGAATTGGCTGCGCGTTATATCAACGATCGTTTCTTGCCGGATAAAGCTATCGACGTGATTGATGAAGCTGGTGCATATCAACAATTGCAACCCGCGAGCAGACGTAAGAAAACTATCGGCGTGACTGATGTTGAAAATGTAGTCGCAAAAATTGCACGTATTCCTCCCAAAAGTGTGTCGTCTTCTGATAAAGAACAATTGCGTAAATTGGATCAGAATTTGAAAATGACTGTATTCGGTCAGGATGAAGCGATTGATACATTATCTACGGCGATTAAGTTATCGCGTGCAGGTTTAGGTACAGGCGATAAGCCAATTGGTTCGTTCCTGTTTGCTGGCCCAACTGGCGTTGGTAAAACAGAAGTGGCTCGTCAATTGTCGAAAGCCATGGGTATGGAATTGGTTCGTTTCGATATGTCCGAATATATGGAGCGTCATACCGTATCGCGTTTGATTGGTGCGCCTCCAGGTTATGTTGGATTTGATCAAGGCGGTCTGCTGACTGATGCGATTACCAAACAACCGCATTGTGTGTTGTTGTTGGACGAAATTGAAAAAGCGCATCCCGAAGTTTTCAATTTGCTTCTACAAGTTATGGATCACGGTACTCTTACCGACAACAATGGTCGCAAAGCAGATTTTCGCAATGTGATTTTGATTATGACCACCAATGCTGGCGCAGATGTTATGAGCCGCGCATCAATCGGCTTCACCCATCAGGATCATACTTCTGATGGTATGGAATCGATTAAGAAAATGTTTACACCAGAATTCCGTAACCGTTTAGACGCGATTGTGCAATTCGGCTCATTGACCTTGAGTACGATTAAAACCGTGGTGGATAAATTCGTCATGGAATTGCAAACTCAGCTGGACGACAAGCACGTTACGTTGGATATTTCTGAAGATGCGCGTGAGTGGCTGGCGATTCATGGCTACGACGTAAAAATGGGCGCTCGCCCAATGGCGCGTCTGATCCAGGAAAAGCTCAAGAAGCCTTTGGCGGAAGCCATTTTGTTTGGTGACTTGTCACATGGTGGCGGTACGATTGATGTAGATCTTGACCCGATTAATGATGAATTGATCATTGAGATAACGGCCAAGCAATCTGACAAGCAACCCGCAAAAGTTTGATCGATTAAAGATTGTTGTAGAAACAAAAAAGCCGCTGAAAAGCGGCTTTTTTATGGACTATTAGTTCAGTTTGGCTGAATCCAATAGAGCGCGAGATTAACGCGCGCGGTAGGTAATACGGCCTTTACTCAAATCGTAAGGTGTCATTTCAACTTTAACCTTATCGCCAGTGAGAATGCGGATGTAATTCTTACGCATTTTTCCAGAAATATGGGCGGTTACAATGTGGCCATTTTCCAATTTAACGCGAAAAGTAGTATTTGGCAGTGTATCAACAACTTCGCCATCAAACTCAATATTGTCTTCTTTTGCCATGCGGCATAATCCTCAGGTGTGACTAAATGTGTGGGACGTAAAAATAGGCGCGAATTGTGCCTGAAATAGCCAGCTGAGCCAAGAGAAAAGCACTAATCAATAGTGTTTTTCCCTAATTTAATCGTAGCCAGCGGCGATTGATGAGTAATTCCAAAGGGCGGTAGTCAGTTTTGTAGCTCATTTTCTCGCACTGCTTAATCCAGTAGCCGAGGTAAACATAACTTAATCCCAATTCTTGGGCTTTTTGAATTTGCGCCAAAATCGCGTATTTGCCCATGCTGCGTTCGTGTAAATCAGCATTGTAGAAGGTATATACCGCCGAAAGACCGTCTTCCAAATAGTCGCAAACTGAAACTCCAATTAATTCGCCCGCCACACGAAATTCCAAATAACGAGTTGAGCCCCATTCGCTAGTTAAAAACGCCTTGTACTGCTCCTCAGATGGGGGATACATATCGCCATCTTGATGACGACTTTCGATATAACGGGCGTAAAGATTGTAATGTTCAGAAGTATCGATGCGATCAACGGCGTTGATCGTAACATCCTGATTTTTCTGTAAACAACGGCGTTGGCTACGATTGGGTTTGAAAAGCACAACCGGAATACGGCAGGACATGCAGGCCTGACAATTGCTGCACTGCGGGCGATAGAGATGAGAACCGCTGCGACGAAATCCAAGAAGTGAAAGCTGGCTATAAAGCTCTACATCAACATTTGCTTCAGGGTCGACAAAAACAGTCGTCGCTTGCTCGCCATTGATATAGCTGCAGGGGTGCGGTTGGGTCGCAAATAATTTAAGTGTTGAAAGGTCAGTCATAATAGCCTCTCTGCGTGAGAGTCCCGCTGTCGTTAGTCAATTCTGACCAATTCGCCGGGTAGTTAGGTTTCTTATTAGTAAAGTTTAGCAGCAGTTGTTGAAATTCATCACGTGCAATCTCGACCGCCCCCAAACTGAATAGATGATTGTTGGCGACTTGGCAATCAATAAGCTGAAAATCCCATGCTACCAACTGACGCACTAAATGTGCAAACCCTACTTTTGAGGCGTCATCCGCACGACTAAACATTGATTCGCCAAAAAACACTTGTCCCAACGCCATTCCATAAAGTCCGCCTACTAGTTCATCAGCTTTCCACACCTCAACCGAGTGAGCGTGGCCGCGCTTATGAAGCTCTGAATAACCCACAATAATATCTTCGCTAATCCAGGTTCCATCTGTATAGCTCCTCGGCTCTGCGCACGCGCGCATGACGTCTTTAAAACAATGATCGAAAGTGACTCGATAAGTTCCGTTGCGCAAAGTTTTGCGAAGACTTTTGGATATATGTAATTCTTTCGGATAAATAACGGTGCGTGGGCTTGGGCTCCACCACAAGATAGGATCGTCATAATTAAACCAGGGAAAGATTCCTTGACGATAAGCCGCCAAAATTCTTTCTGGTGATAAATCTCCTCCAGCTGCCAATAAACCATTAGGTTCTTGTAGCGCTAACATAGGCGATGGGAATATATTATTTAAGGGACTTAACCAGGGAATCTGAGTCATCTTCTAATACGTATAATCTGCGGATCATTGCTTAAATTCGTGTGATATTTGTATAGTCCCACAGTTTGTCGTAAGTACAAAATAAAAAAGAAAAACTTTAGATGAATTGGCGTGATTTTTGTGTGTAATTTGTTATGAACGAAGGAGTACCAAAACTGTCAATAACTTGAATTTTATTATATTGCGCATTCATTTTAACGACTATGCTTAAGCTAAGATTTGAAATTGAAATTGAAAGTAAATGTTTTCAGCATCGGTTTTTTTGTATGTTGCAATGCGACTTAGGGTTGTAGCAAGTGCAGGTTTAATCGCTTAGTTGAGGTAAATTATGAGCATTTTCAATCACTATCGTGAGCGTTACGAAGCCACTCAACAGGAAGAGCTAAGCATTAAGGAATATCTCGAATTATGTAAGAAAGATCCTAGTGTTTATGCTTCCGCCGCCGAACGTATGTTAGCGGCAATTGGTGACCCAGAAATGGTGGACACTGCTTCAGATCCCCGCTTAAGTCGCATCTTCTCCAATAAAATGATCAAGCGTTACAAAGTGTTTGGTGATTTTTACGGAATGGAAGAATGTATCCAACAAATAGTGTCGTTTTTCAAACATGCGGCGCAAGGCTTGGAAGAGAAAAAACAAATTCTGTATTTGTTAGGACCAGTTGGTGGTGGTAAATCATCCCTAGCAGAAATGCTTAAAACCTTGATGGAAAAAATGCCCATCTACTGCATTAAAGGTTCTCCCGTATTTGAATCACCGCTGGGATTATTTAATCCTGAAGAAGATGGCCAAATCTTACTAGAAGATTACGGCATTCCCAATCGTTACATCAAAACTATTATGTCACCTTGGGCTGCAAAACGTTTGCAGGAATTTAATGGTGACATCACTCAATTCAAAGTCATTAAACTTTTCCCATCAATTTTAAATCAAATTGCAATTACTAAAACTGAACCTGGTGATGAAAACAACCAAGATATTTCATCGTTGGTTGGTAAAGTTGATATTCGCCAACTCGAAGAATTTCCGCAAAATGATCCTGATGCCTACAGTTTTAGCGGAGGTTTGTGCCGTGCGAATCAGGGCTTGATGGAATTCGTGGAAATGTTTAAAGCGCCCATTAAAGTATTGCATCCATTATTAACGGCGACACAAGAAGGTAATTTCAATAGTACTGAAGGCTTAGGCGCAATTCCGTTTGATGGTGTCATTCTCGCACACTCCAACGAATCAGAATGGCAAAACTTCCGCAACAACAAAAACAATGAAGCATTTATTGACCGTGTTTATATTGTCAAAGTGCCTTACTGTTTGCGTGTTAAAGAAGAGATGCAAATTTACGAAAAATTATTGCAAAACAGTTCGCTGTCTAAAGCACCATGCGCACCAGATACTTTGCGCATGCTTGCGCAATTTTCTGTGCTGTCTCGAATTAAAGAGCCAGATAATTCCAATGTATTTTCCAAAATGCGTGTTTACGATGGAGAAAATTTAAAAGATACAGATCCGAAAGCCAAGTCATTGCAGGAATATAAAGACGCTGCAGGTGTCGACGAAGGCATGAACGGGCTATCAACTCGGTTTGCATTTAAGATTTTATCCAAAGTATTTAATTTTGATCCTACTGAAATCGCAGCAAACCCCGTGCATTTGATGTATGTGCTCGAACAACAAATTGAACAGGAACAATTCCCCAAAGAGGTGCAGGAAAAATATCTTAATGGTTTAAAAGAATACATTTCACCAAAATATGTAGACTTTATCGGTAAGGAAATTCAAACCGCATATTTGGAATCTTACGCCGAGTACGGACAAAATATTTTTGATCGCTATGTTACTTATGCGGATTTCTGGATTCAGGATCAAGAGTATCGCGACCACGAAACCGGTGAGATTCTAAATCGTGCTTCTTTAAATGAAGAGCTAGAGAAAATCGAAAAACCTGCAGGCATCAGCAACCCGAAAGATTTCCGTAATGAAATTGTAAATTTTGTGTTGCGTGCTAAAGCAAACAATGCCGGCAAAAGCCCCGATTGGCGCAGCTACGAAAAATTGCGCACTGTTATTGAAAAGAAAATGTTTTCAAATACTGAAGATTTGTTACCTGTTATTTCTTTCAATGCAAAAGCATCTGCACAAGACAAGAAAAAACATGGTGATTTTGTTCAGCGCATGGTGGAGCGTGGTTATACAGAGAAACAAGTGCGTTTGTTATCTGAATGGTATTTGCGTGTAAGAAAATCCCAATAAGCTATAAAGGTTTATAGGGAGTCTTCATTCTCGCGCACGCGGGCGTGAAGATAGTGAAAGATTTAAGATTCTCTCTATAAGGGTTGAGCATGAGTTATATCATCGACAGACGCCTTAACGCTAAACATAAAAGCGCCGTTAATCGGCAACGATTTTTACGGCGCTATCGCGATCAAATTCAAAAATCGGTTTCAGATGCTGTAAGCAATCGTTCCATTAAGGATATAGACAAAGGCGGGAAAGTCAGTATTCCTGCAAAAGATATTGGCGAGCCAGTTATCTATCACGGTAGCGGCGGTCACAATACTCGCGTGTTACCAGGTAATAAACAATTCTCGACTGGCGATAAAGTAAATCGTCCGGATGGTGGATCTGGCAGTGGTGGTGGAAAAAATGCTAGCGATTCTGGTGAGGGCGAGGATGATTTTTCATTTACGCTATCGCAAGAAGAATTTTTAGATTTTATGTTCGATGGTTTGGAATTGCCAAACCTGGTTAAACGTCAGCTGTCCGGCGTAGAGGAATTCAAAAAAGTTCGCGGTGGCGTTGCGAATGAAGGGCAGCCCGGTCGCATTAATATAGTCCGCTCTTTGCGCGCCGCAAATATGCGTCGTATTGCGTTAACAGCTGGTAAGCGTAAACGTTTGCTGGAACTTGAGTCACAGTTAAATGTTATTGATCAGAAAGAAGAATCGCTGCGCGATTTATTACTGCGCGAAGAAATTATCAATGAAATGGCAAAAGTGGCTCACGCTATTAAACGCACACCATGGCTTGATACCTTCGATTTAAAATACAATCTGCAAATCAAACAACCCATTCCTCGCTCTAAAGCCGTAATGTTTTGCATCATGGATGTCTCTGGCTCTATGGATCAAGCCACTAAAGATATTGCTAAACGATTTTTTATTTTGTTGTATTTATTTTTGCAACGAAATTACGAGCGAACTGAAATTGTTTTTATTCGTCACCATACCAGTGCAAAAGAAGTGGATGAAGATGAATTTTTTCATTCCCGTGAAACTGGCGGTACTGTGGTTTCCAGTTCATTAAAGCTCATGCAGGAAATTATTGAAGACCGCTATTCTCCTGATGAGTGGAATATCTACGGTGCGCAGGCATCGGATGGCGATAACTGGGGTGATGACTCTGGTAACTGCAAAAAATTAATGAGTGAGAATTTACTGCCTCTCTGTCAATATTATTCTTACATTGAAATTACGCCGCACGACCACCAGGCTTTGTGGCACACCTATGAAGAGGTGAGGGTAGAACACCCTGATAAGTTTTCGTTGCAACATATTATTGGTATCGAAGATATCTATCCCGTCTTTCGTGAGCTTTTTCATAAGAAGGTCGCATGAAAACATCCAAAGTTAATTCATCACTTTTGTTTACGTCTTCAGAATGGAACTTTGATTTAATTCGCGAGTGCGATCAAGCCATTAGCGAAATCGCTAAAGAATTTGGTTTGGATACTTACCCAAATCAAATTGAAGTGATCAGCTCAGAACAAATGATGGATGCTTACGCGGCAGTCGGCATGCCAATTGGTTACTATCACTGGTCTTACGGAAAACAATTTCTCAGTACCGAAAATTCCTATAAGCGCGGACAAATGGGCCTCGCATATGAAATTGTGATTAATTCAAATCCGTGCATTGCCTACTTAATGGAAGAAAATAATATGACGATGCAGGCGCTTGTTATCGCGCATGCATGTTACGGCCACAATTCTTTTTTTAAGGGCAATTACTTATTTAAAACCTGGACCGATGCTGATTCTATTATTGATTATTTAGTATTCGCGAAGAATTACATCAGTAAATGCGAAGAGCGTTACGGCATTAGCGAGGTTGAAGCCGTTATAGATTCGTGTCATGCGCTAATGAATTATGGAGTGGATCGTTACAAGCGACCTTATCCAATTTCTGCTCACGATGAAGAATTGCGGCAAACCGAGCGCGCGGAATATTTGCAAAAACAAGTTAATGATTTGTGGCGAACTATTCCAAAATCATCCAACGGTAAAGCAGAAAAAAATGTGGCTCAATTTCCATCTGAACCGCAAGAAAACATTTTATATTTTCTAGAGAAAAATTCGCCTTTGTTGGAGCCATGGCAACGGGAAGTTATTCGAATTGTGCGAAAAATCGCACAGTACTTTTATCCGCAACGACAAACTCAGGTAATGAACGAGGGATGGGCGTGTTTTTGGCATTACACGTTGTTAAATGAAATGTATAACCGCGGCTTGGTTGGTGACGGTTTTATGATGGAGTTTTTGCAATCTCATACCAGTGTTATTGCACAACCTGCCTACGATAGTCCTTATTTCAGCGGTATTAATCCCTACACCTTGGGGTTTGCAATGATGATGGATATTCGTCGTATTTGCGAAAATCCCACCGCTGAAGACCGTGAATGGTTTCCAGACATCGCCGGTAGTAACTGGAATGAAACGTTACATTTTGCGATGCGAAATTTTAAAGATGAAAGTTTTATCCTGCAATTCCTTTCGCCAAAAGTAATGCGTGATTTAAAGCTATTCAGTATTGTGGATGATGACCAGCACGAAAAAATTGAAATTTCTGCTATTCACGATGAAGGTGGTTTTAAACGTTTACGTGAAACCTTAGCGGGGCAATATAATTTGGGAAATCGTGAACCCAATATTCAAGTGTTCAGTGTAAATGTGCGTGGTGATCGCGCCTTAACGCTTCACCATACAATGCACAATAGGAAACCTTTGGCAGATTCTGCCGGTGAAGTCTTAAAACATCTGCATCGCTTATGGGGATTTGATGTCCATCTTCATTCGATAGATGGAGATGAGATTAAACAAAGTTTTCATTGCCCGGAAAAATAATGATCAATAAAAAAGCCGCTCACTGAGCGGCTTTTTTATTTAAAAGGTTTTCACCTGATACCTACAAACCATCGAGATATCTTTCTGCATCAAGCGCGGCCATACAACCCGCGCCCGATGAGGTAATAGCTTGACGGTAAATATGATCAGCAACATCACCAGCGGCAAACACGCCGGGAATATTGGTTGCAGTCGCATTACCGTGCAAACCACTTTGCACAATTAGATAACCGTCTTTCATATCCAATTGGCCCGCGAAAATATCGGTATTAGGTTTGTGGCCAATTGCGATAAATACGCCTGCAACATCAATTTCTTGTAGGCTGCCATCGACTGTGCTTTTCAAACGTAAACCGTTAACACCTTTTTCATCACCTAGAACTTCATCAAGTTGATTGTTCCATAAAATTTTGATGTTGCCGTTAGCTGCTTTTGCAAATAATTTATCTTGCAATATCTTTTCAGATTTCACTTTGTCACGGCGATGAATCAAAGTAACTTCACTTGCAATGTTAGATAAATAAAGCGCTTCTTCCACTGCAGTATTACCGCCGCCCACAACAGCAACTTTTTGGCCGCGATAAAAGAAACCGTCACAAGTTGCACAGGCACTTACGCCTTTGCCCATAAAAGCTTCTTCAGATGGCAAACCTAAATATTGTGCAGAAGCGCCAGTTGCGATAATTAACGCATCGCAGGTATAAGTGCTTGAGCCAATCAGCTTGAACGGACGCTCGTTTAAAATCGTTTCGTGTATGTGATCGAAAATAATTTCAGTATTAAAGCGCTCCGCATGCTCTTGCATTTGAACCATCAAATCCGGACCTTGCAAATCATGCACGCCGCCTGGCCAGTTTTCCACTTCAGTAGTGGTAGTTAATTGACCGCCTTGTTGCATGCCGGTGATGATTACGGGTTTTAAATTGGCACGCGCAGCGTAAATCGCGGCGGTATAACCCGCTGGGCCTGAGCCGAGAATGATTAATTGATGATGTTTTACGTCGCTCATGGAAGTTCCTTAGGCTATTTCATTCAATAGTGTGGTTTTGATAATGTGGGGGCATAATAGGCGAATCCCACGGTCTGCGCAAAATTGTATGTGTTAATCCCGGGTATTGGGCAAAGCTATTGGCGACATCGATACGCTTGTCTTATAGGTTAAGCAGATCTCAATTAATACAGATGAACAGTTTATGTCTCTAACCCCAACGCCCATTATTGACTCTCCTTGCGTGCGAAATTGTTGTCTCAATGAAGACGATATCTGCCTGGGATGTGGCCGAAGCTTGCAAGAAATTACGCGTTGGGGCGCAGCTTCGAATGGGGCTAAATTAGCAATTTTGGAAACTGCAGCTGAACGCATACGTCTTATAAAAATACGCCAGGAATTCTAATTTTTTTTCTATTTTATGAGAGATTAATGTCATCCGCCATGGATAAAAGTGTTTCCCAAGCTTCTGCATTATGAGTTAATAATAATTTTTCCAGATTGTCGCTAGGTATTGGTTTTGAAAATAAATAACCTTGTAAAAAATCTGCCCCGTATTCGCGACAAAATCTGGCTTGTTCTTTAGTTTCAATGCCCTCTACAACAATTTTTAAATTCAAACTTTTACCAAATACAATCATGGCGCGTAATATTCGTGAGTCGTCGATATTTTCTGGCACGCCTTGAACAAAAGTACGGTCAATTTTTAATGTGCGTGCGGGCAGCGCTTTTAAATATGCCATTGAAGAATAGCCGGTACCGAAATCATCCACTGATATTTCCACGCCATAGCTGCGAATTTGTTGCAACAGTTTTGCGGTGTTTTCAAAGTTTTCAATCAACAGAGATTCAGTGATTTCCAATCCTATGCATCTGCCAGGTATTTCTGCTTTATCCAAATCGTTTTTGATGGCGATGTGCAGATCTTCATCAGTTAACATTTGGGCACAGACATTGATGCGCACAGTAAAGGTTTCACTTACTAAATTTTGGGCGCGCCATTTTGCCAGTTGTTGGCAAGCTTTAAGGCGGCTGCGCGAATCTATTTCAACGATCAGACCAATTTCTTCGGCGAGTGTAATAAATTCACTGGGCGGCAAAATTCCGCGGGTGGGGTGATCCCACCGAATTAAACTTTCAACTCCGCAGATTTCTAAAGTATTCGCTTCAATAATGGGCTGGTAATAAAGAATAAAATGATCGGTAGGAATAAGTGAGCGCAATTCTTTTTCGAGACGGATACGCTCTTGCACCTGCGCTTGTAAAGCAGAGGAGAAAAAGTGATAGTTATTTTTACCATCGCGCTTGGCGCGATACATGGCGAGGTCAGCGGCTTTTAACATATCTCCAGCATCGCTACCTGCGTGAGGATAGGTTGCAACGCCAATGCTTGCAGAGATAAATTGTTCGATATTTTTAATCATAAACGGATAGCGCAATTCTTCCAAAATGCGCTCTGCAAGCTGAACGATACGATCTTGCGATTCAAAATTGTGCGCTAGAATTGCAAACTCATCGCCACCCAAACGACAAACAATATCTCCGTTGCGAACCACATGGAGTAAGCGGCGCGCAACTTCCTGCAATAGCTGATCGCCCGCATCGTGTCCCATGCTATCGTTGATGATTTTAAAATTATCTAAATCCAAAAATAATAACGCGAGTTGATCATTCAAGCGATTTGCACGGGGAATGGCAACGCGTAAGCTTTCGTCGAAATAATAACGATTGGCAAGGCCGGTGAGCGAATCATTTTCTGCGAGCGCTCGTAAGCGTTGATGACTTTCAAATAATTCTCGCTCTAATAAATGGCGGGTGCGCGCATGAACAATTGCCCGGGTTAAATGTTTGTGTGAAATATCAGATTTAAAAAGTACATCCTGTGCACCGGCTTCAATGCATTTTTGCTCAAGCTCGTCATTCTCCATTGCGCCCGTTAAAATGATAATGGCGGCATGATGATTTGGATGGCGCACTAGCATTCGTAGCGTGTCAAGCCCATCCATATCGGGTAAGCGGTAATCTAACAACACTGCATCGAAATCGTCAGTTTCAAATTCCAGCAAGCCGCCGTTGGCCGATGAAGCCTGTGTAATTTGAATATTCCATTCGGCTTTCTTGAATGTGCGAATAATTGCTTGGCGATCAAGATCATTGTCGTCGATTAAAAGCAATTTCATCTTTTACTCCCTAAATAATTACTGCGCTGCAGTACTTGGCATTTCTGTAATGCGCCAATTGTGATTGAGTAAACATAGGATCAAATAATTTTAATTTTTTAGCACGCATCGCCAAGATGTTGCATCGATATTCTGGCGTCTGTACGTTTGGGAACGGTCTCTCAATCATTATCCTGCCTCCGCCGTATATTTTGCGGCCAGCTAAAACTGAAACAGGCACCGCGGCCTTCTGATTTTAAAGTGACTTCACCACCATAAGTTTCCACGATTTTTTTTATCAGTGCCAAGCCCATGCCGCTACCTTCCAATTCGTCGCGTGGTTTTAAGGTTTGGAACATGCCAAATATTCTTTGATGATATTGGACAGGAATGCCAGGGCCATCGTCGCAAACTGTGAATTCAAAAAGTTGATCATTGAGGATTTTCGAGCTGACTTTAATAACACCTTCTTCTTTGTCGTGATGTTTGATCGCATTTGAAAATAAATTGCGAATAATTAATTCGAAGGGCGTACTTAGCGTTAACAACCTGGGCAACTGATTAACAAGCTCAAGACGTAAGCCAGGCTTGTTATTTTGAATTTCAAAAAGCTCGGTCACTATTTGATTTACATCAACTTCAATCAGCGTACCTTCCGTCTTTCCGGCACGATAAAAAATAAGCAGATCATCCAGCAATTTTTCCATACGTTGAATTCGGTTGCGCAATAACACCGTATGACCTGCGACGGCCTCATATTCTTTCGAGTCAAGATCTTCTTCAATCCAGGTTGAGAGTTGCGCTATACCGCGTAATGGGGATTTCAAGTCGTGAGATGCTACATAGGCAAACGTTTCCAGCTCTTTATTGCTTCGCTGTAACTCATTATTACTATGCTCCAGTTCCAATTTTCGTGCTGAAAGCATATTCGCTGTTCTTATGGCTTCGGTAATATCGCGCTTTATAGCGGAAATGCCAATTATATTTCCGAGCGCATCTTTGATGGGTGATAGTGTTATGGATACATTAATTAAATCGCCATTTTTGTGCAGCCGCACGGTTTCAAAATGTTTGACCTCTGTTCCAGCGTGTACTTGTGCTAATAATGTATCTTCCTGATGAAACAGTTCTGGAGGGAACAGTAAATTTCTTATGGGTTTGCCTATAGCTTCTTCTGCACTAAAACCAAACATGTTTTGTGCGCCTAAGTTCCAGCTAGTAATAACGCCCGTAGGTGTTTTACTAATAATGGCGTCATCTGAAAATTCAACAATGGCAGAACGCAGTGCTTCCAAGTCATGAAGTTTTGCGAGCGCTAATTCTTCTCGCGTTACATCAATAGTGGTTCCAAGCATGCGCAAATTTTTGCTGTCAGCGTGATGTTCTATTTTTGCTTTAGCATGTAAATATTTGAGAGTCCCGTCAGGTTGCACGATTCGAAATTTAGATGAAAAGGGATTTAGGATTTTAATGGAAGCTTCAAAAAGCTTTTCGGTGTTTTCAATGTCGTCTGGATAAATACATTGTTTCCATGCTGCATAGTCGTTGGTGAAATAATCTTTATTGCGACCATACATAGTGAACATGGTGTCGTTCCAAATCAATTTTCCTTCATCGACAATATATTCCCAAATACCGATTTGATTTACGTGAGTAGTAAGTTCAAGTCGCTCTCTGCTTTCGTTAAGCGTTACTACAAGTTGGCGCAAGCGCGTCTCTAATTCTTTTCTAGCGATGAGATGATCTTTAAGTGTTTCTAGCGAGCGAGCTATATCGCCAATCGCATTCGGGTTCGATAAGAAGGGAATTTCCTGAGTGAATTCTTCTTTGGCAACTGCTTGAATCGTGCGGCGAATTTTATGTAGTTGATCGACCAAGTTGCTGATCACGAGACTTGCGACGGCAATTGTCGCAATTAAAACTATTACTGCTACCACCAATATTTTAAAAGTGGAGTTATTTGCAAGATTTTTCCAGAAAAAAATAACAGCGACACCAAGCACACATATTGGAATGGCAATAGTCGCCACAACCAAGGCGGCCTTTGAGACTACTTTTGGTGCAATATTCTCTTGAGCATTCATGCGCTAACTTCGCTTCCATATTTTGAGATAGAAAACACTTAACATTCTTGGCGCATTTATACATATTAAATTTAAGGGTGCACCATTAAGAATTTTAAATCATGATCAAAAAATTCTCTTCAAATATTGTTTTTAATTAAACAATTGAAAATTCGATATACATTTTCAATAAACAAATTAGCAACAATGGTAAGTGTATAACCTCTTGTCAAATAGTACAGGAAGAAAGGGTGCTATTTATATTACAAGCCTTTACACGTAGTTTTAGACGCTAATTAATTATTCTTTGGATAAAATTTTTTTTAATAGCTGTTTGTAAAAAATTGTTAATTTAAAGCTTGTAGATCAGTTGAAATAATTCATGCGTCAAACGATGTTTACTGATACTAAAATTTTTCAGATAAGTCTCAGTGCCAACATCTTTCGAGTTAGTTTGGTGTCATTAAAATGGCAGGGCAGAAGTGCAAAGGTCGTTTCATGTCCAAGAGTTAGTTTTTTTGACTCGATCGGGTTTGCCACACTGACTTTTATGGTGCTCGCGATCGTGGCGCTTCTTACGCCGGATCGAGATAATGTTTGAGGGCTGCCGCCGGGTCGGCAATTTGTTACACTGCGCGCCTTTTTAACTGCCCCTTTCCCGGCATCCCCACGGTGCGCGAATGGTTTTCCGTGAGATCCATCTATGACTAATTCTAATTTTGCCAATATCCGTATCGTTTTGGTGAACACAACCCATCCCGGCAATATTGGCGGCGCGGCGCGCGCCATGAAAAATATGGGCTTATCTCGCCTTTATTTAGTGGCGCCAAAGGAATATCCCTCCGACAAAGCTGTCTGGCGTTCCGCGGGCGCAACTGACGTTTTGGATAATGCGGTAGTAGTCGAAACTTTAGATGATGCGATCAGTGGATGTTCGCTGGTTGTAGGCACCAGCGCTCGTGAGCGCCGCATTCCTTGGCCATTACTCGACCCACGCGAATGCGGCGAAAGTGTTTGGGAGGAAGCGGGGCATCACGAAGTGGCTATAGTCT
>Ga0247741_1000672_pt1 | contig 18936 bp, 25 predicted proteins | sample UWRJL213509R2_FD_180945 | JGI IMG/M metagenome (GOLD analysis project Ga0247741, IMG submission 180945) | Plant litter microbial communities from Arlington Agricultural Research Station in Wisconsin, United States - UWRJ-L213-509R-2 | ecosystem: Environmental > Terrestrial > Plant litter >... | reverse complement strand
GATGTCGACCGAGGCTGTACGGCGACGAGGAAGGCGCGAGGTGGAGGTTAGACGTTAAGGTACGTGGCTGCGTCACGGTCGCACATGTCACACAAGAAGGCGCACCCGCTTTTCGCGGGTCCTTTCAACGGCGCGTTAGACCTATTTAAGTAACTAAATATGACCCCTCTAACCCTACCCACGCCCAACAACCCTCCATACCCTCCCACCCGCATTCTCCTCCGTGTCATCTTCATCACCCGCACCAGCACCTACCCCATCCCCAACACTAACCAACACCCCCTCCATCCCCACCCGCGGACACCACACCACACAGTTCACATCATGCACTCCATGGGCGGAAGGATGGTGTGCTATGAGTGTGTAATTGAGTTTATGCTTCGACGATGAGGATGTCGTTGTTGTCGGTTTCGGGTGCGAGTGCGAGTGGTTGCACGAAGCACCGTGTTCATGCGGATGTAAATGGTCGTGCGAGTGCGCATGAGACGCTTCAGGCTCAGGTTGAGGCGCAGGTTCAGGTTCAGCATTAACCACGGCTTCAGCGCCAGCATCCTCAGGCGGTTCCTATCACAAAACAACAACCACGAATGGGGTTAAATCAGCAATCAGCCGTGATTGATCGGAAATCGAATCGGAGAGAATAAGCGCCCATGAACGGACTAGAATGGGGCAGATGTATAGAATCAATGACCACCTCGTCATTTCACGATGATAATTTGTAGTGCAGAGCATCAGAGAAACCAACCGATCCCACTTTAACAACCGACCCATCTATGCAGCTAAAATCATGTACCCAAACCCCCCACATCATCCCCAATTTCCTATAGATATAGGTTTGGGGGAAACGGGAATCCAGGATGGGATAGATATGATTGACGAGAGGGTAAGTTGTGCGAGGGCAAGGGGTACAATGATGGGGGAAACAAAGAACTCGCCATGCATCCAGTGGGGCAGTCGATGATAGTGAAAGAGAGAGATGAAGTGTAAATAACGAAATAACCAATAACCAAACTCTCACAGAGACAGATTTGGGGGTTGGTGGTGAAAAGGAATGCCAAAACAGAAAGCAGGAAAAGGAAAAAGGAAACAAAAAGAAGAACCAAAAGCCCCAAAACGACGTTAAAAAACCCAAACCCAAACCATTACTCACCTCCAACTCCCAAACCATAATCGACCCATCCCCGCCTGCGCTCGCGAGCCAGCCTAAATACTTTCCTTTACCACTTCCTGTCTCTCTATTTTCGCCGCCCAGCCCAACACCCCAGCTAACGCTATACACGCTCCTACTATGCCCCATCAAGTTCGAGTTTGCGTCCAGGTTCGAGTCGGCGTCGGTCAGACCTGGAATAACAAGCACACATTCAAACCTATACTTCTCTACGCGCTTCCAGATCCGGATGGATAGGTCCGCGGATGATGAAGCTAGGTATCTGCCTGTAATAGGGCGTCAGTGAGTGAGTTAAGATATAGGGAACGAGAGCCGGCAGGTGGGTAAATATACAAGTAGACAATGACAAGAAAGAACACACCATCAACCGCCCCAGGACACCACGCCAACGCCCACACCGTGCTCTCATGCCCGGTGAGCGTTGAAAAGCAGAACCAGTCGTCCTCGGAGGGGTCTTCGGTGTATAGTTTGATGGTGTCGTCGTAGGAGGCGGAGGCTAAGATCTGAGCGTATGTAGATGTTAGATCGGTCAAGGGGGAAACGGTGAGTGGGTAAAACGATGGGAAGGTGGGCAAAAGAAATGGAGGTAGGCCAACGTACAGGAAACGACAACGTACCTCTTCTGTAGGATGCCAAGCCACGCATTTTACATCCTGTGTATGTTCCATGAGGACAGAGATGGTTTCAAACTCTGCATCTGGAAGGACTGTGTGGGGTATGGGTTAGCGGAATGAGAGGAGGAAATGAACGACGGACCCTCCCAGATCCACACCGTCTTATCTCTACTGCAACTCGCCAGATAATTCCCATTGGCCGAATACGCCACACTCTTACACTCCGTCTCGTGGCCTTCGAGGGTGCTTGCGCATTCCCATTCACCTCCTCCCTCTTCATCGTCACCCCCCTCCTGCTCCCAAACCCCAATATTCGCATCAAACGACGCCGTCGCCAACGTCTTCCCCCCCGGGGCCCAAGCAAGCGCGCGGACGGTTTTGGCATGCCCTGTTTCTATGGTACTGACGTGTTTGAACCTCCAGCCAGACTTTTCATCGCGATCGTACGCCCACACCCGCACAGTTTTATCCGCGGAACACGTCGTCACCAACGACCGGACGGGATTCCATGCAGCGTGCCAGGTGCGATCTGTGTGGCCTGGGAGGGCTGCGATGGGTTGGAGGGTGTATGGCAGTGGCATTGTCAATGTGCAAGAGAAAAAGATAAGGTTAGGGTTTATCCGCTGCGTTCTCGCAGAGTCTTGCAAAGGTCTCTGTTCAATCTGACCGCATCGAGTCTGCTGTCTCATGGCCTCCACCACAAACCACCGAAACACAGGTCATCTCCGCACAAAATGACATGGATAGTGAAAATTTGTTGCACATATGTCAAAATAGTGGCACCTCCTTGCAGACTCAACCAGCGAAAAGACCAGGACCTCGCAACGCCCAAAACTTTAAGAGAAAAGATGAACAGTTGGATGCTTCGAGCTGCAGTAAACTGCGAAAGCTATAGGTGCGTTATTACATTAAATATATAGCAATCTTGCTTATGTGGCCTTTCTTTCTAGATTGGCCTTTACACGACCCAAAGCTGCTTATTGGCTTCAAAATAATCCTTCAGCTCCTCTCTCCCGATGATCGCCTTCTCGCTTTTGAATGCCCTCTCTTCAGAGCCTCCTGCGGTACGTTGTTCCATACCATTCAACAACCGAGCAAATTCTGGTGTCATGCCCACGGAAGTGTAGATTTCCAGCTCTTGCTCATCCGTCACCCTCCTGTGGGTAATCTCCCTTCCCAGCACTTTGCTCAATATTGCGACAGCCTGTCCAAACTCTTAGCTATTCGCCCTCCTGGCTTAGGGGCTCGACAACTCACCTGATCGTACGTGTACAGCGTTGGGCCTACAATATAGACGTCCGTATTCGGACTCTTCTCGGCGACAAGGGCGTCGTACGCTGCTCTAGCGATATCTCCTGTGCCTACAAATGGTATCCGGCCATCATCGACGACGGAAAAGATTTCGTTTTTCGAACGGATCGTGTGGTAGAAATTAGTACCAAAGTTCTCTATGAATCATGCTGGTCAGTGGTATGCCATCTAAACACCTCCGAGAGAACTCACCAATGAACCACGTTGGACGCAATGCAGTATACTCTACTCCGATTTTTTCGAGATATTCATGCACCTTTCCATGAACACCTTCACCTTTCTCGGCCCCGCTGGCTCCCAGTAGTACAAACCGCTTCACTCCCTTGGACACTGCCAGGTCAATGAAGGGGCCGACTGCATCCAAAGCGTTGTATATGTTGGGAAACATGATGTACACGCGGTCGATCTTTGAGTCGACGGTAAATGGGCTCTCGAAGGTACTCGGGTCGAGCCAGTCGAATTTAACCACAGGGAATGGCTCACGCGCTACACCAGATCGCGAAGCAAGGAGGACCGAGTTGCCAGACTCGTGGAGGAGTTTAGCGAGCTTCAGGCCGGTTCTGCCGGTTCCGCCAGTGATCAAGACTGTCATTGTACGTTGCGAAAGGGCCGAATATTTCTAGTGAATTTCGATGGCTGATGCTCTGGACTGGGATTTTTCTCGCAATACCTTTGATGAACTTCGTTTTATATGTGTTACATCAAACCTCTGCACTTAAGTCGCAAGGGACCGATCACCGAGTCCGCTTGATAACGACTTGGGATGAGCTTGGTAAGCGTATTAGTAACGTCTGCATTCAAGTGATTGGAACGCCTCAATGATGAGAGTGTCGTGTTTCGAATTGCTAATTTAAGCAAACTCGACGTCCCTTCATCAACTATCATTACCTAGCCAGCTGTGACCTAGCTAGTCTCCTGCTGGCCTAGTTGACTCATCTGCAGAATTTTACTACCAGAAACCACTACTGATAATCTCTTGTACGGGGACACCAAGGTGGAGCTGATCGCGTTCGTTCGCCCTGGAGTTCCCCATGAGTGTCACTCTGTGATTTAAGCATTCTACCTACTACAGCCACTTGCATTTGAGTTGTTGACGCTCTGTGGCTGTGCAACGGCGCTCTGATCAATTTAGCATATAAGTACATAATATTCAATCAGCGTCTACCTCACATGAAGGTACTACACGCTCAAGTATGGGGACGCCTGTTCCACCCAAGTACGCAATCACCCTGTCAAGAAGAGTCTAAATTTCGCGATTCGCTCCACGAGAGAATCCCCCGCTCGGATACAAAAGTCGAATTCGTAGAATACGACCAGATCGAGTATGTCATCGTGAGTGTACGCATCGATATCGGGTTTAAAAAAATCTGGAAAGCTTCCGACTGCATAATCGTGGGGTGCGGTGATTGGTATCTGCGGGTGGTTGTGGGGTTTCACTATGTTAGCTAGCTCGATCCCGTCGCCGCTTGCGAACTGGGGCACATCACAATCAAAGGATGAATCGCGAGGCGAAGACTATATTTTGCATACCTCTTTCTGGAGGGGAGAAAGCCTATCACTGGCGGGACGCGGGCCTTCAGAAGTCTGACTGGAAGTATAAAATGCCATATTGGCCTGCCTAATGTAGCTGTTGGTACGCATGGCTGATTCCCCGATGAAGGAGTCTTGGAGGGTCTGAGTAAGTTGTTTGCTTTCGTGTACGACACTCTTCAAGAGATCTGAGATATTCTTGTGTAGCTCGACATCGTTAAACTGTCTATCACACTCTATGGCGTTCTCCAAAGCCAGTTGATAGATCTTGGATTCTAGAAAGTATCTGTCAGCTTACAATTGGAACAGGGGGGAGGTGCAGATTCATACTGGGATTGGCTTCTTGCGTATGTGTAGCATCTACCTGGTTCTCGTTTCCAGACATATTCTAGGAATGTTTTACAAGGCTGGGTGCGATTAAAGAGAGGTGATATTGAAGTCCTAGCTTTCGTTGTCGGTGCTGGAAGTTGGTAACTTGAACATTCTCCTATTACAAATGTTCCGGAATTTATATGAATCCGAGTCAGTCGTCTGAATTTTATTTAAACTCCTCAATCCTCCATATTGTCTCTGCGCCACTACCAACTTACGAGATCATAATCATCCATCTTCTCTGAGTCTGCCAGTATATAAGGGTACCACCATGATGACAGCACCCTTTCCAAGGAGTCAACCCCTCCCACAGAATCCCTTCAATCAAGCTAAAGATACGTTGTCCTACGAGGCGTACCAGTACTGCCTTTCGAATGAGACTGAAGCACACAACGAGAAACGCCTTGTGTATGCTCGTCTTTTGGGCTATCTATTGAAAGAAGATCCTGGTGCTGACGCTCGGGTCGTCCTCGCCCACGAAATCCTTGCCTGTCAAGCCGACGGCAATTGTTTGGATATCTTGGCTGAATTTTATACCAACCACTTGATTCGCCTCTGTAGGTCATTGTCGATAATCGAGTCCGACATTCCTTATTCTGTCACTAGTTAAGCAAAATAAAGGGCGTACGCCTGCGACATCGGATGAGCCCAGCCCGCTTTACTTTGAAGTGCACCAGGATTTCTTTGCAGAAGCGATCGAGGAACTACTAAAGGACCACTCGGCAGCGAAACGATCTGTGAGTTCAGCGTCTTTATCGAGCGCTTGCCCCTAATCTTTCTTTAAGGCACTGAAACGCGACAATTATTGCTGCATGGTCACTGGTCTCGTCGACTGCGATTCCTCCGAGAGAATGACGGATGCAGAAGAACAGATACACGGGCTGGTGGGTCGCGCGACCGTTTCCACAGACTTCTGCTATATATTTCCTTCTTCGATTAACTGGAACCTCATGCCGGAGGAGCGCGGTCACCGCAAGGTCTTGTTGCTTGAATTCGTCCTGGCCATAAACACCGCTGATGTGCGCAACAGACAGGTTATTCTGTTGTCGCATACACCAAAAGATACACTCGTAGACTTGATGAGGGACATATTTGATTTATGGGGGACGGATTTTTTACTATCTGCGATAAGAATTTCACCTTCCAAGACACGTTTTTCACTTCATACAGCACATATATCTCAGTTTTCACATTGTATGAGACATTTTACTCCATCTACGACACAATTTTTTCTTTCTGGGACACAATTTACTCCAACCAGACACAACCAACCCATTCCTTGGCTTAATCATCGTCTATGTAGTGTACATAAATTCATATATACGCTACCTAACATGATGTTTCTTAGGCAAATAATAATCTATACGTAAATCTGGGGGATAGCATTCTCTTACTACAATACAAATAATTTTTGTACAGAATGCCCGCCATACATGCAGCTCAGTTTTCACATTGTACGAGATTACAACACGATTTTCACTTTGTGCACCAAGGTTTACTCCGTCTGCAACACCTTTTACTCACCTACGAGACAATTTTTGTCTTCTGTGATAAACTTCACTCTATCTTCTATACAACCCATCGATTTCTAAATTTTATTACCATCTATATAGTATATATTTTCGTAATTATGCGACTTAACATGAGGCATCTTCCGAAAATAATGATCTGTACTTAAATCGGGGAGGTACCATTCTCTTACTACAACACAATTAATTTTTGTACAGAATGTCCGCCATAATTCCCTGGTTTAATCACGTCTACGTAGTGTACACAAATTCATATACACGTGGCCACGGAAAGTCTGTCTGGTTCCCACGATATGGCGTTGGCGCGCCGCCACTTGTAGTTACAAAATACAATCGCGTTTGCCACACGATGAACGGGTGTTCACAGAAATTTGAGGAGTTGTTCCTTGAGTATCTCTATATATCTCACCAAAATTTTTAGATAAATCTACGGCTGTGAAATGACCTGAGAGCACGATCAAAATTTCGACCGATTCTGATGGCTGGCTGATTATCATGGCCTATAAATTCATTTTGAATCATAAAACCAAAGCTCAAACGCAGCATATTTGTTCAATATATAATTTATGTTCTCTGTGAATATATTCACAATTTTACCTATTCATTTGACCTAGAATATGCTCGTAAATGTTGTATGAGTATCTGCATGGAGATAAAATATCAGACGTTAGGCAAATTTGAGCCGTATTGAGGTTTGAAAGCCTAATTATTGCACCTGGGCTGTATATTTTACGCCTTATCACAGCTCTCATACGTTGGGTTGAGTATCTCTGTCCAATTCTTCTATCAAATAATGTGATTTTGGAAGGCACCTATATGTCTGATTCTTATCTTGCGTTTGTGCATGAATTTCGCTACAGATAAAATACGGATAAATACTGTAATATTTCTGGAACATTCTGAGCATATTCTTAACAGAAATGTTGCGTTTGAGCTTTGGTTTTATGATTCAAAATGAATTTATAGGCCATGATAATCAGCCAGCCATCAGAATCGGTCGAAATTTTGATCGTGCTCTCAGGTCATTTCACAGCCGTAGGTTTATCTAAATTTTTGGTGAGATATATAGAGATACTCAAGGAACAACTCCTCAAATTTCTGTGAACACCCGTTCATCGTGTGGCAAACGCGATTGTATTTTGTAACTACAAGTGGCGGCGCGCCAACGCCATATCGTGGGAACCAGACAGACTTTCCGTGGCCACGTGTAGAAGCCTCAACAGCATCCCTGCATGATTCAGTACCACAGAAAGTTTCTGTGTTCAAGGTATTCAACTATCGACTCGGACTGAGGTATCATATATAAGCCATCTTGAATGACCGGTCGGAATTGAAGTGAGCCATCATTTGAACCTGGCTGGAACCTATCTAGCCTCGATCATGCAGCGGCTGACCGCAAGCTCTGGTCGTATTTAACGATGGATCCAATTGACCATTTTCTTCAACAACCCACAACCTCGAAACCAATGGACCAACTACCAGCTCCGGCTCCGGCTCCGGCTATCCCCATCCAAGGTGCTGTGTTCATGGGTGATATACCCAGCGTCCGAGATCTTGTACCTGCCGCCCCCCCTATGTTAGGACCGTTCAACCTGAACCGGCGGGTGGCTGTAGGGGATAACCTTGACTTCGAGGTTTTGATAAATGCGCAAGGTCTCGTAGACTACATCCGTGAGCGACTTCATTTTGGATGCCAAGCTGCTCTCACTCTGATTATTTTCATGACACAGGAATCAGGTTTCCGCAACTGCCTCCCCCTGGAGTCAACCTCGAGCTTCTCTTCATCGTGGCTGGATTGCGTCTAGGAGCCGTACAAGGCGCCTGTAATTACATCTTCTTCATTTTTGGCGGTATGCCCAACTCACACCTACATTGATCAGTCATATCGTCGCTGTTTTATCCTCAGTTGATCCAACCGCTGATGCTAGACCTACAGGTCAGCCACCAGGATTGCTGAGTATTTCGTGTGGTTGGCTGACAATATTGCATCCACTAGCAAGCGCTTGCGGTCGTCCGAGCGCAGATAAATCAGTTCCACGTGATGATTCGATGTGATATATTGAATAGGTCGCTGCAGGTTACAAACCGCACCATTGACGACCAGGGCGGTATCATTTTACCTATCAGAAAGAGGGTAGGTCGATTGACTTTGGTTAATTACTGTACTTTTGATTTACAAATTTCTTTCTCTTAGCTCCCTGGGCACGGGTTGGCGCTCGCAAATCAACTCCTGCCAGAAAATTTTCCACCCTTGAACAACCCCCCACTGGCGAACGTAGGCGAAGTACCACCCGGCTTCAATCCCGATATTCTCCATTACGCCGACGGTGAAATTCTTTGGCTGATTATGTTCTACGCAGAAACCTTCGGCATTTTTGCTCAGGACAATCTTGCTATTCGCCGCCAGAAGGTCTTGCGGTACTTCATTGCTTAGAACCAGCATTATATCACACATCTTGCATACGTCCGGTGGAGAGCCCAGGTTACGAGGGTGGGGTATATTTTAGCTAGGCGAGAGGCAGCACAGGGTTTCATTGTTCGTGATGGTTAGGGGATGGGGTATATTTTAGCTAGGAGAGGCAGCACAGGGTTTCATTGCTCATGATTAGAAGATTACTATGGTTTTTGTTTTGCGCTTCGGACCTTCGATTCAAGGAATGCAAGAGCTCTAAATCCCATTCTGTTTTGGACATACAGCGAGATGGATTCATACGACATTCTCTTCTGCCTCATACACAAGCAATTTGCTTCGACACCCTTTGCCTATTTATTACTACGCATCAGTGCAAACATATCCGTCAATGATGATGGGTGACACAAATGTGCGTATACCCATGAAGTACCTTTTCTCTTGATCCTGGCTACCGTCTCTAAAACGAGTTCTTTGTTGATCTTGCTGTGCAATAGACGCGCATGGCCAGCTATATTTAGCGCCGTACTTTAAGCGCCGACGGATGTTCGTGCGGTTTGTAATAGGTTTTATGTAATCTTTCCACTTCGTTATTAAAAATGCCTATTCTACGGCTGAGGGTCCCACTCTACACAACAGGCGCGCTGGATGGCTCTGCTGTGTCCGAATCGGGATCAGATGTCCAAAAGCTGATCTTGTATATGGTTAAGTGGTATGCCATTCGACTACAAACTCCAGGCCAGTACACCATTTGATGTTGGAATATGGGAAATATCATGCCTCGACGCCACACGAACGCGTTTGCGTCGGCTCCCATTCATGGTGCGACCGCCCCCCTTCTGTTTGCCTGACGCCCTGTTGAGTAGTACACGATGCTCGCCTAACGAGCATTGCACATACTCATCTCTACTTATGGTATCGTTCCGTCTCCTCGCCCACTCTACCCTGTATATACGAGCGCACATATTTGAGCTACGAGACGCCGTCAAACTTCCCTCAGCTGTTTGCCACGCAAACGCTGAGGTGAGCTCTTCTACCGTCTCGTATACCATTAGACTAATCTCGTACCGTAGCTTTACTTCTAGATTTCTTACATTTGAATGGGTGTAGATACTGCACTCCTGTGTAGATGATGGATCTACTAATGGTAGCTATTCCAATAATATCCCACTTCATCCTCCCTTACGCGCGCTCCCCGGTTGGATCATACGCTCATCCTCAACGGTCATCGCACAAGTGTCTGCCATTATCCGCTCGACCGGGGGTGTCGCCCTGTTTGATGGATAGGTTGTGACCTTGCTCGTTCCAAGTCGGCTACCCAGCAAAGAATATCAGAAGAGGTTAGCGTCTGAAAAAGTAGTGGCTAGTAGAAGGGCGGTATCTAAAAACCCAAAGCGCCCTACTTGACGGTCTGTGGATTGGTGATCCTGAACATACTAAGGTTCGCCATGCTTAAGCTTGAGCTGGGAGGGCAGTGCTAATTCAAATGTCAAGGCTGATACATATCGCATAAATATATGTGTATAGGGACTGGATAGGAATAACTTCTAAGAAACCGACATTATTATATCAGCCCCACATGAAGGTACTACCCCCTCAAGTATGGGGATGATCAAAAGCTGCGGCTGTTCCACCAGAGTACATAATCATCCCGTCGAGAAGAAGTGTCGAAATTTCGTGATTCGTTTCGCAATTGCCACTGGCCAGCGAGGTTCGTCACCGCTCAACTTGCAGCACTTTCAAAACGATAGGCCGGCCCAGCCCTCAAATGACAAAAAATACACATACAACGGGGTCTGAATTTGAATTCTCGCTGGAGCCTAGCGATCATCGATCAGTACCCAGTGACCAGTACTGACGACCCAACACCAAATCGCACCCGACGGTCTACTGCTCTAGCTCGCCGAGGCGTCGTATGAACCGGGAACGAGCCCGTTGAGCAGTTGGGTTTCTTTGAGGGGCATGAGGACGAGCATTTAGGTGGGAAGGTGATGAAGGAGAACGGGAATGGGCGGCCAGAAGGAGAAGGAAGCCCGTTATAAGTATCTGTTCCAGCGGTACGTATCCCGTCCTCCTGACAACTTTAATGATCTAATCATCTGGGTGCGTATATAGGCTTGTACAGAGACGCCTCGCACGGCGGATCGACAGCAGCAGCAGAGTATGGCTAGTAGTAGTAACGGTGGTCTCATTCCAAAATCTCTCCAGATTCCAGACTCATAGCTGGAGGGTATATCGATCCCAATATATCGGCAGCTCAGTCACATCTTCTACCCCGCATGGCCCCACACGTCTTCAATCAGCAGGGTTGATTGTTCTCAAATTCTACTCTCTCGTCACTTCAAGGTGACTTGATGATGATTCCTTCTCCGAGTCATCACAACTCTTCCCGTGTTTTCGCAATTTTACTTACCTACCACGGACAACACGTACTAGGACGACGCTACTTCTCACTTCTACATCCGGTTCTTATGTTTTTATTGTACTTGTCGATAACACTTTTCATGGCAACCTGAACTTCCCTGCGTACCAGCTTAGATTACATAATTTAGCATTTACATAATATTCAATCAGCGTCCACAACCAATATCAACCTCACATGAAGGTACTACACGCTCAAGCATGGGGACGCCTGTTCCAACCAGGTACGCAATCATCCTGTCAAGAAGAGTCTAAATTTCGCGATTCGCTCCACGAGAGAATCCCCCGCTCAGATACAAAAGTCGAATTCGTAGAATACGACCAGATCGAGTATATCATCATGAGTGTACGCATCGAGATCGGGTTTGAAAAAATCTGGAAAGCTTCCGACTGCATAGTCGTGGGCTGCGGTGATTGGTATCTGCGGGTGGTTGTGGGGTCTCACTATGTTAGCTAGCTCGATCCCGTCGCCGCTTGCGAACTGGGGGCACATCACAATCAAAGGGTGAATCACGGGGCGAAGACTATCTTTTGCATACCTCTTTCTGGAGGGGAGAAAGCCTATCACTGGCGGGACGCGGGCCTCCAGAAGTCTGACTGGAAGTATAAAATTCCCTATTGGCCTGCCTAAGGTAGCTGTTGGCAATCATGGCTGATTCCCCGATGATGGAGTCTTGGAGGGTCTGATTGAGTTGTTTGCTTGCGTGTACGACACTTTTCAAGAGATCTGAGATATTCTTGTGTAGCTCGACATCGTTAAACTGTCTTTCACACTCCAAGGCGTTCTCCAAGGCCAGTTGATAGATATTGGATGCTGGAAATATCTGTCAGCTTACAATTGGAGCAGGGAGGAGGTACAGGTTCATACTGGGATTGGCTTCTTGCGCATGTGTACTAGTAGCATCTACCTGGTTCTCGTTTCCAGACATATTATGGGAATGTTTTACAAGGCTGGGTGCGATTGAAGAGAGGTGATATTGAGGTCGTAGCTTTCGTTGTCGGTCCTGGAAGTTGGTATCTTGAACATTCTCCTATTACAAATTTTCCGGAATTTATATGAATCCGAGTCAGTCGTCTGAATTTTATTTAAACTCCTCAATCCTCCATGTTGTCTCTGCGCCACTACCAACCTACGAGATCATAATCATCCATCTTCTCCGAGTCTGCCAGTATATAAAGGGTACCACCAGGATGACAGCACCATTTCCAAGGCATCAACCTCTCCCGCAGAATCCCTTCAATCAAGCTAAAGATACTTTGTCCTACGATGCGTACCAGTTCTGCCTTGCGAATGAAACTGAAGCACACAACGAGAAACGCCTTGTATATGCTCGTCTTTTGGGCTATCTATTGCGAGAAGATCCTGGTGCTGACGCTCGGGTCGTCCTCGCCCGCGAAATCCTTGCCTGTCAACCCGACGGCGACTGTTTGGATATCTTGGCTGAGTTTTATACCAACCACTCGATTCGCCTCTGTAGGTCATTCTCGATAATCGAGTCCGACATTCCTTATTCTGTTACCAGTTAAGCAAGATAAAGGGCGTACGCCTGCGACATCGGACGACCCCAGCCCGCTTTACTTTGAAGTGCATCAGGATTTCTTTGGAGAGGCGATTGATGAACCACCAAAGGACCACTCGGCCGCGAAACGATCTGTGAGTTCAGCGTCTTTATCGGGCGTATGCCCCTAATCTTTCCTCAAGGCTCTGAAACGCGACAATTATTGCTGCATGGTCACTGGTTTCGTCGACTGCGAGTTCTCCGACAGTATGACGGATGCAGAACAACAGATTCGCGGGCTGGTTGGTCGCATGACCGTTTCCACAGACTTCTGTTATATATTTCCTTCTTCGATCAACTGGAACCCCATGCCGGAGGAGCGCGGCCATCACAAGGTCTTGTCGCTTGAATTTACCCTGGTTGTAAACATCACTGATGTACGCAGCAGACAAGTTATTCTGAAAATGTGTGGGCTATCATCAATGGTTTTGCTAGCGCCGACGTGCTCGCCGAACTTGACGGTACCAACATTCACAGGTTATCAAACGGGTTGACCATGATGCAGGAGTTGCATACCATGTTTGATAACCTGTGGGTATGGTTTGAGGAAATTGCAGTGAGCATTTATGGTCGTATTCAAATGCATTTATTCAGTCCTCCTTATTCAGAACAAGCTTCATACGTATAACATCTGCACCATATTCCCAAATCCTGCGGCTTTGTCCTGCCTCCCTCACCCCCGGACTGTAACTTTCGCGACCGCCACCGGTCTGGACCTGCCCGACTCTAGATACCTCCGCGTACATGCCGCTATCTGTCGAGTTGCCCAATTGTCTGGTGCGGTCCAGTACTTGGATTCGTATGACGAAGAGTTGGAGACGAGCACGGTTCTGGCTTCCGACGGCTCCTCATCAGAGCTTTTGTCTTCTCAACTTCGAAGAACACTCCTCGTCGTAGCGTAAAGCCTACGTTCTTGTCGCAGAAGATCTGTCAGCTGAGAGCTCTTACTCCATGAGATCGCCCATGTAAGGAAACGACCCGATGATTGCTGTTGCGTCCTTCGATTTTGTCCTGAGGAATAGTAAACGAATTGCGGTATAGATCAGTGTGTTGTGCTCCAACAGCCTTGAAACTGGCAGTCAAGATCAAACCCCCGGATAGGGTTAAGGTTTATCGCAGGGTTCATCACTGACCATGTCGTCCCACTCGACCCCGCGCAAAACAACGTTCAAGCTTCCGCCAGTCGTATCGCAGGAGGCAAGGAGAGCAAAGGTCTGGGTCCGTTTCATCTGCATCGTGTCCTCTTTGCTGACTTCCAACCTGGTAGGCCCTCGAAGAACAAAAACGCGTATGTCCCTCTTCGCTTTACCTTTCTACCGCTAACACACCCAACAGCGCCGGACGACCCTCGTAGACTCAACACGCCAACTCGACCTCTTTGCCGGGCTTACACTCGGCGGGGACGCGTCAGATGACGGCGACACGCCTATTCTTACTTCTGGTGCAGATCTGAACTTGGGTGAAGATGAAGGTGCACAGCGAACTGTAGCGCCAGCATCCATCGCACAATACGCCTCCCTCCTCCAAGACGACGCATACAGTTCGAACTCTACATCGGACTCGCACGTATCAAACGCGATTTCAAACTTTGGGCACACTGGCACCAGCTTTGCCTTTGACTCTGGCACGGACCTTGTACCCCATTCGTCTGGGTTCACCGCCGCACCTTCTTCATCGCAGGCCCAAGATGCCTCAATGTCAAATTCTACACCACCTGCCTTCTCCTCCAAGAAACAGAAATCAAAATCCTCCAACAACCGCAGGCGTAACAACAAACCAAAACCCCGCCCCTCCAAATGGGCGGATAAATGCATGTATGCCGAGTTGCTCGAGATGGTTGATGTCGACGCTTTGGACGCTTCATCGCATCACCTTGTCTCATCGTACTCCGATCTTACAATGGACGATCATGAATATCCATCGCCGGGGATAGCCAGCACCGGCGAACACCCCCAGGACGGCCTCCCCCCCGACATAGAAACAGCATGGGTCGCCGTAGCACCCGTCCCAGTCGGCAAACGGTGTTTAGCAGTGACGCATCAGAGTTCGTCAAGTGGTGGAGGGGGTGGACAAGGGCCACAAGGGACGTTAGGTATGTTTTATCAGTCAACGGGGACTTGAACGTAAACCGACCACCCGCGATCGTTCCCCAACAGCACCGAATACATCCCTCCGCACGCGTCTGCTGGGTAAACCGATACTACTGCACTCTTCTGGCCCAAGCAATAGTACCATATCAACACCCGCCCTCAATACTTCATCTTTACCCTCGCCCGCCCCCTCCTACACACACTACTTCCCCACCCCCCTACCCCCGCATACAATCCTCGACTGCATCCTCGACCCCAATTGGGCCTCCAACGGGATCCTCCACGTCCTTGACGTCGTCATGTGGAAGGGCCAGGATCTGGGCGGGTGTGAGGCTGGGATGCGGTGAGTAGTTCGTTGAAGCGTTACGAAAAGATGGGAGGAACTGAATGAGATACGGATAGGTTTTGGTGGCGCGATACGCGGTTAGCAGAGATCGCTTCCTTGTCCCCGCCCCCATTGGGTGGTGGCGCATCCTCAGGCGAATCATCATCCTCCGTAGACGCGCCTACACATCCCCCCTACTCCTTCCCCTACCCAACGACCCTCCTTCCAATCCCCTACCACACGTCTACGACCCTCGAGGCGCTCGACCGCGTTGTCGTGCCCGCTGCGCGGAGTGTGCGGGTCGTTGATGTTCGTGTGCCCGTGCCTAGGCCTGTCGATGTCTCCGTGAGTCCTTCGCTGCCCATTGTGAGGGATGAAGCAGAGGGCGGGATGGACATCGAACCCCCCACCACCTCCGCACCTAGAGAATTCACATTCGGACCTACGACGACATCGTTTACCACACCACCCCCAATACAAGCAACGATAACAACCCACCATCAAATCGCACCCGACGGTCTCTTGCTGTACCTCGCCGAGGCGTCGTATGAGCCCGGAACGAGCCCGTTGAGCAGTTGGGTTCCTTTGAGGGGGTATGAGGAGGGCGGGGATGGGCATTCGGGCGGGAAGGAGGATGGGAATGGGAATGGGAAGATAGGGAAAGAGGAGAAGGAGAAGGAAGGCCCATTAGATCTGTTCCAGCGGTACGTTATCTCGTCTTCCTGATAAATTTAACGATCTGATCATCTGGGCGTGTATAGGCTTGTAAGGAGACGCCTCGCGCGGCGGTATCGACAGCAGCAGCAAGAGGGTATGGGTGGTAATGGTAACGGTGGTGAACTCGTAAATGCAGATGTGGATATGGATATCTAGTTCTTTACTCTTGCTAGCTTGTGGATATCGAATTAAAAACAAAGTTCAAAATTGATATCTGGAACACACACCTCTTATGAACTCAATCTTTAGCTCGCAAAAGTTAGGCGCCTAGGCGCTTAAGCTAAAGCAGTTGCCTTCGCATTCGTGATCTAATCTTATCACTCTCACAGCCACTATGTCGTCATCCCATGCTTGTCCTCTTTTGCTCCGTTTATTCTACCTCTGTCACCAGAGATTTCTCCTGTACAGCGAGACGAGCGGCTGGTTTTAGGAGCTGGTGTCTTTGCGTTCCTTTGCCTCCGGACATCCAACGTCAGGGACCCGGAAGACAGACAAATCTATCAACTGACTTGCGGACATTCATTACAAAGTGGACTACTCCAGACTCATAGCGAGAGAGTATAACCAAATCTTCCTCCCCACATTGTCCCACACGTCTTCGATCAACAGAACCGCAGTGTTCACTTACAAATGTCGCATTCAGATTTTCTCAATAGCGCAGGCCAAGAGTATGTTGAATCCTACTTTATCAATTGCTAGCAATATCTTACATACCTTCTAAAGTGGCATGGATTCCGCTGGCCTATACAAGAGGAAACACCCACAGGTCCATTGTATCGGGAAACAGACCGCATTGCCAGTTCCATGGCCGACCACGCTAATACCGACCATATCGTCGACCTCCACCGCCATCGAGCAGAACTCGCTGTCAGCCACATCACTGAAATATATCATTCGGACCGTATAAGGAGTCTTGCGATTCTATTGGCGTTGTATAGAGGTGGAAAGGATAAAAGAAACGTTGGTGCATATATAATGGCTCGATTACCAACGAGAGTCCGCAATGATCTTCAACTCAACTTGACGTTTATATCGCGGACTTCGCCTACATTTTATGAAATTCTTGGCTTTGGTAAGCTCGCCGTCTGATTGATGATTCGTGGGTCATTTGGATTGCTTACATTCGGGAATCGTGTTAGGTTTTAGATGTGTGGTTGGCATATTGCCTCGGTGGGTTACTCGCTCCTAAATGTGTCAGTATAGCTGGGTATGGTTGGTAGTAGTGATAGTCGTAGTTCTTGGATTTTTACTCTTGCTAGATTGTAAATCTCGAAATATACATAGGCTTCAAACGTCATCTGAAGACCCTCACAGCCACCGAGCTCAGGAACGTCATCCCATGCTTGGACCTCATGTCCCTTTTGCTCCGTTTCCTTTACGTCGTCTGATTTCTGCTAGTGATTTCTGAGCTACGAGCATCGTCTGGTCACTAGAACCTAGAGAACAGGGAAGAGTCAAAGACAACAGCTGCACGGTGCACACCTCGGGGACTTGATCCGAACAGGCGCAAAAGAACAACGACTAGGGACAACGAATAACGAACAGCCTTGCGGACTTGCACTGAAATATAAGCGACAGCTACGTTTGACCTCACGCCGGCGGCTCTGCCACTTTCACCACGACATATTTGACGATACACTCAACGACACTTATACTGACAACCTCACGACACCCGCTATAGGCTCCAAACTTAAACCACGCATCTCTTTGACATCTCCATTATACCACCTTTTTTCTCGACCATGTCCTTCTTCAAGCGCCGATCCCCGTCCCGGTCCTCCAACAACTTGACATCCAACAACCCATCTGCATCATCTTCAGCGTCAGCGTCTCCAGCTGCGGCTGCCGATGGGGATAGTCTTGCCTCTCCCGCACCCGAGTTAGAAGTCGTTTGGGTGGATGAACCCGAGCAGGGGGGCGAGGAGAGGCCAACGGAGGACGATGAATTACCCGACTATGATGCAGCGGTCAACAATAGTGGCGAGCTTGGGACCGGGACCGGAACTTGGATAGGCATCGGAAGCAAACCCGACCCCAACACGAACCCCAAGGCAGCAGGTTGGAAAGGCAAAGGAAAGCAACATGATATCGATACGGACGTCCAGCATCAACCTCGCAAACCCTCAACTTCAGGCCCTACCGACGCCCAAGCCCGACAAGCATACCTCTCACCCCCTCTCACAAATGCACCCTCCGACGCGTTCCTCTTTGGTTTGGACGTTAGCAGGGTGCTGAGCCTCCCTGAGGTAGATGTTAACATCGATCTTGGGCTGGGGTCATCTAGCTCGAGTTCGCCTGGGAGTGGGAGCTCGGTTATTAGTGTTCGGGAGGCAGAGAAGGACCTGCACTTGGACGAGCAGGAACGTGGTCGTACTGTTGTCCGTATCCGTGATCATACCCATGGCGCCATGATCGTATCCGCAGTGGCAGAGGCAGCCGACGACTTTTCAGAAGCGTCGTCAGATACTGCTTCGGACACAGCGAGCCTAAGCTCCTCCGAATCATCCTTCGTCAGCTCAACCACCATCGACAGCAGACGAGAGAGCACCACCACCCGCCGCGCCACGCTAGGCGACCGGACGTTGGACTCTACCGCACTCGCACAGGCACTCAATGAAGCACTCGGATCGCCAACGACGACACAAATACCCCTCCCCGTGCCCCCACCCCGCCCCCGTCCTCGTTCGTGGCGGCGCGATCGTGACCTATCCCACTTCTCCCTGGAACTCGAACGAGCACTTGAACGAGAACGCGACAGGGAAACAAGAGCCACCCGCTTCACCGGCTCCACCGTAGAACGCGACTCTGCGAAATACAAACTCGAAGCAGACCGCGCTGCCGACGAGGTTAGAGGCCACCACCGACGACGAAGCTCTACCACCACGATCAC
>Ga0247741_1000671_pt1 | contig 18944 bp, 26 predicted proteins | sample UWRJL213509R2_FD_180945 | JGI IMG/M metagenome (GOLD analysis project Ga0247741, IMG submission 180945) | Plant litter microbial communities from Arlington Agricultural Research Station in Wisconsin, United States - UWRJ-L213-509R-2 | ecosystem: Environmental > Terrestrial > Plant litter >... | reverse complement strand
ACTTGATCTTGGACAAGTGTCTTGGACATTCATTACAATACGAAATCGTCTTTCTTCTTGGAAGTTGGCACGATTGTCTGGACTTTGTCTGGGCTCTGGGCGAGCTTGGAAATCGGTGTGATTCCCTCATTCCGTTTGAACACATAATATTCCGGAGTCCGATCCACCCTCGTGGCGGATCTGCAACCCCAACGGAAGCCACATGATGAGTGAATGTGTTGAGGCGGCCCGGTACGTCCGTGAAGCGCCCATGTGAGCGCCTATGCCGAAGTTTCGTTCCTAAGAAACCACCAAACTTCGACTGATGGCCACAAGTCGCAAGTTAACTGACAGATAACAGGGTTGCCAGGAGTCGCAGTGAGCAACAACGACGGGTGGATCAGCGCTCGTTCAGTACCCCGTGCCAGACGGAAACATCACTGATTGCACTGATCTTTGTCCCGAAATCATTTAAAATTGCTCTGCGAGGGCACTATGACGGACAAAACATGAGAAAGACTACGAAAATGCACGAAAAGCGTAATGAGCGAGGATGTCGAAAACTGAGCACGACCCAAGAGGAAAGCCACAACCATTGAATCAAAGAAAATAAAAAGGATTAAAAAGTCGCAAGCATCCCAGTTCGCGGAGCTAGGGGGGAATTAGGAGTAAAAATACAACATAGGGATCGGAGTCGAAGTCGGGGTGGGGTAAAGCTCGTTGGATCTGGTATAAATCATCGAAGGGAATATAGTGCCTTAAGGCAAAGTCGCAGACAGGGCCTGGAAGGGACGAATGCTTGCGAGGAGACGAAAGTGACGTGGTTAATTGAAGTGGGAATGGACAGGAGTAACGATATCAATCAACCCCAGCCATACAATGGCTGGAGTCTACCAGGATACGTCGGACTACCGTAAGTCATGGAAAGTCGTAAAATGGAAGTTATAGGCGGTCAGCCATTCTGCGCATGTAGCGTCCTCCTGCTCGCTTGCTGATGTTGGTGGGCGTCGAGGCTCCGGCTGTAGAGGACGCATTGGTGGTGGCGGCGGTATCTTTACCAGCATCCTTACCATTGGCACCTTTACCGGTAGCATCCTTTCCAGGGGCATCTTTACCGGGGGCACCCTTGCCAGTAGCTGTCGCTGTGGCAGAGGATGACGCGGTAGTAGAAACGTTGGCTTTGGGACCGCCGACGTTCTTAACAGGTGATGAAGTGGAAGTAGAAGCTGATGAAGTTGCAGAAACGGAGGTAGAGGACGAGCCATCAGCGATGTTGCCTTTGCCTCCACCATTGTTCTTGCCTCCGCCGTTGTTCAAGGGTTGGCCATCAGCGGTGACGGTGAACTAAAAATAATAGTCAGCAACGAGAATTGAATCGGTAAAAAATGGGCAGACACGTACGTAGATAGCGTCATCAAGAGAACCGTGCTGAGCGACGGGCACAATGACGGGCTGATGGTTGGAGGCGGTGTTGATCGAAGAGAGCTTGTAGAATCCAGGCGCAAGACCAGCGGTAACATCAGCGGTCAACTTTCCACCGGCGGCAGCAGCGTTCAAGCCCTTGAAGTAAGCGAACTTCTTGGGGTCGCTGGGCTTAGTCTGATCAAGCGAGTCCAAAGTCTCAATAACGATGTGCGAGTGTCCTTTGATCTGACCCTGCGCATTAAGTTGCTGAGGAGCTCCGAAGTAGTTGGCCTGCGCATTAACGAAGAACCCAGTCTGCATGTTCTGAATCGCCATCTGGATGGTGAACGACGTGCCAGCCTTGACGGTGCCGAAGTTCTTGGGGAAGATGAACTTGGACGACGGCATGTTGTCGACGGATGGGATAGCGCCGATCGGGGCGGGGTTGCATGAGCCGGCCTGGATTTGCTTTCCGTTGGTGATGGGCAGATTGGGGAGAGTCAAGCAAAAGTTGATGAAGTTGTTCTTCGATGTCAATGAGGGGACTTGACCGGCTGTTGGGACATCTTGACCGTCGTTAGCAAATCCAGAGGCGATGACTCGTGGATCAATCGCTGTTAAAATTTAAAAAAAGACAGATGGTTGTGTCAGAACTGAAGCACCCTGGGTTTGACAGATAGATACGAACTCAGAGATTTCTGGGGGTCACCGTTGTTGCCGCCGTTATTGCCATTACCCACGCCGCCGTTGTTGTTGTTGTTGCCGCCGCCGTTGTTGTTCCCGCCACGAGAGGTGGTGGTCGCTGCAGGCGCACTCGAAGACGTCGAGGTGGCTCCGCCACGGGTCGTGGTCTTTCCACCGCCATTGTTGTTGTTATTACCTCCACCGTTGTTGTTTCCACCACGAGCCGTGGTAGTTGGAGCTGCACTCGAAGTCGTAGTCTTTCCACCACCGTTGTTGTTGTTTCCACCGCGAGCCGTGGTAGTTGAAGCTATACTCGACGTCGTGGTCTTTCCACCGCCGTTGTTGTTATTGTTTCCACCACGAGCCGTGGTAGTTGCAGCTACGCTCGAAGTTGTGGTCTTTCCACCACCACCATTGTTGTTGTTATTTCCGCCCTTCTTGGTAGTCGTAGCAGCTACAGAGGTTGAAGTAGTAGACTTGGTTCCACCATTGTCTGCGATGTTCGACGCAGCGGGGCGCGTGGTGGTCTTTCCTGGAGTTTCTACTTCAAGTTAATAAACACCTAGGGTAGGTTGTGATTAAACCCTACCTTGTCCAGCGCGAGCGGTTACAGTGACGGTGCGGAAGACAGTTTCGACCTTGGTGGAAGTGGCCTGACGAGGTCTATAATTAGATCACGATCGCGCGACACAGGGGGTAGGTAAACCGACCTGGCACTGCTCCTCACGGTGAGGAATAGCCTGCACAGACAGAGCAAGGATGATGATAGAAGCGAAGATGGACTTTGGAGAGAACATGTTGATGTGCAGAATTTAAAAGAAAGTATAGGAAGGAATGGGATGCGGTGTGGGCTTGGGACTGTCAAAGTTCTTCTGAATGGATTAAAGGAAGAAAACGACACCAGTGCCGGGCGATCGTAGTCTTTGCGCACTAGGCGTCTGCCTCAGGCGAGAGCAAGAAAAATGAAGGGGGAAAGGGAAGAGGGCGAAAAGTGAAAACATGTTCGTTTGTGCTTGTGCCTTATAATCTGCCACATGCCCACTCGTTCCCCCTTTGGCCCACAATCGATGTCCCACGCGGTAACAGTCAATTATGCCTCGATTCCCCGCCCTCCGATTGTGTTCAAAGCACGTCCCTGGGCCTATCCAGTTGTCCTTATTTCTGTCTGACCTCAGACAATAACTACAGCTCATCTACGCGCAGTATGCATATTTTCTGACCTCCGTACCCTCAGCTTTTTGACGCATTTCTCGTCGAGCCAATGGCCATTGTCGTCAAGCTGGTTGATAAAGCAGCTATTTTTACATTCTACGTTGACGCCCTGACTGTTCCAACCAATCGGAAGTCGGATTGTATCTGCAGGTAACTTTGACGGATCCTTTGCCGGAAATCGTCAAATTTCCGCCACGAAGATAGGGCATACACCGTGCTCGTCGATGATGAGCACAGTGCATGGTTAGATCCAGCACCGATCGCCTTCTGGTACCACAAGAAAGTACGAGATTTATGATGAACATTCGTCGCCTATAAATGAGGGAATTTAAAAAGATAATCATTATCTGTCCCCGTAAAGAGCGCCGGTAGATGAGAGTTTGCGCTCAAACGAGAACAAGAACCAGAAATCCGAGAAGCACAAGCATCGGCAAGCTTTGGGACAGTAAAGTGACTTCGTCTACATTGTTTACGAACTCAATGAATTCCAGGAACGGGAGTGGATTCTTACGAGAATCGAGACACGGACGCCTAACCCCCGTGAGTTTTTACTCGGTCGTTAGGGTGAACAACCATTTCGGAAAACGAAGCTGCCTCATGTTACCATTCGAGCCATCTCGAGCTCGTCGTGCCTCACACCTGCAGCCGCAGAGCGTCGCAATTGGTCAGGTACATACTAAGATACCTGCATAGGAGCTGACAGTTTTGGCAGGAAGTGTACTAACTACAAGTAGGCTCCAAGGCTTACTTTAAAAATAAATTCGACCTCCTTTGATGGGCAATGGCAGTTAGACATCAATCTTTCACAAGCATAAAATGTGCTGACAATGGGCAAGAGTGAGGGTCATGAACGAAGTTAGCATTCCTAGGATCTTGCAGCTGACGGTAGCCATCTCCAAGTGATCACACATATCAATCAACGGCAGGCAAGCTAGACCGTGAGGGACTCGGATGAGAAAATGTCTGCGGCTGGTGAGTTTCGTTCGCTTTCAAGCATAGCAAGGGCAAAACATCCCGTATCACTCCTTCCTTGAGCCATTTTTCGTAAGCGCGCGTAGATTGCCGAAGCACGTGACGTGACTACACAAGAATCTCCGAAACTACATGTAACGCATTGGGCTGTCTCCTTTCCCTCACTACACTTGCTATTTCTATCACATTCCTACCATCTGCTGATATCAACCTACGTTCTTTGTTTCGGATTTCTACTAACGTAATACACCCTCCTCGAGGATGCTCATCAAGCTCGCTGTGCGACATGTCATCCCTTGCATACTTGCGCTCTCCTCGGCGGTTTTAACTGTGCATGCACGGCCTTCAGCATCAGAGTCGGCGCTGGCGTCAGGAAATATTGGTCGTCGGGCTACGGTGTGCAACGGCCACGCTGAACTTTGCGACCGGAGCTTTGGAAATGTCACATTCGTCGGAGCACACGACTCTTATGCTATTGGAGTCAATAATCGTGCGTTGTCATGGATGGTGATTTTTAAAACTTGAAATTTATGTTATGCTTCCTCTATCTAGTTGCAGTCAATCAGGATCAACCTAGTGGGTGTATAGAAACATAAGAAGCACACTGAAAGACTGAACACCGTTGTCTTAGTCATGCAACAGTTGAATGACGGCATCCGAATGCTTCAAATGCAAGCACACAACAAGAACGGCGTCATTCAACTCTGCCATACTGATTGTGTTCGTCCTTCATTAATTAAGCGCCCGTATGCAAAGATTGACCTCAGAATGTTAGGGACTTCTTGATGGCGGATCACTTGAAGACTATCTGAAAATCGTGAAGACATGGTTAGACGCCAATCCAAATGACGGTACGCTACCTCGAGGATTGACAGAAATTTATCTCAACTTCACACAGTGCTCTCTTTGCTCATTGTGAACATCGACAATCTACCTGCTACTCAATACGACACGGTCTTCAAAGCTGTTGGCCTCGATGGCGTGTCCTATGCTCCAACTGGTTTGACTCTACCTGCCACTGGATGGCCAACTCTCGGATCATTGATTGACTCTGGGAAGCGGCTACTAACCTTCCTCGACAATGCTGCTGACTTTACTGCCGTACCTTACCTACTCGACGGTACGTGGATTCTTCGTTATTATTTCGCCTTCTGATGCGCCAGACAGAGTTTACAAATATCTGGGAAACCGCTTTCAATGTGATCGACCCCACTTTTGACTGTAATGTCAATAGGACCAAGGGAGATACTTCCACCCAGATGTATCTTATCAATCACTACCTGGACAAGCTATTTCTCAATGTGCCAGTCCCCAACGTCGACAAGGCAAACATAACCAACGCTGCCACGGGCTTCGGATCGTTAGGTGCTCAGGTTGATACCTGCCGTACAGCTCACGGTCGGCCACCTAACTTTATGCTGGTAGACGTGCGTATCTTTGTGTCAACCAAGACTTTTTGTTACTTACAATTCCCTAGTTCTATGAATACGGTGGTGGATCTGTCTTCCAAGTTGCTGCTGATATCAATGGTGTGCCCTACAACCCCTCTACGCCTATTGCGACACCAGTGACGACGACCTCCGGAAGCCCGACCTCGACGGGCACCAAAAGGCCATCGACATCGAGCACGTCTTCACCTCTACCAGGCAAATCATCTGCTTCATCTCAAGGACTTAATTATCATCATCTATCCGCTTTTATCCTGACATTTACTGCTATGACTCTCGGACCTTGGTTTCTGTTGTAGTTGAGTTTGGACTTCCATTCCAGATATTTGGACAGAGACAATGCATGGATATAGATACTACCACCAGGTTAATAACACTATCGTTTACGTTCTAATCGCCATTTATACACTCTCGGTTTATAACTGTCTTCGTCAATCTGACGAATTGGAGCACGCTTTTTCCCTCTTCGTGCGTCAATCTCATCTTCGTTCTCTTCCTCGTCATGTTCCCCCTCGACCTTTTCGACTCCTTGTATCTTCTTTCGGCCACCTTTCCCCATCAGCTGCCGCTGCATTTCGAACTCACGCTCGGCGTACCGCAGCTTACGATCTCGGTCTAGTCTAGCCGAGAGTTCCTTCAAGAGCCGCTTCCGCTTGTCCAAACTGTCTTGACGGGTCTTTTCCGACAATTCGGCAGCAGAAGTTTTGTCCGCTTCAGCTCCAAAAGATGACTTTTTGGTCTTTTTCTTCGTAATCGTAGTTTTCCAGCCCAGGTCTTCCTCCGTTTGCTGGGAAGGTGTTACAGGCTCGGTGACAACTTCTTTTCCTTTTCCCTTCTCGGAGAGGTGGATTGCTGTTATTGAAATTAGTAAATGGGAGATGAAATGAATTTGACAGGCAACTATACCTTCATCTGAGGTCTCAGCAAAGAGAATATGTTTTCGCTTCACCCCCGGACTCCTGGATGTTTCTTTGAGAATCTTAGAGTCTCGGAGGATCTTCAATTCCTCCTCATTAATGGATCCCTCAAGGTCTTCATCGCCTGAATCAACCTTCAACAAATCGGTCATCTCCGTGAGCTTGCCCTTGATCTTGTCTATTTTCTATGCCAAATCAGGACTGAAAATGACTGCACAACGTAGAGCACATACTTTAAGACCAGAAGCTCTCATAGTCCGAACATAATTCTCGTCCTGTGTTTTCAGGACTTTGACCATGTCTGTAGGAAGGGCAACATTTCCTCTACTTTGAATATGAACACCGCCCTAGCAGAAGAAAATTAGACGAAGTTTCAAATTACTCCGAGTTGCACACCTTGGTCTTTTCTCTTGTCATAGAGAAGTAGAACTCATCCTTATTTCGCTCAGCAACCTTTTGCTTGAGGCGATTAAGGCGGTCCTGCTTGGAGTGATAATCGCGTGCACGCTTTACATAGTCGGCATGCTTTTCTAGTAGACCGAATTTTGCTCTGTGAGCAAGTTGAGAACGTTCCTTATGGTTCCGTCTGTGGATCGAGTTCCTGAGCGAGGAGGTCATGGTGGACGCGAAAGGAAAGCGACGTGACAGAAATGTGACATTGGATCATTTGGCAAAATTGTGTCGAAAACGGGATGTATTTGGAACGACCAGCGCGAATTGTCAAGAAAATCGAATTGTGCAGGATCCCAAGATGAGCTTTCAACATTTTCGCCTGGGAGAGATTACTCCCATCCATCAACACATCCAGCAGACTGCCCCTCAACCACAGGGTATGTTCGTCTTCTCGGTGTCTCATTGTCGTCGTTGACCGCCAGCGTAGCCACCACTACTCCCATATCAACCACCAAGCAACCGTACGGCTCTGGCGACACCGACGATGGATATACGCTCGTATTCGCCAATATCGACGAGTTTCAGGCATGGCGCAATGGAGAGGAGGAGCGCAACTGTGTAGAGTTCGTAAAGGTCCGTGCACTATGTTCAATGTGTACCCTGCATATCGCTCAGCTACAGCGAAGGGGGATACGCACGGCAGTAAAGCAGATCCGCCTCGTTTCAAGGATCATACCAAGCTTGTATGCGCAAGACACTCTCGCAGTGGGCGCAAAAAATATGTCAAAAAACACCCAGAGCGCGTGCGCAAGGTCCCGAGTCGTAAGGTCGACATAAACCTTATCTTTGGTCATTATAGCGTCTGACGTCTGACCTTTCAGCTCGAAGGGCAAGGTTGCCAAGCTTCTATCAGCTACAAAACTTACTTCGACAACGAACAAGTACGCGCGTGCTGTGAGTTGATCCTCCAATCGATCTGACACATACACCTAACTCTATTTCACAGATATTTCACAACACTCTCATGAGATCGGCCCTGCAAATCTACCCTACACACGCCGTGGAAGAAAGGCAGCTGTTCAGGAAGAAAAGGACCGTGGACGAAACAAGAGTGTACCTGCCAGTGACCAGAATACGATGACACCAGCTAGCCCAAGCAGTCAAGCAGGGATGTCTACTGCTCCACCGGGGAACCAGCAGGCTGGCATGTCCTCTTTCTCGTCCGCAGTATCGATGTTGGCCCCACTTCCAGGTCAAACCTTCTCGCCTTCTGCGCCTCAGCCTTATGGATACCCTTCTGGAGGGCAATTCCAGCAGGCAGTTCCAGTCCAAGCACCTGCCGCACAACCCATGCCAAGCGATCGATGGGATAATATGGCTACTCTCTTCCAAACTGTCCGCGATCACGCGAGATCGTACGAATACCCTGCTGCAAGCGTCGCTGCTCTCGAAACTGTCCTCATAAGATTGTACTTGGAGAGCCCTCTTGGAGGCATGCCTCTTTCAGGTATGCAAGCAGCTGTTCAGAGTGGAATTGTGAGGAATATCGTCAATGGACACCAAGCCAATATGAACGGAGATGCTACTGGGAGCTCTAACGCGAACGATGGATCCTGATTCCTCCATTTCCTGCCTCCTCCTTTGGGTCTGTGTATTCTTTGCTTTCTCCCGTTTTGTCTCCTCAATTTGTCTCTGTCTGGATCGCCCATTGTGCGAGTGCCTACTCTACATCGTCCCGCATTGATCGTCCTCCTTACGTAGTATTACATAATCCATGTACTTTGTGCAATCGTGACTGTTCCCCTGGGACCCTTTTGTTCTTTCTCCCTCTCATCAACAACGATATGTCCGCACTGAACTTCGCAAGACATGCCTTCGGAAGAGAGAAACCTCATGTTCGTGGTTGAGCCGAATTTCATAACTTTGCTCCACACTGATTCTTGCTTTTAGTCTTCGATTACCGATTGGGTGGATATTTTGACATCAAGTGGAATCGATGAGGAGGCTTACGATGGGTACGACTTTCTTCGTCAATTATCAGATCCTCGAGCTCATAGAGGCTTGTAGAATTCCAGAGATTGTCGATTCGATCAATCTACAGGCCTCAGGGTATGACCCACAAACTCCGATAGACTTGGGCGTCATTAAGTTGACCTTAGTCCAGCTGAGGCTTCGCGTGCTCTTCGAAAGAAAATCAAGCACGGCAATTCTCACCAACAATACCGAGCCCTGGTGGTACGTTCTCCGTGAATGTGGGTCATGAGAGGCGATGACATTACTTCTGCCTGGGATTAGATTCTCAAGGCACTTGTCGAGAATTGTGGCCAAAAGTTCCAAAGTACTTGTCTGCTCTACGAATTGAGAATACTAAGGTGCTGACCCACAACTTTGAAGGCACATTTGCCGACGGGCACATGACTGACGCTATCAGGAGTCTGGCTAACGATCCTGCAACCGACAAGCGCGTAAAGAAGAAGCTGATGATCGTGCTGGGGTCATGGAGGGATCAATACAAGGACGACCCTTCCATGTCCGTCGTTGCTGGACTCTACAAACAGTGCCGTGGAGGAGAGCCTGTTGGTCAACTTCAACTTGCTAAGATGATGGGATTGAGCCCTGACGAGCAAAAGCGGATAGACAAAGAGGAGACCAAGAAGGAGGCCAAGCGGAAAGCTAAGCAGGAAAGGGAGGAGGCAGCTCGGAGACGAGAGGAAGAAGAGAAGAAGAAGAATAGAGTTAAACGACCTCCTTTCGATTTTGAAAAGGTACGTCTTTCTTTAGTGGGAGGCCTTTCTTACTCCACTAACCGATTTCTAGGATAAACAGAAGGTGTTATCAAGCATTGTTGAAGGATCTCAAGCGTCCAGCCACCTGGTGAATGCCATTACGGTAAGCTTTTAAACAACCACAAATCCTTCGAGCTATGCTGAGGCTCTCGCTCTTAGCTGGTGAACCGAGCCACTGATAGCCTCGAGACAAACGAACGCGTACAAGAGTGCCTCACTAAGGCGAAGCAGGCCCGGAAGCCCGTTGTGCGCTATATTCAGGTATGTATATGAAATCTATCTTTACATCTCTCTGACTTCGTCTATTTAAAAGCTGGTCGAAAACGAAGATGTCATCGGAACATTAATCGAAACGAATGACAGACTTATGGCCGCGCTGGAGATGTATGACCGGCTATCTGCCTCAGAAGTCGACGCCGATCCAGAGAGCACTGCTCTTGCGAAGGCAATGGCTGCTACCTCCATCAAGGCGCCAGCAGGAGAGACCCTGCCCTCACCTTTTGACGACGGGGTGGAAGGACAGGGCAGAAGTTCAGAGCCTGTCAGTCCAGTTGGACATGTCCACCCCGATCTCGAAGATCTCAATTTTGGACCCTTGGGCAACTCTTCAGCAAATTTGCCTGCTCCCATGCGACCATCTGCGCTATCGGACGATGGATACGAGGAGAAGAAACCCGTTGAACGCGTCTCCCTGTCTGACTTCAGTGATTATGAGTCTTCAGACGAGGAGACTCACAAAACAAATGCGGCTTCATCTTCGAAGAGACACTATGTGACTGTTTCTGATAACGAAGAAGAGCCAACCGCACCTTCGGCATCTGGTAGTGGCAAGGCTAAGCTTGTAGACGTCGATCCATTCGCCGACCCATTCGCCGACTACAGAAAGTAGTGCCTTTAAGGCACCGGCGGTAGGGTATGGCGGATGTTTTCTCCATCTATTTGTAAATCTCATCTATTGCTCGAAGATCGATTCGGACCTCTCTCGTATTTTGCTTGTTTACCTGTTTGTTATTGGCGTTTAACGTACCCTTTTGCTATCGAGACTGCTGGAATCAATGACCTTACATGCTGTATTGGAAATCGTACCTGTATACTTATTCATTTCTGAAGGTGCAAAAACGATACTTTATCCTTTGAAGGGAATGCATAGTTGCGAAAGATGCTACTAGGAGATAGAAGCTTGTCATGCATCATCCCAATGCACCACATTCCTGTCTTTCGAGCCAAACCAGAATGGCCTAAGAGCAGAGGGCAGCTGGAGCCCGGTAATTTCACCGTTTTCACCAAAGGTGACCCCGTTTTCCAGTAGAGCAACGATCAACCGTGGAATGGCTGCGGCAGTACCGTTTAGCGTGTGGGCGAATGGAAGCCGCGTCAGCGACGAATCTGCTGAGCTGCCTTGGGGACGATAACGTATGTGCAGGCGTCGTGACTGATAGTCGGTGCAGTTGGATAATGAATTTACTTCTCCCCAACTTCCCCGACCTGGCATCCAAGCCTCGATGTCATATTTTCGGTAGGCACTGGCACCGAGTTCTTCAGAGGGCATATCCAGAACCCTGTATATATCTTCAGCTAGGTTAAATTGCAGATGGAAAGAATACATACTTATAAGGTAGATGTAGGCCATCCAGAATCGATTTCTGGATTGAAAGGATCTCCTCCATCATGGCTTCACTAGCACCCTCTTCGGTGACTGCAAAAAGTTCAACCTTTGTGAACTGATGTACGCGGTACAAGCCACGCGTGTCGTGTGATCGAGCGCCTGCCTCAGCACGGAAAGCATGTCCAACACCGACCACTTTCAGTGGGAAGTCGAGCGAAGAGTAGACTTTGTTGGCAAACATCCCCCCAAGGGGAATCTCAGAGGTTCCGGATAACACGAGTTCAGGGGAAGAGTGGTGGGTCGGTGTAATGTGGTACATGTGTGATACAGGAGGATCGGAATCATCTCGCGGTTGGAATCCACATCGGAGTGCAATGTCAGAGCGTACGACGTCGGGCGTCGTCACAGGGGTAAAACCCCTTAGGATGGCTACTGACATGGCGTAGTTGGTCAGTGCAAGCTCCAGTAGAGCAGCTTCGTTCTTCAAAAAGTACCATGACGTCCCAGTAACGGTCGATCCGCTTTTCAAATCCAGTAGACCAAAATGTTCTGCTACCGTCACGTGGTCGCGTTTTGGGTCGGCGGGGAGGGGTTTAGGTCCATTTGTTTCCAGCGTGACAGCAGCAGATTCGGGACCAAGCGGGGATTCGGGATGGGTGTCGTTTGGGATAGAAAGGGCATAGTGCAGACACTGCTGTTCAGCAGCATCAAGACTGGCTTCTAGCTCCTTCACCTCTGTCTTGAGTCGTGAGGCTTCTTCGATAGCTTCCTGCCTCTCCGCATCGTTCTGACTTCGTCGTACACGTTCACCAACAGCTGAACGTGCATTCCGTTTTCCGTTGAGCTCGCTGGATATCCGTTTCCACTCGCTATAGGCTCGTGCGACGGACGCAACACCGTCCGTGGGCAGTCGAGCTTTCCGGTTGAGAGCGTTCAGGGACTTCGAGGTAATGTTTTCGGAGATGGATCGGTAGTCCAGCCTTGGTTGTGGGAGCTCACTCGGTATTGTTTGGTGAGGAGCTGTTGAGTATCTGCATCTACATGCTCTCCTAGCTTCAGACAATCGTCATTATTGGCTGTATGTATGGACATCATTCCACGGAACGACTCACAGTAGAGTGGATGGTTAAGTAGCGTTGTAAGAGCTCCATGCGAGCGCTGTGCTCTTGAAAGCATATTTCCTGTTTACAAAGAAAGTAAGAGGAAAAGGGTTGCCGTCCGACACTGAATGGATGTGCGTCGACTCTCGGCAAGCCGCAATAATTTCTCCGTTGTCACTCTCATTTCGCGCTGTTACAGCTGTGACGCGACGCGTTCTAGACGTTCGTGTTTTCTAGCTGTTTACGACCATGAGCAAGGCAGCTGAGATACCCTACGAACTTCCATGGTACGGTAATTCTATGAATTTTTTTGGAGGAATTGCTAACATAATGTGATAGGGTTGAAAAATACCGTCCCAATGTCCTGGAGGACATCGTTGGCAATCAAGACACCATTGAGCGTCTAAAAGTCATTGCTCGAGATGGAAATTGTCCTCACATTATCATATCAGTGAGTCTCTTAGTTCTTCAAGTTGAGATAATGCCGATTACTTTGCAGGGGATGCCCGGTATTGGAAAAACTACGAGCATTCACTGCTTGGCCCACCAACTTCTAGGAGATGCGTACAAAGAGGGTGTATTGGAGCTAAATGCATCAGACGAACGGTATTTTGACATCTAATCTTCTTGTGGCACTTCTAATGCGCCACAGAGGTATAGACGTCGTCCGAAACAAGATCAAAACGTTTGCTCAAAAGAAAGTGACTCTGCCACCCGGTCGACACAAGATCATCATCCTTGATGAGGCGGACAGGTCTGTTCCCCGCCCCCTTCGAAGGCTCGATCTCAACTGACATCATTCAGTATGACACCCGGCGCTCAACAAGCCCTACGCCGAACTATGGAAATCTTCTCAAACACAACCCGCTTCTGTCTAGCATGCAACATGAGTAACAAAATCATCGAACCCATCCAAAGTCGCTGTGCCATTCTTCGATATGCCAAACTGAAAGATGCGGAAATTTTGAAGCGGTTATTGGAAATTTGTGAAATGGAAAAGGTACTCCCCTAGATCGACTTCCAATCCATTCCACCGAGCTTGACGTTCCACTGCACAGGTGCAATACACCGACGATGGTCTGACAGCTCTCATCTTCACCTCGGAGGGCGATATGCGACAAGCGATCAATAACCTCCAATCCACACACTCCGGCTTCAACTTCGTCTCAGGAGACAACGTCTTCAAAGTCTGCGATCAGCCCCACCCCATCATCATTCAAGCAACCATCCGTGCCTGTCTAAAGGGTGACATCGATACTGCGCTGGAGAAGCTAAATGATCTATGGACGCAAGGGTACAGTGCCGTTGATATTGTCGTAACCGTTTTCAGAGTGGTCAAGACGTTTGATGAGTGCGTACTATTGCTGTTTGGGAGCGGACGTTCCGGGAATAGTCTAACGACTAATGTCTATCTGTCTTATCTCTCTCACAGAATGCCAGAGTATACGAAATTGGAATATATCAAGGTGGGCATTTCTCGTTAACGCCGTCAAGACTGTGGGGTTTAATAATTACTTTTAGGAGATTGGTTTTACCCATATGAGAATTTTGGAAGGAGTTGGTACGCTCATTCAGCTTGCTGGTTTAGCAGCGAGATTGTGCAAGCTGCAGATCAAACCTCAGCTTCTGGAGGTTTGATTGAAGGTATACACGGTGCTATGATATCTCTGTAGCTCTAATCCTAATTGTATTTTCTTATACGCATCCATTCCTTGAGCGATTTGGGGACTAAGTAAATCGGTGTTATGCTCCGTTAGCGCGTGATGACCAATTATGTCGATTAGGTATTAGCAATCTCCGCGTCTTTAGTCGCGAATAATCATGGAAACGTCCATCTCCCTTCAACCATGGCATCTCAAGAAACGGCAGTGACGCGGCGATTGCAAAGTGTCAAACACATCATCCTAGTCTTGTCCGGCAAAGGAGGCGTTGGGAAGTCATCGGTGTCCTCCCAGCTAGCTCTCAATCTATACGCTTCATCGCCGAACGCCAAGGTCGGCATTCTCGATGTCGATCTGACGGGACCGTCAATTCCTCGAATGTTTGGAGTCGACGACAAGAGCGTCCATCAAAGCACTGTTGGATGGGTACCAGTGTACGCTGATGGATCAAGCGCAAGACTTGCATGCATGAGTGTCGGGTTCTTGCTGAAGAATAAGGGTGATTCGGTTGTATGGAGAGGGCCAAAAAAGAATGGGATGATACGACAATTTCTGAGTGACGTGCGATGGGGAGAACTAGATTATCTCGTTATCGACACGCCCCCTGGTGAGTTTTTAAGCCGACTGAATGAAATCAGCAGAACCCTAACAGCGTTTTATGCATGCAGGCACCTCAGACGAGCATCTTTCCCTCATGGAACACCTCGCGGGTCTCCATTCGCGGTTATCTGCCGTAATTGTAACTACACCTCAAGCCGTGGCGCTCATGGACGCGATGAAATGCCTCTCGTTTACGAGAGCCGTAAACCTCCCCGTGCTGGGGCTTATCGAGAACATGAGTGGATACGTTTGCCCATGTTGCGGAGAAATTAGCAACGTGTTCTCGACAGGCGGTGGGGAAGAGATGGCACGAAAAGAAGAGCTGCGATTTCTTGGAAGTTTGCCCGTGGACACGGATCTGGTCTCGCTGTTGGATGGCGGCAGGGTGGATGAAGGCGGACCTGGATTTTCGCTGTTGGAACGGTATCAAAAAACGTCGTCAGCCAAGTTGTTTGAGAACATTGTAAGCGGCGTTATAGACAGCCTGGGTAGGTAGCAATGATTGTTGACTGCCTCGAGGCGGATGGTTCACGCTCGATTAGGCAACTCACTGTGTTGACATACTTGCGCGCACGGGAAGCGCTCTTTCATCCCAACCTCCATGTCCCTCTCATAGCAGCCCCCAATCATATTCCCCGCCAGCTTGTAACGTCTTTCTTGATCATTATACGAACCATTGTACGCGGCGCTACGAACATATGTTTAAATCAGTTTCTGTAGGTGCCTATTCCTTTCTGGGCACCATCGCAACACTTATAAAAAGCACACGCAGACTACGACTCGAATGGACGAACGACCATACACAAGCCCCGACGAGGATCCCTTCAGTGTCCGTCCTTATGTCGAGGAGGTGCCAGAGAAGACCATCAGGCATAGGCGGTCCAGCATGCTCGACAAATGGATTCAGGAGCAGCAGTCCCAGGCCCCTGAGGTCGCCGACCCGGAGCCTTTGGAGATCCCAAGACCGCCCTTCGCCAGATCTGGACTCTATGGGTCCACTTCCAGCAACCCCTACCTTGCCTACCCCGACTTGCAGCATACCTTTTCTGACCGTGGGGGAAGGACAGACGAAGCGTCCTCAATTATAAGTTACGACCTTGTTGACGATGATGACATCCCGTCAAACACGATTCCAGAAACGGAAACAACACTTGCTTCATCCGAGGTATGCCCAGTACCACATTCATCGTGTTCATGCTTAATGCGTTTTCCTTAGGCACCTGTCACGCCTGCCCATGCCCGTTCTCATAAATCCTCGAGACACTCCCTCACCCCTTCATTCCGCACCCTCAACTTGAATTTTCGCGCAGACTCTCCAGGTCCCTCCTCGTCGAGTAACATGGACGCTGTCTCCCGCGCTTTTGAAAAACTCTCTCCCTTCCGACCGCGTACACCACGTTCATCCTCTACAACGTCTACTCCCAAACCCACCCCTCGCCATAATCGATCGGCGAGTGCAGCATCCACGATTAATCGCACCACCGCGAACCAGCCATACAGGCTCTCCACCTCCACACCAAAGTGGCGGCCAAGTGTCCTGGGTCACTTCCACCAACCATCTGTGTCCGAGTCCTCCATAGCAGCGTCTGATCTGCAGTCTACACCGTCAAGACCAAGTATATCGTCTGGCGATACCAACATGACGAGCAACACTTCACAAACGGCCACCACCATCGACACGCCCACCACGCCATCCAAAATTTCTTTCTTCGATTCGATCAAACTCCGCGCCAACAGGTCGACGAGAACACTATCAACATTTTCAGCCGCTTCAACTTCCTCAGTACGACTGTCAACTCCCCTCCCTCTAGTAATTCCCGATGAGCTTTCAAGTACAAGAAGCGAAAGCTGCAAGGGCACGCTTCCTCATCGGACGGTACTGGCACCAAAACCAGGCTCAATGCTCGACAATATTGACGACGAGTCCGATCTTGATGTCCCTACTTATCGGGTGTCAAGGCATACATCGACACGACCGCCTATTCCCACGTCCTCGAGTGGCACACTCCCCCGTGTCAAGTTTGCTTCTCTCAATTCCAGGTCGCACAGGAAGAGAAAGAAGCTAGTGATCAGCGGCATTGGCGCGACCGAGATCCGGAAATTCGAAGGTGTAAAGCGGTGGTGTGAGGTGCGTGTCCCCATTGTCCCTTTGGGGATCACCTGATTACCGCTTTTGCTGATACTGATTTGACCTCTTTAGAGCTTTGGGGAAGTGCGGTCAATAAACCGGATGCCGAATGGCGACCTGCAGGTCGATTTCCGGGACCAGGATGTCGCTGATACGGTACGAGTTCTGCGTGTTCCCGCCGCGTTGTTTGCTGACGTACTGAACAGGTGTGCCGCGTCCGAGCTAAAGTGTTTATCTCTGGCGTCGGTAGTGTACAACTATCTTGGGTCGCTGCGAACAAGCGATAAAAGCAATCCTTCCGATCCCCGTCTTGTATTATCAAGATACATGGCTTCCCATCGCACTGTATTCCGCTTCTGTTGTTGCCACCCCTCTTGCGCCCTTCGACAACTGCTACTTTCAACCTGCATGCGGTACATATCTTCATCTAGAATATTGGCCCCTGTCGCTAACATCCTCCTTCCAGACTCGATACATATGCCTCCGCACTTCTTTTTTTACATGGACACTCTGCATACCCGCCATCGAGAGAACCCTTTCCGTACTTACATCCATATGCATTTACCCCAATACCTCCCCATATGCACCCACTCATTTGTACCAACAACATACACTACTAGACTGCATTGTAATTCCTCGACAAAGCGTTGTATGAACAATCAGTATCTGTTTCCACTTCCCCACCCCTTTTTCATTATGCTTCCGTGTGATGTCGTCACCCCGATCGTCTGTCTCGATCGATCATGGAGGCTATATTTAGCGTCATCCGTGACTACGACACCCCTTTTCTGCCCTCTTCATGACGGTCCTCAATGCCAATGTCTCTTCCCCTTCCCACTGACAACAAGCGCGAGTCGGTGCCTCTGGTTATTGTTCAAGGTTTTTTGGGAACGGGGGTTTTTTCTTGGGAATACTATATCAATAAACACAACACCCACCCATTGAAGAGGAAAAGAATGTTGGTACCCAGGTGTGTCTGTCATCTTGTCAGCTTGGATACTGCATTCTGAAATGTTCTTGATCTCAGTCTAGGACCGGTTAGTTCGTTGCATGATAGAGCATGCGAGCTCTTTTACGCTCTAGCCGGAGGGAGGGTAGACTATGGCGCTGAACACAGTACCGCACACAAGCATGCGAGATATGGACGGACGTTCGCTGAGGGGTTGTATCCTAGCTGGTCTAGAGAACGGCCTCTGCATTTTCTTGGACACTCGATTGTGTGTGACTATACATCGTGGTTTATCACCATCATCGCCTAAATTGCCTGATTTGTAGGGTGGACCCACAATCGTAAAGCTACAACACCTTCTAGGCCAAGGTCATTTTGGAGAGAGGTATCATCCTGATATGGTCCTCTCTGTCACCTCAGGTGCGCATATACAAGGCTCGACATAAATTTAAGCCTTGATCATTGTAATAGTATGCGCTCCATACCGCGGTACGCAAGTCGTCTATACTTTAGGAGAAAGCACGACCTCTGCACCAGCCGTGCGCCCTCTCTCAGTCGGTGCGGCTTTGGCAAAGCTTGTGCATGTCCTTGCGTACCTATCTCCTCTCTTGCCATCGTCCATGGACGTCCATGCAGATGCACGGTCTCTGGGCGGAGAGTCGAGATGCTGCGCCATACGATATGACATTCGAAGCGGCAGACGCACGTGAGGCTGCTCTAGAAGGCAACGTGTACCCGAACACCTTCTACAGGAGTTATGTTTCTGTCATGGTTAGTGCAGCATAATCTTTCGCCCGAATGCAATGATTTAAAGAGTTCCTTTTTTTCTGTTCAGACATCCAAAATAAATGCAGATCCAAGCAACTATCACCACCGTCCACGAACCACATCTACGCTGTTGACGAACAGCGTTCTTTACATTCTATCGAGGTTCATAGGGACCTTTGACTACAGAGGGCTAGATCCGCAGCCGTCCTTTGTAGTTGAGAGCGATCCACGCGAAAGACACAGCAATTTACCTCCGATGGAGAACGAGTTAGAAAGCGGACTTCCAGGCTCGACAGAACCTATCGGTGAAGAGTACTGGGCTAACGACGGAGTTGTG